>Ga0308175_100000443_pt1 | contig 29004 bp, 45 predicted proteins | sample PhyCR1_3_FD_203893 | JGI IMG/M metagenome (GOLD analysis project Ga0308175, IMG submission 203893) | Soil microbial communities from UC Gill Tract Community Farm, Albany, California, United States - DLSLS.C.R1 | ecosystem: Environmental > Terrestrial > Soil > Agricultural land | place: USA...
GGGGGTCGGTCGGCTCTGTCCATGTCGATCAGTGTGGCATGATCGTGATAGCTATCAAAGTCTTCCGGTTGGCATGTCTCGGTTCATTTTCCACATAGCGCACATTTGGCCCATGTCTCACACGAGGCCCGCAATGCTCGGGCCGGAGGCGCCCCCGGCCCTGCCGGGTCCGCTGGGGCCGCACCTGCCGGCGCGTAGCCAGCAGCCCCCCGCACGCGTACGCCACCGGGACAGGCGTCGACCTCCGCCAGTTCGGCCTGCACGACGGGGTCAACCCCCGCCGGCGCGGCCCCCGCGGCAGCGATCCCCTCGCGTCGCCGGCGCCGCGGCGGTCACCGTGGGTATCTTCGAAGCCTCGTGCGTGCGTGCGCGTCGCGTGGCCGCGCGTAGACCCCGATCCGGGGGCACCCGCGGTCGTTCGAAGACCCCGGTTCGAAGACACGCTCCGTGACCGCCCCCGGGTGCCCGCCACCGCACACCCCCCGTCCGGGCACCCGCACACCCCCGGCGCGGGTCACCCGCACACCCCACGTCCGGGCTGCTCGAACACCCCCGCCCGCACCCCTCCGGAGACCGACAGCCGGCCGTCATGGGCAGGCCCACGCACGTCACCCTCGGTGGGCTCATCGCGAGGCGATCACGGGCGCGCTCGGGACAAGACGACGGCCGCCGGCCGGGCGAGGTGGCGGCTGTCCGAGCACGGCCTGGTCCTCGCGTTCCCCCTCGCTGCCGGCGCCGCGCTCACGCTCGGCGGGGCCGCGGAACGCCCCCGTTGACCGGGTGCGACCGGGCGGTGCGGCGGCGACCGCTGCTCGGTCGCACACCGACCGGCAACCCGCCCGCACCCGGCCGGCCCACCCGGTCGGCGTCTCGCAGGTCCGACCGGTGAGGGGGTGGTCGGCGTGGCGGGAGGCTCTCGGTCGGTTGCGGTCGGGGGTCCGGTCGGGTCGAGGTGGGCCGACCGGTCGGGGCGGTCGGGTGGCGCGGGGAGCCGACCGGCCGGTTTACGGCGGTCCGGGGTCCGACCGGTCGGTGGGGTGGTCGGCCCGGTCGGGTGGTCGGCGACCGGCCGACCGGTCGGCCGCCCTGGTGGCCGGGGGTGTGGCCGAAATTCCGGATGTGTCGATCATGGCTGGATGTGTGGCATGATCGTGATAGCTATCAATCAGCGGACAGGGAGCAACCATGACCATTTCTGAGACGACGGCACCGCCCGCCGCCGCGACGGTCAGCGTGACCGAGGCCGCCCGGATCATGGGGGTAAGCGAGCCGACAGCTCGCAGGATGTTCGACTCCTGCCAGCCGGAGTCCGGGACGAAGACCCGCGAAGGCGGCCCGACGGGCGTCGGTGAACGCCGCGTCGACCTGGAGTGGGCACGGCGGAAGGCCAGCGAGCGGGTCATGGCGAAGCTCAGCCGGATGGAGCACCTCCGGTCGGTGCTCGGCGACCTGGCCGCCATGGACGTCGCGAGCCTCGCGTCGGCGCTCGCCGGGGAGACCGGTGGGGTCGACGCCTACCGCCGGCAGGTGGAGGAGTTCCGGGATCTCGCCAGTAAGACCGTGGCCGTACTGGTGGAGGCGCAAGCGCTCGCGCCGCAGCAATCCGCAGGGAGCGGGCAGCCGGTCAAGGAGTGAGGTCCTGGCACAGAACGCACGGGATCAGACCCTCACCGCGGCAGTGGCCACACGCATCGGGCATGCCCTCACGCCCGCCCGCACTCGCACACGCGGGACAGTGCATCCATTCGACATCCGAGCACGCCGGGCACGACACGGCGGCCGGCTCGGCCGGCGGGTACCCCATGCAGTCCCAGCAGCGCCCGTACGTCGGCGCGCCCTGCTGCGGGATGTAGTCGAGCTGGGCGGCGCAGTCACCGCACCGCCGGCGTGACTGCGCCGCCAGCCACACCGCGCGCAGCTTCGCCGGGGTGAGCGTGAACTTTGGCTTCGCCTTGTCGACCTGGTACAGGTAGCCGATCAGGCCGCGCCGGCGGATCTGCCCGACGGGCCGCTGCCCACCCGGCCGCAGACCCATCGCGGTGAGTTGGCGGCGGGTCGCGAGGTGCGCCGGCGCCGTCGTCCAGTTGTAGGTGGGCAGGCCGTGCAGCTCGCCGATCGGGTCGTGGATGACGGCCGGCAGCGGGTCCCCGGCGCGGGTCGCCACGGTGTCACCGGCCCCGGTTCCGGCGGCGCGCGACGTTCTCCGGGGAGTTACGGCCGGTGCCCTGCGAGCCGAGCGCGATCAGGGCGTCGCGGATCGCGTTGGTGCCCTTGCCCTCCACGCGCAGTTCGACCGCGAGCCGGACCTGGGAAAGATTGAGCGCCATCGCAACGATCGCGTCCTTCGGGTCGCCGAGGGGCTCCCCGTCGCGGTCGATCTCCCACACGAACCAGTAGTCGGTGAGGTGATGGGACTCGGCCTTGAAGTACCGGCCGCCGTGCTCGGTGAAGCGGGTGCGGTACGGGTTGGTCAACTGCCGGTTCCATGGGGCGGTCTGGCTGAGGCGGATCATCTGGCTTGCTCCATCTCGCCGGGCCGGGGCGTTCCAGTTCGCCCCGGCCCGGCGCGTCGTGTCCGGTGGTGATCAGGCGTACGTGCGGAGCTTGGTCACGTCCTTGTAGGACTCGATGACGGTGTCGTTTACTTCCCTTCGGCCACGCGCTGCGCGTTGACCATGTCGTCGTCGGTCTGGGCGGTGCCGGCCCCGTTGACCAGCAGGTAGATTTCGGCCTCGGCCCGCACGGTGGTCACCTGCGCCTCCACGCACGCAAGCTGGAAGTTCTCGAAGCCGCGCCGGCCCTTGCTGCTGAGGTCCCGGAACGTGACCAGCTTCCGGCGGCCGGCGGTGATGTGGTCGGCGAGCCAGTCAGCGGGGAACCAGGTGCTGGGGACGGCGAGGTCGTCGTTGAACCAGGCGCAGACCGTGAGGATGCGCTGCTTGCCGTCGATCACGGCGTAGTTGTAGGGGCTGAACCCGTTGGCGCGCTCCCAGGCGTCGGTGAGCCTTTTGTTGAGCACGACCGCGGGGATGGGCAGGCCCATCAGGAACGACTTGATGAGGTTGCCGCACTGGTCTCCGAGCCACGCCGCGCCACGCTGGTAGGGGGCGTCGAGCAGCATCTGCCCGGAACCGACAGCGTGGACGAAGTATTCGAGGGCTCGGGTGGTGTGGCCCATCGACAGGTGCTTCAGTGGCCGGTCGGTGTGTTCGAGCATCGTGCTCACTCCCCTTGCGCCACGCGGGTGGCGTTGTCCATGTCGGCGGTGCTCTGCGGTGTGCCGGCGCCGTTGACCAGCAGGTAGATGGCAGCCTCCTCGGTGATGGTGCCGACTTTGGCCTCCACGACCGGGACGGTCCAGGTGAACGCGATGCTGGTTTGCATCGGGCGGGTCAGGCCGGCGTACCGGACGTAGGGGCCGTCGTCGGTGTCCTCGGTGTGGTCCACCATGTCCGTCGGGAACCAGGTCGCGGGGACGGCCAGCTCGCCGGAGAACCATAGGTGGCCGGTGACGATGCGCTGCCGGCCGTCGATGGCGGCGATCAGGGCGGTCTCGGTCGGCCTGACGCCCTTCCACCAGGGGCTGGTCCGGTCGTTGGTGATGATGGACGGGATCGGCACCCCGGTCATCCACGAGCGGATGAGCGCGATGCGCTGGTCCTCGGTCCACACGTCGCCGCGCTGATACGGAGCGGTCAGGGTCAGCCACCCGTCGTCCAGGAGGCGGACCAGCTCGCGCATGGTGGTGTGCTTGGTGTCCTTGCGGAACTCCGTGAGCGGCGCTTCGGTCTGGCGGGTCATCTTGGGCTCCTGGTGGTTCGGCGTGTCGCGTAGGTCTGACGGTACTCGCTAACCGGTAACGACGCAAGACGGGACAGGGTACAAAGAGGGGCCGGCCGCCGCACCCTCGACAGGCGCGACAACCGGCCCTCGGCCGCTCCAGGTGTTACCGGACGGTCACTGCTCGCCGGTCTCCTTGTCGCTGGCGGCGCCGACGGTGACCAGCTCGCGCCGGGGGCGCGGGCTCGGCCGGCGGCGACCGGCCCCGGCCCGTTCGCCGACGGGCTCGTCCATGCCGACCGCGGGTGCGTTGTCGCCGGCGGTCGGCTTCGGTCGGGCACTGGTCGAGCCGAGCCAGCAGACGCAGGTGATGGCCCAGGCGAGCATGGCGACGGCAATGGTGCCGCCCCGCCACGCCAGGGACTCGACGGGCGTCCACTGGTTGACGGCGGCAGTCGCGATGATCGCGGCCAGCGTGATGACGGCGAAGGTCAGCGCTGCGATGGCGAGGGCCTTGGACAGGCGGGGCCGGCCGTTGCTCGGCGCCGCATCCTCGGGCGGGTCGCCGGCGAGCTTCTCGGCGTCGGGGTTCGGGTACTCCACGACTGGTACCTCCACGGGTCTTGGGGAACGGTCCTCGGGGTGGCAGGCTCTCTGACGTCTCGTCACCTGGTCGGCTTCGTTTCGCTTTTTCCTCCCCGAGCACACTGTGGATGTGCTCGGTTGGGGCAGACGCCTGCCGGGGGGAGCGGAGACCACGGAGGGCCGGGTCCTTGGGGGGACACCCGGCCCTTCGTGCCTTTCTGAATCTCGGATGACCTGCCACCCCGAGTGCTTACAGTCGACGGTACCCGCAAACCGGTAACGGGGCAAGTCGCACGTCTATGCGGCTTCACTCGATCCCGTGTCATCCGGGTACGCAGGCTCCGGCCCGTACACAAAAAAGCCCCAGCGCTCGTCCTCCGGCTTGCGCAGGTGCGCGGCGAGCGCGCGCCGGTGCCGTTCGGTCTTGCACACCGTCTCCACCGCGGCCGGGTGCTCCCACCGCAGGTAGCCGTCGGCGTCGTTGATCCCGCGGCGCATCGGCCGCAGCGGCTGCCCGCACGTCGAGCACGGCGGCGGGTCCAGCACCGCGTACCGGCGCCGCCACGCCGCGGTCGCTTCCTTCGCCCGGTCGACCTGGCCCTCCAGCAGCTCGACCTGGTGCCGCAGCCGCTTCAGCTCCTGCCGCATCGCCTCCGGGTCGTCGTCGCGGGCGTTGCCCGAGTAGCCCTTCGCGCTGGCCTCGGCCCGTGACCACCGGTAGAACGCGTCCAAGATGATCGCGACCGGCAGCGGCCGGGCGACCTCGGCGCGGGGCGCCCGGCGAACCCAGTCGCAGGAGAGCCGGCCACCGACGTTGCGCACGACCAGCAACCCGGAGTCAGCGGGCACCTCGGCGAGCTGGACCAGGCCCTCGGGTACGACGTAGGCGTGCCGGTGCGCCAACTCCCGCCACGGCGCCTGCTTCTCCGGGCACCGGACGTCCTGGAGGAAGTCACCGCGAGAGACCTTGATCTCCAGGGCGAGCCGGTCGACGTCGCCGTCATCACCGTCCGGCGCCGGGCCCACGGGCTCAGGCGCCGGCGCGGGGAACAGCCCGTCGGGCTCCGGCACGGCGACCCGGGCGGCGCGGCGGGATTCCCACTCGGCGAGGATCTGGGCGGTGCTGGGCTTCTTCAGCGGGGAACGGCGCACGAGCAGCCCGTCGATGCGCCGCTGGTTGCTGCCGCGCCACCGGTCGTCGCCGGCGGAAGCGACCTCGAACACGACGGCGTACCGGTCGCAGAAGTGCGCGTACACGGCGCGGCGGACGTCGTCCGCGGTCATCCGCTCAGCCATCGCCCCTCCTCGGCAGCAGCGCCGGCATCTCGCCGGCGGCGTAAATCTGTTCGAGCTGGGGCGCCAGGAACTGCTCGACGGTCTGCCCGTTCGGCAGCGCAATGTCGGCGAGGAATTCGCGCTCGACCGTGGAAATGCCGGCGGCGACCGCCTCCAGTTTCGCCTTGATGACGAGCACGAGCGCCCGCCAGCGGGAGCGGACGGCCTGCTCGTAGGCTCGGCGCGCCTCGGCGGGGGAGCGGCGCAGCCGCCGGCCGGGGGTCAGGGTGAACTCCTCGTCGTCACGGTCGGGGAGCGGCAGGTGCATCAGCACCCGCCGGTTGTCGAGCTGGAACACGATGACATGCGCGTCCCCGTCGGACAGGTAGCCGAACGCGGTCGCGCCGTGCCGGGTCAGCAGGTGCTCGATCTCGGCGCGGCTGCGGTCGACGGGGATGGTGGTGTCGGCGGCGTAGCGGGGCACGTCAGGTCTCCTGGAAGGTCTGTGGTTGGGTGTCGCCGCGCACGTACAGCGGGTGCCGTGGGTGCCCGTCCTTCGTCATGCCGAGGCACTGCGGGTGCAGCCCGTGCTCGCGCAGCAGCGTCAGGAGCTGCCCGGCGCGGCCCGAGCGCAGCAGCGTCGGGTCGGAGCCCCACGCGACGGTGACCGGACCGACCTCGCCGGCGTCGAGCACGGCGCTGATGACCCGGTCGTTGTCGACACCCACCGGGTCCGGGTGGGTACGCAGCCTGCGAGGGTCGGTCGAGCGCAGCGCGAACGCGTTGAGCACGAGCAGCCCACCGCAGCCCCAGGTGATGGCGAAGCCGCGGCAGCGGGTGACGGTCGGGTCCATGATGAACGCGTCCGCGGTCGACGGGTTGAGCATCACGAACACCGCCGGCGGCCGGGCGGCGTCCCACTCGCGGGCCAGCGCGTACCGGTGCACGCGGTCGAGGGAGAACACCGCGGAACCGGCCGGCACGATCGGGCTGTCGTGGTCGACGGCCAGGCCGTCCAGGTCGATGCGGTCGATCAGTCCCACCATGCGAGGCTCCCTCTCGTGAGCAGTTCGTCCGGGTCGTTGGGGTCGCGTGGCTCGACGTAGAGCTGGAGACGACCGTCGGGGTACGTGGTGCTGCGCAGGAAACGCAGCCGGTGACGGTTCATGCGGCAACCGCCGCCGACCCGCGTCGGGCCATCCGATACAGCGCGATGTAGAACGCGTTGGCGTCCTTGCAGTCGTCGCACGGCGTCTCACCCAGCCGGCGGTGCTTCTGGTAGCCCCTGTACGTTGCGCAGGCCGGCCGGACCGGCTCGACGTTCTCCGGGTACCGCTCAACGCCGAGCGCGTCGGCCCACCGGGCGAGCCCGGCCCGGCCCGGCCGCGTGGTGCCGGTCTCCCAGGAGCTGAGGGTCTGTTGCGTGACCTCGACGTCCTGGGCGACTTCCGCCTGGCTGAGGCCCCGGTTGCGGCGCCGGACTGCGAGCGCGGCGACGAAGTGCTCCCTGGTCATCCTTGTACTCCCCCCCGTGGGCGTCACCGTGGCGACGCGAATGACGGGCCGGTCACGCCTGTCGACGCGGCCCTTCACCTCCACAGTGAGCCCGGCGACCGGGTGCTGGTGGTTGGAGTCGAATTGGACGGGGGTCATGACTGCCACCCGTTGGCGATGTCGACCAGGACGTCCACGTGGCAGGGCTCATCGGCCGGGCACCAGCAGGCGATGTCCTGCCCGGCCAGCTCGGCGACGATCCTCGCCTCCAGGCCGCAACGCGCGACCAGGACCCGGTACCAGTCGCGGGCGGCGGAGCGGCCAGGCGGCCACCCGCCCACGAGCAGCGGGTCGATCAGCCACATCTCCCCGCCCAGCGCGACGCTGGCCGGAGTTCGCTTGCCGGGCTTGAACGGATTCGCCCAGGGGGAGCCGGGCAGGCCGGGTGCCGGCCGGCCGGCGTACACCGCGCCGGCCGGCACCCGCCCGTGGAACAGGTCACCTTCGACGCGCACCCGGGCGGCTTCACGCAGCAGCACTGAAGGTCACCCCAGCCGGGTACTGGTCGTACCACTCGCTGCCCAGGTCGCCGACGACACCGGGGTTCGCGCGGAGGTTCGGCTTCCAGTGCACGGCCACGCCAGCTTCGCGGGCCTGGTGGGTGATGCGCAGGACCCACTTGGCCGGCGGCGCGAACGGCGCCACCGGGCCGTCGGGCTGCATGGTGCCGGTCTGGGACCCGATAACGATCCAGTCGAACATTGACAGGTCATCGAAGAACAGCTCCTCCTTGAGCGGCTCCAACGACAGCCACCGGACCTTGACGCCGGTGACCTCGCGCATTGCCTGTTCGGCGATGCGGACGCGCTTCTGCTCGTCCACGCTCGTGCCGACCCACGCGCCGGCGGGGAACACCAGGCCGGGGTACCGGGCCGGGAACTTCGTCAGGTGCAGGTACTCCCACATCGGGTTCGCCATCTCGGCGGCGAGGACCGCTTCGATCCACTCCAGCGGGACCCACCGGCCGAACAGGTCGCCCATCGACACGACGAACACGCGCAGCCACTCCGGCACGCCGACGTGCTTGCGGGGGATCTTCGTGTTGGCGGGGGCGTCGAGCCGCTCGTGATGGAACAGCGGGACGAACCCGGCGGGGAACGCGGTGGTGAACCGCTTGGCGATGGCGCGGGCGTAGCAGTAGTTGCAGTTGTGCATGCACCCCGTGACGGGGTTCCACGTCCATCCGGCCCAGGACACGCCGTCGCCGGTGGAGGCGTTGAACGTGGCCGGGGCCTGCGGCTTCTTGTACTGGACCTCAGCACCGGTGTGCGTATGCAGGGTCAGCATGACGGGTTCGGGCACGGCTCAGTCCTCCGGGCGGACGGGCAGCCCGAGCACGGTGAGGATCTCCCGAGCCCGATCCGCGTCCGGCATGCCTTCGGTCTTGGACAGCACCTCGGCGACGTCGGTCTCCTTGGTGACCAGGCCGTCCATGTCGCCGAAGTGCTCAGGGAACCCGAAGGTCATCGGGCCGTCCGGGTCGTCCGGGCCGAACAGGTTGAATGACTCGACCGCGGTCAGGTCTGTGGTGCGGGCACCCTCGTACTCTGACGGACGGATGTCGACGGGGCCGACCTTGGCGACGATCGCGGTGACGAGCCGCTCGAAGTGGGCTGCGCGGGCGACCGCCTCGCTCAGCTCGGCAAGCTGCTGGCCGATTTCGGTCATGTCGGGGCCGGTCGTGGCACCGGCGGGCGTGGTGTTTTGGGTGTTGTTCACTGGGTCACTCCTCGTGCGGTGGTGTTGACGCCGTTGGGGAACGGGTGGTGCCAGCGTCAGCCGGCGTTGCGCTCGCTGTTGTCGGTCATGGTCAGCGCACCGTTGGGGCCGCCGGCGGGCTCGCCGTCGGGGGCTCCGGGCGGCGGGTACGGCAGGTCGTCGGTGTAGGGCGCGCCGCCGTTGCAGCCGATGTCGTCCACGATGAGCGCGGCGCGGTGGGCGAGGGCGGGGAACTCCTGGCCAAGCATCGACAGCAGCGACAGCAGCGCCCAGCCGTAGAACGAGCAGCCGTGCGCGACCAGGTGCTCCCCGGCCGTCCACGCGCCCCTGTCGCCGTCGGCCATCATCTTGTCCGTGACCTCGGCGTATTGCTGCTGCCCGCGGTAGGCGAGCTGGGCGATCGAGCGGCGCAGCGACTCGAAGGTCTCCCCGGAGTACGGCAACGGCTCGACGAGCTTCGCCGCCCAGGCCCGCTCGACGTGCTCGGGGATCAGGTCGCGGCTGGCCGGGGTGGCGGCGGGGATGCCGTACTCGTTGGCGTAGTCGGCGGTCATCTCGTGGACGGTGCCGCCGTCCTCCCACGCGGACCACAGGTCGCGGGCGGCGTCGTCGGCGGCCTGCGGGTCGGCGTCGTGGAACTTGCGGAGCACAGTGACCAGGCCGTAGCCGTGCAGCAGCGCGGCCGTGTTGAGGGCGTCGATCGCGGTGCCGTCCGGGTCGCCCTTGTCGCGGCGCTTCATCGAGTCCCACATGGCCGCGCAGCGGGCCAGGGTGTACTCGGCGATGACGCGGGCCAGCGCGTCGGCGGTGGCCTGGGCCTCGCTGTGCGGGTACGGCGCGGGGCCGTCCTCACGCTTGACGTCGGCGCCGTCCGCGGGTGGCTGCGGGTACCGGCCGCGCTTGCACGCGGCGGCGAACTCGTCGCCCTTGCCCTTCATCTGCTCACCGATGGTGGTCAGGTCGCCGGTCCAGTCGACGCCGATACCGGCCAGCTCCTTGGCGACCCGCCGGGCGGTGTAGATGTCCAGGCCGCGGTTGTTGACCGGGACGGTCAGGCCGGTACCGGCGTGGGTGAGGGTCCAGTCGCCGGTGAGCCGGCACGCGGAGACGGCCGGGGTGATGACCAGGCCGGGCGTGTCGGTGGGTTCGGCGAGCACCTGCACGGTCTGCGGCTCGGCGCCCGGCGTGGGCCGGACCGTGATACCGACGGTGGTGCGGTCCTCCTGTGCGATCAGCACGGTGCGTCCTCCCTGGGGAACGGCTTGATGGTGATGATGACGATGCCCTTGACCGGGTGGCCCCGGCCGAGGGGCTCCCCGACGGGCATTTCCGGCCCGCGGGTGATGTAGCGGGGGTCGTCGCCGGGGACGACGCCCCAGCCGATGTCCTCCCGTGTCTCGAACTTGCCGTTTTTGACCTTCGGCTTGCCGGTGGTCTTGTCCCGGAGGATGACGGTCTTCTGTGGCTGGAGCGCGTCAATAATCGGTTTCGCGGTCCCCTCGAAGTTTGAGGGGTCCCGGTGTAGCCGGTCGGGGAACCGGAACACGATCTCGACGTACACGTGGTCCAGGCCGCGGGGGAGCCGACGGGCGGAGTACGCGTCGCGGGCCGCGATGCGCCACGCCTTCGTGCGTCGGTGCTTCTCACGCCAGTGCTCCCGGTCGTTCAGCGATACCCAGCCGACCGGGCGGCCCTTCTGGTCGAACGGCATGGGGATCTCAACCGTCCAGCTTTCGGCGAGGGAGACGGGTGAGCGGCGGCCGGCGGGGTCGGTCATACCGGCAGCGTTCCCTGCCGGTACTGCAAGCTCGCCGCGTCGGCCCTGCTGCGCTTGCAGCCGAACGCCCAGGCGACCGCGCGGGCGTCACCCTCGGGGATCAACACGGTGATGATGCCGTCCTGCTCGCTCTGGATGGACGCGAGGTAGTAGGTGCCGCCGTCGGTGGGCAGGTCCGCGTCGGCGCCCAGCTCGGCGCGGACCTGCGCGACATGGACCGGATTGGACATGTTCACGGGGCGGTCGAAGTGCAGCAGGTCACGCTCGGTACCGATCATGAGAGCGTGCCGGGACTGCGTTGCCATCGGCTCGCCAGAGTCGATGGGCAGGCGGGACGTGCCGTCGTCGGTCATGCGGGCTGGTCTCCAGTGATGGTCGGGGTGCGGTGGACGTGCTGAATGCGGATGCGGTAGCCGTCGAAATGGACGTCGGCCGCGGTGACGACGATGCCCAGGTCGGGCTGCTCGCCGCGCTGCGCCGGCTTGTCGCTGCCGAGCGCGGCCACCCAGCGGGTGACGTCGGCCTCGGTCTGGGCAGTGATGTTGATGTTGCGGGCGTGGCCGGTCACGGCGAGCACGTCCAGGCCCTGCTCGCAGCCGGCAGTGAGTACCGCGTTGAGGACGCGGGTAAGGGGCCGGCCGACTGGGACGTGGCCGGGGCTACCCGCGGGCCGTCCTACGCTGCGTGTGCTGGTCATGGCGCTCCTGGTGCCGGATCGGGTACGGGAAACTGCACTATCGACAGTACCCGTACCCCGGTAACGGGGCAAGTCTCACACCCCGGTCGCGCCCCGCTCCCGCTCGACCGGCAGCAGACCACCGCACCACGGCGTCCCGTCGCCGTCGTCCCGCGCGGTGATCCGCCCGCAGCGCATACACATCCGCACTCGCGGCGCCCCGTCCGGCTGGAACTGGACCAGCAGCCGCCGTTCCGAGCACTCCGACCCGTTCAGCCCCTGCCCGCGGCCGGGCGGCCGGCGCACCGCGGTCGGGTCGACGTCGCCCGGGTGCAGCAGCACCGGCTCGACGTCCTCGACCGCAGCGTCCACCGGGACCGTGCCGAGCCCGGCACGCAGCGTGCGCTCCGCGTCGGCGCTGCCGCACCGGTGCTCGGTGTAGCGAACCCCGCCGCCCGAGCTGGGCGGGTCCTCCCCAGGCTGGGGGTTGACCACGCACCACTGCTCGTTGAGCTTCGCCGCCCACCACTCGCCGGCCGGATGCCGCACAGCCTTGCCGGCGGCGTCGGCGTCGAACCGGACCGGCTTGCCCGCCCGGTCACGCACCTCGGTCAGCGGCCCCTTGCAGCGCTCGCACTCGACCAGCACCCGCAGCGCAGGCCGGGCCGAGCCCGCCGCCACCGTTGCCGGGCGGCGGGCCGCAGCCGCGGTCATGTCGCCACCAGCTCCCGCTCAGCCTCCGACTCGGTCTCCGCTTCGACCTTCGCCGGGGGGTGAGCCTGGGTGCGCTGACGCAGCCGCTCAGGAAGCCACTTCACGCCGTCGCCGGCGTCGGTGACCTTCTGGTGCGTGTGATCGCATTTACGGGCCGTACGGGGGCAGTCAGGGCAGGCGTTGACCTCACCGACGCACAACGCGCACCCGTCGTCGGGCTGCCGCTCATGTCCGGGCAGCCCGCAGCGGGTGCCGGTCGCGGCCCGGTCGACGGCGGCCGGACGTGGCCGGACGTTCGCCCACCACTTGCCGTCGGCGTGCAGCAGTCGGCGCGGCGAGCCGGTGTCACCGTGCCGGCCCTCGGCCAGCTCGCGCAGCGCCGACGCAGCGGTGCGCAGGTCGCCGAGCCCCTGGGCGACGGCGGTGGTCAGCGCCTCACGGACCGCGCCGGGGTGTCGCTGCTCCCAGTCGCCTCGCCGATGGATGAACCAGGCGACGGTCTCGTCCAGGGTCCATTCCCTTGTCGAAGATTCTTCCCCCTCCTCCAAGTTGATCTCCTCCGTAACTTGATCTCCTAGGGGGGGAGGGGAAGAAGAGTTAAAGGGGTGGGTAAAGGGGAGGGTTGTAGGACTACCAGACCGGTCGTTCCGGTCTACAAGTCCGGCCGTACCTGCCTGGGAGTCCGGCCGGACTTGTAGACCGGCCGTTTCGTCCCCATTTGACGGGGGGACTTGTAGTCCGGCCGGTTCTCCCTGGGCCGCCTGCTGCACGTTGCCTAACTCGTCATCCATCGACCGGACAGAGCCGGCGTCGGCGCGCCGCTTTGGCTCCGGCGCCGAGCCCAGATCCGGCCGGTTCTCGCGAGTGATCGGTGGGCGATTCCGGGACGCCCGGAACTCGTTGGTTCGCCCGATGTTGCTGAACCACGAGTACGGGATCTGAAGATCCCACACGACCGGCCGCCGGTCAGCCGGGAACCGCGCGGCGGCCTCCTGGTCGCCGCGCGCAATCAGGCCACGTTCCTCCATCGCCTCCAGCCGGCGACGAACCGTACGATCGGCCAGCATCGACCGCTTGGCGATGGTCGCCTGGGACAGGTAGCTGTTGCAGCCGTCCTCATCGGCGGCTTCCGCCATGATCGTGAGGACTGCGCGTTCCTCCACGTCCCTGACTGGCGCGTCCTTGAGTCCCCAGAGGATCGGATCGAGGCTCACCGAGCACCCCCGACTGCCTCGATGTGAGCGAGCAGTTCGCCGGCCGGCCGGAACCATTCGGTTCCCTGCCATGAGGGCGCATCGGTGATCTGTAGATGCTGGAACCGTCGGTGCCTGGCCGTCTCAGCCGTTTTCCCGCCGGGCTCCTTCGCCAGGAGCGTCAGCGGTCCGTACACCTTCTCCAACCGCTCGATCCGGTGAGTGAGGTTCTTGGAAAACCCGATCTTGACGGCTCCGTCGGGACGGCGGAGGTAGTACACGACACTGCCTTTTGCGACCGCCGTGCTCTCGGGCTCCGACTGGCGGGGCACACGCCTGGCTGGCTGCGGCAGCACGCCGCCGGCCATGTCGACTACGCCGCAGGCGTGCAGTTCCGTGTGGACGGCCGCAGTGACCGCGGCGTCACCCCGGTGCCAGGTGCGCACGAGCGCGCCGAGCGCGGCCTGGCTGATCCGGTCGTTGTCCAGCCAGGTCAGGAGAAGTTCCATCGTCGGCGGCTGGCCGGCCAGCGCGAGGATGATCCCGCTCGTGCAGGTCTTGTCGTACCCACCTGGTACGAAGGTCGTGGTGGTCATGGTGGGTCGGGTCCTTTCCCCGACCCGCCCGCGGACACGCGGAAAATGCCAGTGGGCAGCATGAGGCGGCGCCCAACCGCATCAGCTACACTGGCGCTTGCCACGCACTTTGCGGGGCGGGTCTTGATCTATTGGTCCTAGTGGCCTGTGGGTCTTTACGTGGTTGTTGTTCTGCTTGCTGGGACGTTTCGAAGGGCCTGCTGCGAACTCGTTCTCGAATCTCCTGCTAGATCACCTCCCTGACCTGCCCGTTGCCCCAAAGTGGCGGTGTGCGTACTCGGCCCCCGGCCCCCCGCCGGGGGCCGAAGCACGTTCCGGGGTCGAACACCGGGTGACGCGATGGGCAGAGATTGCGCCCCTACGTTACGACCCGACGGGCTTACCCTGTTGTAGCGACGCACCTCAGACCTCCTGACCGACTGGCTTGACCATGATCCGGCCGGCGGTCCTCTTCTTCGGCACCAGCAGCCCCCGCGCCTCGTAGTCGGCCGCGACCTGGCCCTGGTCGAGCTGCTCGCCGGGCTTGCCGCGCTTCAGCTCCCACCGGCCGTACTTGCCGTCGGCGACGCCGCCGAGCACGAGCTTCGCGAACTCCTTGTCCTTCTCGGCCGGCCCGGAGACCTCCGCGGCGCGGGCGTACAGCTCCAGCGCCTCGGCGATGCCCTCGATCGTCGCGGCCATGGAGCGCTGCGCGCCGGGCTGGCCGGGTACCGCGTCGTCGCCCCAGCAGCGACGCAGCCACGGGCACCGGTCGCACGCGAACGAGAGGCCCGGCCCGCGTCCCTCGCGGGGTGCGGTGTCGGGGTCTTCTGAGTGGTAGCGGATCTGCTCGACGCGCTCGATGACGGCCAGGGCGGCGGCGTTGGTGAACGGCTCGACCTCGACGTGGACCTCACCCGTTGCTCGGTCCATGTAGAGCAGCACCACCCACTTGACCGGGTGGCCGCCCTGGTATCGGCCAAGCGCGTACCCCACCGCCTGGACGCGGTGCTCGGAGTACATGCCGCGCCGGCGCACGCCGTGCAGTCGCCACTCCTTCACCGACTTCAGGTCCCACACGATCTTGGGTTTCGCCATGTCGAGCGTCCCGGGGATGACGAGTCCGGCGGCCTTGAGCCGGACCGGCTCCTCCACCACCGTGTCGGGACCGGCGAATGCGGCCATGCCGGGCAGCAGGTGCTCGTGAATCCAGGTGCCGAGCATGGCCTGCCGGGCGTCCTCGGGCGGGGCGACGTCGGTGGGCGGGGTGCCGGCGATCGAGTACGCGGCGGCGCGGGTGCAGCCGCCCAGGCCCGACATGCTGAGCTGGGTCGGGTCCCGGTCGGCCTGCCGGGCGGTGTTCTCGGCCTGGAACGCGCCGGACACCAGGGTGCGCGTGTAGCCGGCCACCTCGTCGGCGGTGTCCAGCAGGGGCCGGTCGAGCAGCTCAAGCGCGGCCATCATCGGCTCCTCAAATACTCGGCGGTGACCCGGTCGGCGACGTCGCCCGGGAGGGTCCACGGCACGTTCAGCGCGCCCCGGACCGGCCCGACCGGCGTGCAGAACTTGACGGGGTCGGACAGTTCGATGTGCCATGCCGGCTGGCCCGGGGTCAGGTACTCCCGGTCGCCCCACGGACCGCAGCACGCTTCCGTACTGCTCGCCTGGTGGCAGCCGGCGATCGTGGCGACGGCGAGCACCTGCCCGTGCAGGTACCGCATCTCCGCGCCGCCCAGCTCGGCGATCCGGTGACCGACCTCGCGAGGCTGGCACTTCAGCCAGCGGGTGATCCGCTGGTCCTGCATCGCGTTGGTGGCGACGGTGCTGCCGGCGTGGATCGCGATCAGGCGGCCGTGGTGGCGCGGGTGGATGCGCCGGCCACGGTTCTCGACCCGCTTCGGGCCGTACGCGAGCGCGGCGGCCCACGGAAACCGCACGGTGACGGCCAGCTCCACCACAGCCTCAGGCGGGGACATTGGCGTCCTTGCAGGTGGCGAGGTGCCCGTCGCCGGACAGTACGACAGCGGCCGGGCAGCCGCAGTGCAGCTCGCCGTCGCCGGCGGTCGCGGCGAGCACGGCCGGCAGCTCCTCGCCGGCGGGCTCGGCGCCGGCGGCGGACAGCGCGGCGTCAGCGCGGGCGGCGGATTCCCTCGCGGTCTTGACCCGCCACACGTCGGTCAGCGCCTGCTCCAGGGTGCGACCGTCGGGCAGTGTGGCCTTGAGTAGCTTGCGCTTGCGGGCGCGGGCCATGATGTCGGCGCGGATCAGGTCGGCGGTCGCGGACTCGCTGTCGGCCTGGTCGAGGAACTCCTGCACGTCGGGGTCGATCTGCTCGACCTCCTCCGGTGCGGCTTCGGCCTCGCTCATGTCGAACAGCTCCTCCGGGGTGTAGCCCATGCCCATCACCAGGTCGGAGAAGTGCCGCCGGCAGCCGCGGGCCACCGCTCGCGCCCACAGACAGTCGACGGGCCAGAGCTGCCAGTGCTCGCGCTTGGTGAGGTGGGCGGTCACGGCCTCGCGGATCGTCCACTTGGCCTTGCCTCGGGGTTCCGGGCGCCGGCCGCGGCGGGTGCGCCGCCAGCGGGCGAGCCGCGCCAGGGACTCCTCACCCCAGTAGAACCAGAATTCCACCACCTGGTCGGTTTCCTGGGCCATTTCCCAGTCGACGCCGGAGCGGCGCAGCAGCGCGGCCATGAGCTGGGCGGAGAGCCCGGCCCGGCCGACCGCGGTGTTGATGTAGACGTGGTCGAGGGCCACGCCGACGGGGATGTTGAGGGCCTTCGCGCGGTACAGCAGTGTCAGGCAGTCGCCGGGGGAGCGTCGGTACAGCGGGTGCATCGAGCACCGGGCGGTCGCCAGCAGCGTCGCGTGGCGTTCCATGCCGTCGTCTGTGCTGGGTCCGTCGTACGCGCCGAGGGTGCCACGCAGGACGGGGAGCTTCACGTCCGGGGCCGGCGCGGGTGGTGGAGCGGGTGATTCGAGAACGTCGGCAGTCATCTGGGTCGAGCCCCTCAAGGTGTGTGTCGGGGCTCACCGCAGCGGCGCGCGCAGATGACAGCACTGCACCCTGCTGCTACCTTCGTAGCAGCACGTCGTTGTCGGGGAAACCCGTCAATGGCTTGCTCCATCAAGGCGGACCCCCGGCGATACATCGGATTCCAGTCCCAGCTCCGGCTCATACCCGGCGCTGAGTCCCGAGTCGTTCGGGGGTTCGTGCTGTTCGGGGTCAGTCGTCGTCGCCGCGCCGGGGGCGCAGCCGGGTGGACAGGGATGGCCGCTCCGACCGCGGCCGGCCGTGCGTGGCGCCGGTCTCCTTGATCAGCTCTCCGGTCTCGGGGTCGAGCCGGTGGGTGCCGCGCTGGACGGCCCACTCGCGGACGCGGCCGGCCTCGATGCCCCACCGCTCCTTGTCGGCAACCCAGCCGTCGACAGTGTCGATGTCGGGAAGCACCGACGGATGCGGCGCGGACCGGCCGGGCTTGCGGGTGCTGGTCTTCATCAGGGTGACGCGGTGCTCGCCGACGCCGAGCGCTTCGGCGATGCGTGCGATGTTCCACACGGTTCGGTCCAGGTAGAGGGCCTTCACGCGGGGGTCCATGCGGTCGTCACGATTGAACCTGCGCCGGCGTTGTTTGAACCGTGCTTCACGGGCGCGCGCCAGTTCTTCCAGGTCGGTTCTCATGCGCGACCCGGTCTCCTTGTCTGGTGCGTCGATGGTCAGGGTGCTCACGGTTGAGGCTTACCTCCAGTCGGTCCAAGATCGGGGATTGCGGCCAATGTTACCCCGTACTCAGGTAGCGGCACAATATGCAGGGGGTGGGGTTCCGGCTACGCGGCGCGACGCTTGAGCTTGCGGCGCTCCCGCTCGCTCAGTCCGCCCCAGACGCCGAACCGCTCGTCCTGGTTCAGGGCGTACTGGAGGCAGTCGGGGCGCACCTCGCAGCGCGAGCAGATGCGCTTCGCCTCCCTGGTGCTGCCGCCCCTCTCGGGGAAGAACGCCTCCGGGTCGGTCTGCGAGCACAGGGCGCGCTCCTGCCAGTCTGGTTCGGTGCCGAGCAGGTCGGCAAGGGTGCGGCTGGAGTCGGTTGATGCGATGCTGTTTCGGCTCATGGCGTGCCCCATCTGGGATCGGTGCTGGTGGCGGGCGGTTCCAGTTCCGCGCGCCACACTCGACGTTACCCGCTGCCCAGATACCGGGCAAGTCGTACCGTGAAGACGACGAAACGGCGACGGCCCCCGCCTCGTGAGCGGGGGACCGTCGCCTCGGGGGAGGGAGCGGAGTCGGTCAGCGCCGGCGTCCGGCCTGCCTGCGGCGCAGCGGAGCGCGGTTGAGCGGGTAGAACTTGCCCTCGTCGTTGAAGCCCCAGATGTCCCAGAAGTGTCCGACGACGCCCTTGTTACGGCTGGCGAAGACGTCCCACTCGTCCTTCGATTCGAGCTGGACCCGGTCCGGGCGGACGATGCCGCGCTTGGGCTCGTGGCCGTCGGTGTAGTTGACCGCGATCCAGTCGTTCGCGAACGCCTCCGGCTGGCCGGAGCGGATGTGGACACCGCGACCGTTGAGGATCTTCACTTGGCGATACCTCCGATGGTACGACGGGCGCGCAGGCGCGCGAGGCGGAGCTGGTCGCTGGGGGCGGTGTACTCGTGCCGGTCGGTGATCCGGTACGGGGGATGCGACCTGACACCGTGGTCACGCTCCCCCCGGCCGCAGAACGCGCACCCGTTGACCATGGTCCGGGCGTGCCGCTCGACGGTCGCCCAACGGGCGGCGGCCCGGCGCAGCAGCTCCCTGTCCCGCTGCACGTCCTCGGCGGTGTAGCCGTCCTCCGGACCGAGGTTGTCGAGCCGGTACTGCGGGTTCTCGTCGCCGAGCACGGGGTCCGGGCGGCGCATCATCGTGCAGAACGGGCAGGTGCCGTCAGGGTTCAGCGCCGTACCGAAGCAGTCCTCGCACACCGCGTACCGCAGCTCAATGCCACCGGCGCCGGGGATGACCTCGATGACCAGGTGGCCGGTGCGGCGGGTCCAGGTGACCCGCGGGTCTTCTTCCTGGATGGTCGGGCGCTCCTCCAGCGTCTTCACTGGTCGGCGCCGATCAGGGTCTTCTTCGCGTCGGCCGGCGCCGGGCACTCGCAGAGCGCGGGGTACAGCGCGGCGATGGTGAGGATCGCCCAGCGCATCCGCATGACGGCGGTGTCCGGGTGGTCGCCGTACTCGCGGGCGACGAACTCGGCACAGCCCCGCACGTGCAGGCGCTTGAACGTGGTGCGGATCGCTGCGTCGATCGTGTCGTGGTCGACGGGGGCGAAGGCGGAGATGCTGCTGGCGAACAGGGCTCCCGCCCACGCCTTGCGGATGACTTCCCGGTTCATGGCCTGCTCCATCGGTCGAGCTTCGGGGCGTTCCAGTGCGCCCTTGAATCGACGGTACTCGCTGCCCGGGTACGGGACAAGACGTGCCCGGGTAGCAATATGCCGCACTGCCAACTCAGAAGTCGCCGGGCGCCACCTGGAACACGGTCAGGCCGATCGACCGCCACAGCCCGACGACCTGGTTGCGGTCATCGAACACACCCCGCACGTCGTACCGGCCACGGACGTGCGCGTCGAACAGTTCGCCCTTGACCACCCAGTCCTTGCGGCCGTCGCCGGCGGCGCGCATGAATAGACCTTCGTACGTCAGCGTGTAGTGCTCACGCAGCCACGCCTCCGTCTCCGCGCGGCACTTCTCCGACCGGCCCGACATGAAGATGATCCGGTTGTTGGCGGCGGCCAGCGCGTACACGACCCGGCGCACGTTGTCGTTCGGCAGGTCGCAGCCGACGCGGGTCTCGTCGTACGGCGACCGGTCACCCATCAGGCACATGGTGCCGTCCAGGTCGACCAGGTACGCGGGGACACCGCCGGGCAGCGGCACGTACGCGGCCACGCCCACGTAGTCGATCGCGGTGGTGATGGTCACGTGTTCTCCCGGGTGGTCAGCTCCGCGTCGACCGCGGAGAGCAGGACAAGGGTGAGCTGGCCGGACTGCGCCGGCGGGCTGGACTTGCCGGCCGGGATCACGTCGAGCGTCCCGGCCGTGATGTGTTCAGCCACCCGGTCGAGCCCCTTCAGCAGGTTCTCCCGGATGGTCAGCAGCACATCAGTCGGTGTCGTCGCCAGGGACATCGGGCACCTCCACCGACAGGAGCTGCCGCCGCGCGTTGCGCAGCCACGTGTCGGCGAACTCGGTGTCGGGCCGGTCCGGCAGCGGCGACCGCACCGAGTTGAAGTTGGCCTCGTACGCGGCGAGGGTCCGCCGGACCGCGTCCAGGTCACCGGCGGCGGCCAGCACGCCAAGGTCGCGGCACCGCTCGATCTGGTGCGCCGGCAGCCGCACCACGAGCTGCCCGTGGGCGTACAGCCCGTACCCCTGGAACAGCAGCCGCGCCAGATGCCGGGCGTGTTTGGCGGTGCGCTTGCGTGTGTCGGCGGAGAACGACCCGTCGCCGCGGGACTCCAGCCGGCGGAACTGCTGCGTCGCGTACCCGAGGTAGGCGTCCCGGACCCGCGGCGCGGACAGCAGCTTCGACCGCATTGACATCAGCTCGAAGCCGAGCGGCGTGACCGTCTCGTACAGCTCGTTCGGCAGCCACAGCAGCTCGACCACGGTCGGGTTGCCGGCCAGCGCGAGCCGGACGAACTTGCCCAGCTCGTGCATGGTGACGTCCGGCTCGTGCTGCACGACCGACTCGCGGACCTTGTGCAGGCCCAGGAGCTGCATCGTCGGCGCGGCGTAGATACCGAGCCGGTCGACGTCGGAGTCCGGGCCGGCGAGCCCGTACGCGGTCGACCCGACCACGCCGGACAGCATCACGTGCAGGGTATTCATGGACGCCTCTCGTTCATGCCCCACGGGTCCGGGTGGGGCAGGTAGACGGGCTGGGCGGGGTGGAGCATCACCCGCCGGCCGGACCACAGGACCAGCGGGTACTCATCGATCGGGACGGGCGCGCCGTCGCGGTACTCGTGCCGCACCCACAGGCCGCGCTGCTCGGCCAGGTCGCGTTCGTCGCATTCGACCCAGCCGTGACAGCCGGACACGCCGGTGCCACAAAGAAGCAGCAGGTTCGCGAGGCTGTGCGTCTCGTCCAGAGCGGTGCCGCCCATGCCCTGGGCGCGGCGGTGCTGCACGGACACCTGCTCGCGGGGCATCCCCAGCAGGAACCTCCTCGGGGCAGCGCACGCCGGGGTCCGGCCCTCACACATCCCGCCGGACCGCACGAGCAGTTGCTGGAACAGCGTGTCCCACTCCGCCATCGACAGGTGATTGTCCGGCCGCCGCGACCGCCTCGCGGCGCGCTTCACGACGACACCCGCAGCATGATCGGCGGCCGGCGGTAGGCGCCGGACAGCGCGCCGGCGGCATGCTGCCCCGGAGACAGCCCGCACCCGACGCACCGGTGCCCACCGATGGGGAGTTGCTCACCGCACGGGCAGCCGGCCGGCTCGACACCGGCCAGCCCGCGCAGCTTGTCCCGGGCCTGGGCGTCGGTCAGTTCGGTCGGGGTCAGCGCCTCCCGGGCCTGCGCGAACCGGCCGGTGATCCGCTCGCGGGTGCCGCGCTCGGTGCCGGCGCGGACCCCGTTACGGAAGGTCAGCAGTGTGCCCGGTGACCAGTGCTGCACGGTGATGACGCACGTCCCGTCGGTCGAGAGCCCGTGGACCTCGAACAGCAGTCGGCTGGTCACTCGAACCACGGAGCCCGGTCGTACGCCGGCAAGGTCCGGCCGTGCACGATGGTGCCCCACAGACCGATCCGCAGCGTCTGCGCGAACCCGCGCACCGGCCCCTCGGCGGGAACCTCCTCGGTGAACTGCTGCCACATCCGGTGGATGACGTGCGGCGGCACCCGCTTCTCCCGGGCGTCGTTGCGGGCCAGGCACATCTCCAGCGGAGTGTCGAAGACGACCGCGACCGGGTACATCAGGTTGCGGTGCGCGTGCGCGAGCAGCACCTGCCGGTGCTCCGGGCGGATGTTCGTCGCGTCGACCGCGGTCATCAGCCTGCGGCTGCACCGCATGGCCAGGATCTTGTGCTGGAGGCACACGGCGTCCGGCGTCGCGTCCTGATCGTTGGGGTCGTCGGCGGCCACCGCCCGCAGCGTGTCCAGGTTGACCACCGCGTGCCAGGGGAACCGCTTCAAGGTCCACGTCGACTTTCCCGACCCGGGTGGTCCCAGCGTCACGACCAGTGCAGTCATCTCGTCCTCCTCAGACCTCGGCGAGGCAGGCTTCGAACGCCTCGTCCGGTGCGGGCAGAGCAGCCGGCCGGAGCACGCCGGCGGCCACCAGATCAGTACGCAGCGCCTTCGCGAGCGCGTCGTTGCTGCCGCGCTCGGCGTCGGTGAGCAGCGCGCCGAACGCGCGCTGCAACGCGGTCAGGCCGCGCATGTCGGTGATGGTCACCTCGGCTGCGGCGGAGGCGAGCAGGATTTCAACCTCGCGCCGCACGGCGGCCGGGTCGGTCGGGTCGACGCCGCTGGCGTGCAGCACATCGGCGGTGACACCGACGCTGGCCAGGTGCGCGAGGGCACGGGGGAGGTTCACGGCTTGCTCCATCGGAGGATCGGGCCGCCGGCCGCGGGGTTCCAGTTCCCTGCGGCCGGCGGGTGGCGTGTTAGCCGGCGGCGCGCACGAGGTACGGGCGACCGGGGGGGCCGGGGAGTCTCTGACCGGGGCCGGGGAGCCCGCAGACTTCGCAGTACAGGCCGCCGAGCGGCAGCCGGGCATTGCACTGACGGTCCTCGCAGTGGCGCTCCCGCGGCCTGGACTGGCGCTCCAGCAGGTCGCGGGCCTGGGTCTCGGAGACGACGAGCTGCCGCAGCGTCGCTGCGGCAGTGGCGTAATCCCGCTGCACCGCGGCCGGGGAACCGGCACGCTTGGCGGTGATGGCGTCGTTCACGGAGATCGCCAGTGCGTGCCGGCCGGCGAAGAACCCGGTCCAGTGCTGCACGACGATGACCTTGAAGGTGTCCCGTCGGTAGCCGATGGTCTGGGCGGCGAGGGCGAATAGGGGTCGGGGCACGTGTGCCACCTCCTGGTTGGGGTCTGCTGCGATACCTCGACGGTACGCGTTGCCGGGTAGCGAGACAATACGAAACGCCGAACTGACCAGCCATGTCTTGTGCCGCAAACCGGTAGCGAGTACCGTCGACTTCGAGCAGGGGGAACTGGGACCGCCTGCCCGACCCGATGGAGCAAGCGATGGGCCCCTTGGCACCCCTGACCGCCGCGAACGACCGGCGCCGCATCGCCGGCGCCACCGCAACCGTCGCCGCTGTGCGCGACGCCCTCGACAAGCTCGACAGCGCGCCCTGCCGCCTGGTCGACGCCGGCCGCCTGCGGCTGGAACACCCGGACGCCTCGCTCACCGAACTGGGCCGGCTCGCCACCCCGCCCATGACCAAGGACACCATCTACGGGCTGCTGCGCCGGCTTGTCCAACTCGCCGAGCGGCAGGGCTGAAGCCATGACGCTCGATCAACTCAAGCCCCGCGTGCTGGGCGGCTACGTCGTCCTGCCGACCGTCGGCACACTGAGATCGATCAACCGGCCCGTCGCGCGGATCGCGGCCATCCGCGTCGCCCGCGCCGCGCTGCTCGCCCAGGTCGACGCGCTTGACACGTTGATGGACGACACCGCGATCGAGCTGCACGACGACCACAACGTGAAGTGGGAGGCGGTCGCCCGCCGCTGCGGCACCTCGCTCCCGACCATTCACCGCCGGGCAACGCGACGTCGCGCCGCCCGCGCCGAGTAGCAGGCGGTTCGCCGTGTCGCCTAGCACCAGTGCCGCTGGCTACGGCGAGAAGTGCGCCACCGACCGCGACCTGCCCTGGTGAGGAGCCCCCGATGTATCCGTTGCTGCTGCTGAACAACCCGCCAGCGCCGACCTACCCGCAGTACGAGCAGGTCGTGAACCTGGCCCGCGAGCTGACCCCCCGCTTCGTGGACCCGTCCAACCTGCACCCGGAGCGCGGCGTCGAAGACCGACGCGGCGCCGACTGGTGCACCGCCGTGCTCGGCCGGCCTTTCAACGAGCTGACCCGCCGCACCGTGCACGAGCAGTACCTGCTCATCGCCGCAGACCGGCTCGACGTCGACCCGCCCCTGCCGGACTGGATCGTGAAGGGCCGGCAGGCCGCCGCGGACGCGGAGGCGGAGCGGCGCCGCCGGGTCGAGGAAGCCCAGCAGCGCGACCTGGACACCTGGGCCGCCGCGCTCGCCGGCGTCACCGTCGAGCTGGACGTGCACTACGGGTCCCGCGCCCGGGTGCGCGGCAGCCTGTACGTCACCCTCGGGCACGCCGTGCCCCGCGCCGACGTCTACTCCGGCGCCCGCAAGCCCCGCACGCACCAGCGCGGCCGGGCGCTGTGCGAGACCCCGACCCGCACCAAGCCGCTGGACATCAGCAATACCCCCGCGCCGGCCGGGACGCCGGCGACCTGCGTTCGGTGCCTGGAGTGGGCACCGAAAGTCCGTGCAACACCCTGACCCCGGAAGGGAAGACCATGCCCACCTTCACCGCAACGTTCGACCGGATCGGCCGCGACCGCTCGCCATCCCCGGTCACCGTCGAGGCCGACGACGCCGACGACCTCGCCAAGGCGATCTTCAAGCACGTCACCGGTCGGCTGCACTCCAGTGACATCGACGTCGAGGTGGACCTGGAGCAGGGCGCCGGTCGGCTGCTCGCCGGCGGCCGGCCGGCCGGCTCGTTCACCATCGCCACCGACGGGCAGAGCATCACGGTCGCGGCGCCGGAGCCGCGCGCATCTCTGGACCTGTTCGGTTCCGACCACTGGAGCACGTTCGCGTACGTCGAGACCAGGACCGTCGACCACGACGGCGAGATCGACCACGATCGCATGCGCTGCGACCCGAGCCGGCACCCCACCGAGTACGCCGCGAAGCGCTTCGTGTCCCTGAACGCCGCGGACGGGTCGTCGTATCCCACGCTCCTCAAGCACGGCAAGCGGCTGGGCGACCACGACGACTACGACTGCCTCGCCGACCTCCAGGCTGTCGGTCTGGTGACGCGGGTGTCGCTCAGCCAGTGGCAGCTCACCCCGCTCGGCCGGGCGGTCGCCGCGCAGCTCCGCGAGTACAAGGCGGCCGGCGGCAACTGGCTCAGCTTCACCCCGACGCTGGCCTGAACCGCCCCGGATACGCCGAGGGCCGCTCACCACGTGGATGAGCGGCCCTCGAACTGTGGCCCGTTCCCCAACGCCTCAACCGATCGCTCGGGCGAGTGTGCATGCACGACCTACGAAGAAGGGTACGCCAATGTCCACCGAGACGGCATCATGCCCAGCAGCATCTGGGACACGTGCCGCACGACCCGGGCCTGCCGCCGGCACGGGGGGTGCCGCGTCGTGAACGGCAGATCGGAGAACCGAGCCACGCGCTGGACAACGCCGGCCCGGCTCCGCCCGACGAACACCGCACCGCCCGGCCGGCCGGGCGTGCTCCCACCGGGCAAGCGGTACACCGGCCGGCTCGACGTGCCGTGCCGGCTCTACTGGATCTACGTGTGGGACCCGCGGACCAACTTCACCACGCTGACCCTCGGGTACGTCGGTGAGACGTCCCGCACCGACCCGATCAAGCGGTTCCGTGAGCACGTCGGCAACGGCACACCGTCGTGCCCCGGCCAGCCGTGGTCGGACACCATCCCCACCCACGACCCGTACGAGGCCCTCGCCCAGGGCATCCTGGTCATCTCCGCCGAGGTGTACCCCAGCAAGACCGCCGCGTGGGCCGCCGAGGAGCTGGCCGTGCTGCGGGACAGGCCGCTCTACAACTACGAGTACAACCTGGGCAACCCCGACCGCATCACCATCTTCGACGCCCGGCAGGCTCGCGCCGAGCGCGACCAGGCCGCCGGCGTTCCCCACGGCGAGTCCTGGGCGGTGCTGCACGAGCAGCACAACCGTGTCCCCGCGAACGCGGGCACACGAGCACGCCAGCGGGTGCCGGAGTCCCCGCCGCGTCCCCGTCCGCGGATGACCCGGGCCGGGAAGAGACGCGCCGGTTGGGCTGCTGCGTGGCTGGTGCCGACCCTCGCCGGGTGGTGGCTGCTCGCGCACTACGCCGCAGTCGTGTCGACGTGGCGGCTCGGCGGTGTGTCCGGGGTCATGGTGGGGGAGCTGCTGCTGTGGTGGACCCGCCCTCGCGGCCCGTGGCGGCGCGCCAGCCACCAGGCGCTGCGGATCGCGTTGCTCGGCGTTCTCGGTCTGCTGCTGTGGCCGGCGGTGCGGGCGTTCCTCGGGGGGACGTGACCGATCGGGTGATCCGGCGATCGACACGGGCTGGTCCGTGCCCGACGCGGGGAGTGCGCGGTATGGTGCCCTGCGTACCTGTCACGGCGGTTTCCGCCGTGGTGTCGAGATAGATCACCGTCTGAGCAGTGTCCCCCGCCCGCTGACCCTGGAGGCCATCGAGCCGCTCGCGTCCGCATGGCGCGGGGACCGCGCCAGTCTCGCGGCCCCCGCTCCCCCATGCGCAGCCCGTCATCCCCCCGATTCGGGCTGCGCGTCGCGGCGGCGGTACAGCAGATCGAGGTGAGCGGTTAGCCCCACGCGCTCATCACCGATCCCTGTGCCGTCGCCGCGCCCCCGTAGAGCAATGCTTCTGTGCCGCGCACCCCGTGAGGGGCGTCGCGGCATTTCGCTGTCCCGACTGATGGCGCTGCGTCGCGACTCATGTGCAGACCGTGAAGGTATGCCGAGTCTTGGCGGTGATGCTACCGCCGCAAAGGCGGGCACAGTCGACCAATCGGGCAGTGTCTGCATGGGCCATTCGGACGGGTATGCCCGATTCGGTCAAAACGCTGGGAAACCCCACCCGCACGACCGCGTTCAGCGATGCCTGAGCATGCCCGGTCTGACCCGATACACCAAGACGCCCCCCGCTCCGCGGCTATCGTGAGGATTGCGCAGCTTAGGCTGCTTTGTCACCACCGGAACGGGGGCCGGATCATGAGCGACGCAACCACGCCCGAGACACCAAACGAGCAGGTCGAAGGCCAGCTCACCCTGGACGGACCAGACCCGGGTAACGCCGAGCCTGACGCATGGAGCCGACCGCTCACCGACGAGGAAGCCGACGACGCGTACGGCGCGATCAACGAGGTCGTCGTCAACCTGCCCGAGCCCGACACCACCGACGGCGAGGCCGGCTGATGGTCGACTGCGTGTGCTCTCCAGCCATCGACGCCGCGATGGCTGACTGGATCGGCTGCGGCGGATCCAACTCGGGCTGCTGCGGAAACCAGAAGCACACCTACGGCTTCCACCTGGCCGGCGGCAACGTGCCGGTCACGGACTACAGCCGCCGCCACGAACCTGGCCGCCCAGCGGACATGAGCTGGGCGTGCGCCGGCGACTTCCGCCACGGCGGCAACCCGATGCTGCGCGGCATGCACGCCGTCCTGCTCGGCCGTCTCCTTCAGCGCGACCCCACACTGGGCATGATCTGCGAATTCATCGGCCAACCGTGGCCGAACCGCCCGGTCTACTACTGGTGCGCCTGGGACAACCCGACCGAGTTGAAGGTGTACACCGGCGTCGGCCACGACATGTGGAGTCACATCTCGTGGTGGCGCTCGCGCGGCGGTGAGCGGGCGCGCCTGTGGCAGCCCACGCCAGTCACGCCCGTGATCTACAAGCCGCCCGGCGGGCTCGCGGTCGACGGCGAGCTTGGCCCGGCCACCATCCGCCGCTGGCAGCAGATCATGGGCACCCCAGCCGACGGGGTTATCTCCCACACACGGTCGTCGCTGGTGACGGCCGTCCAGCGGAAGCTGAATGCAGCCATCAGGGCCGGCCTGGTCGTGGATGGCGACGGCATCTGCCAGGACGGCAACCGGTACAAGACCACCGCCGCCCTCCAGCGGTACCTGGGCACGCCGGTCGACGGGCGCCTGTCCGAGCCACGCTCGATGGCGGTGCAGGCACTCCAACGCAAGCTCAACACCGGCGCGTTCTGACCGAGGGGGACCCGCCTTGCTCACCGGATTCCGTGCCGGCACCGACACTGCGATCGGCGTCGCCAGCGACGACTTCACCGGCACCCGCCGCGCCTGGAAGCTCCCGGACGGGACCGCACCGATCGGGCGCGTGTTCCCCAACGGGGCATCCATCACCACCGCGCACACCCCGACCCAGGTCGTGGAGAAGGCCGCGAACGCGTGCGCGCCCGTGCTCGCGGCCGGGATGTGGCCGTACTTCAGCCTGAAGCCCGACGTGGCCGCGACCCTCGCCGGGCAACTCGACGCGCACCTGACCGCGCTGGGGAAGTGGGCCGCCGGCGTCGGCGCCCCCGTCTACTTCACGGTCTGGCACGAGCCGGAGAACGACGCGATGGGCGCGCCCAGCTCGAACTACCTGCTCCGGGCGCAGAACTTCGTGAAGGTCCACACCCGCGCATACCAGGTCGTCAAGACCGCCGCCGGCGACGCCGTGCGGATGGGGCCGTGCCACCTGGTCTACAAGTGGGCGCCGGGCTCCCCGGAGACCGCCACCGACCCGAACGTGGCCGCTGCGTGGAAGGTCCCGGCCGACGCCCGGGACTTCATCGCCGGCGACTCGTACACCTCGAACTGGTCGTGGACGTCCAGCGGCACCGGCCTGCGCACGAAGACGGACTTCCAGCGCTGGCTCAAGCTCCTGGTCTGCGACGACCTGCACCAGGTCATCGTCGCCGAACGTGGCGTCTCCAGCACCCGCGCCGGCTCGACCCCGAGCCCGGAACAGGTCCAGGCGGACATCCTCCGCGACGACGCCGCCTACCTCCAAGAGCTGGGCGCGTACGCGCTGCTCTACTGGAACTCCGGCGGCGCCACCGACAACAGCAGCTACCTGCTCGGCGCGCCGGGTCGGGCCGCGTTCCTGGACATCGCCGTGGCCGCGGCCACCCCGCCGGCGCCGGCACCCGCAGTCGACCGGTACCAGGAGGGCTACGACGCCGGATACGTCTCGGGCAAGGCCGACGGTGTGCTCGCCGGCCGCGTCGAAGGCGTCGCCTTCGGCCGGCTGGAAGGCCGCGCCGAGGCGCTGCACGACATGGGGGAGTGGATCTCCGCGCAGGGTGGCTGACCCCGGACACGACGA
>Ga0308175_100000444_pt1 | contig 28996 bp, 24 predicted proteins | sample PhyCR1_3_FD_203893 | JGI IMG/M metagenome (GOLD analysis project Ga0308175, IMG submission 203893) | Soil microbial communities from UC Gill Tract Community Farm, Albany, California, United States - DLSLS.C.R1 | ecosystem: Environmental > Terrestrial > Soil > Agricultural land | place: USA...
CGGACCTTCGAAAGTTGTAAAGAACTATGTTTCGAAACACTCAAACAGCAAGGCTTTCACATTTCTTCGCCGTCACGTCGGCAATGCCGGAGCCGTTGTAGGCTATTTTGTAACAGTCGCTTTAATACAGAAAATTTAGTTTGTAGCTTATGTTTCGAAAATTGCCTTTTGGAAAGAAAATGGTCTTTGGAATAAGTCTTGGTTTGCTGATTATTTCATTAACACAGCCTGCATTCTATACTGCTAACGACAGTTCAGATTCAATGAATCTTAGTTCAGTGGGAATATTCTTTCTTGGATGGATGGGTTTTTTAGGTGGTGCACTTGAAAGTTTCTTTTGGTTTGCAAACCCGCTCTATCTTCTTGCTCTATATCGATTTTCAAAAGGAAGAAAAAATCCGCTTGTTCCAAGCATAGCTGCCAGCATTATAGCTATTTGTTTTTTGTTCTTAGACACATTCATTAAGAATGAGGGAGGCGCAAGAACCCCCATAACAGGAATTGGGTTGGGCTACATTCTTTGGGTCGCGAGCCTTGCTGTATTGACTATTGGCATTCTATTGGCTAAAAGAACTAATCTTACTGTTGTACAGATTTAAAACCAAAATGCGCACAACAGCAGCTTTTAGCAATAGCGGCTTGACTGCAAAGGCTCAATAAAATATCTTTACTCAGCTTAGTGCAATAGTAGGGCTGAAGAACAAGGAATGCCGCTACTGCTTAAAGCTGTTAACCGTTAGCGGCTTTAGACGACAAACAATTCACCATCAAAACGAAAACTTATGAAGCGTCGCTTGTTTCTCCAATTGCCGCTTGTGGCTTCAGCCCTTGTTTCTGAAGCAAAAGGTTTTTCAAAAGACCGGCCCAATAAAGGCTTCAAAGTGGAAGCGAACAAAGACCGCTACCAAGAAGAACTTCTTATTATGGGCGGGAGCTTCAGCTGCAAAGTTTCATCGAAAGATACCGACGGTGATTTACTGATTTATGATACCGTCCGACACGAGAAAGGTGGCCCCGCCTTTCACGTTCATCACCGCCAGGACGAATGGTTTTACGTCATTAAAGGAGAGTTTCTTGTGAAAGTTGCCGATGAGACCTTTACATTAAGTCCGGGTGATTCGGCATTCGCACCCCGAACTATTCCCCATGCCTTTGCAAAAACCAGCGAAGGCGAAGGCCAAATGCTGGTGCTCTTTCAACCCGCTGGGCTGATGGAGGATTTCTTTAAAGAGATGAGCAAACTGGGACCGTCCGTTCCCAAAAACCAAGAACAAACCTTAAAAGAGCTTTGGCGGAAACACGGCATGGAAATCGTTGGTCCTCCGCTTAAATTTTAAATGACCAGCCGCTAACAGGCGCTTTGTAAAAGTGGGCTGATGAACTATATTTCATCAATAAACCAAAATCAGCGGTGGTGGTAAAGTGAAGCTGATGTTTTTCAAATGCCGCAACTTCATAAACTCGTTAACGTTACCAACTCACGCAAAATCACACAAGCCCTTCACAAAACCTTTGCTTCCATCCGTTACCCACGCATCCAACTGCGCCGGTTCTTTCATCTGTTGTCCGCGCAAACGCGGCACGGCAAGGTAGCCGCATTTCACATCGGGCAAAGCCGACATGTCGCTCCACAATTTTTCAATCTGTGCAACAGGATAAATGTCTTCCTGTCCATGACCCCAACGGTACTTCACTTCTTTGACGGTAACATACGTAGGAATGCGGTGTGCCACGCTGCGCACGGCTTTGGCGAGTTGCCTTTCATCGCCCTTTAATAAGGCTTTGCGGTTCAACCCAAACAATTGCAACAAACCATCAACCTGAATCCAGGTCGTCATGGTGTTGTAATAACTCAGGTTCAATTCGTCGTCTTCACGCGGCTGCGCAAGGCCTTCCAGCAAACGAAGATGTTTGTTTACCCGAGCCAGGCCGCCGCCGCGGTCTTCAATGCGGCGCGGCACTACTTCAAAGGTCAGCACGTTTCCGGATGATAAATGATAACCCAATGCAGCCGCGTTGACATCGGCGCCGAGTGTATCAATGTTGTGCAGCATGATCGTTTGCACCTGCGGATGTTCGTTAATCAACCGTGCAAGCGTCCCGTTGCGCAAAAGATTTGGAACTTCATACCAATGGCCGAGCGGCGAAAAGCGTTGTGCCGCCACGTTGTCCACGTAATTGCTTCCTTCGCCCTTGCTTTTGGCCCAGGCAATTAAACTTTGCCTTGCGGCTTCGCGAACTTTTTGCTTGTTTTCGTCGAGCATTTCCTGCGGCATCTCTTCCCACAAAAAACGCAGGTCACGTTCCATGGGCACAAAGCGCTGACCAATGGAACGGCCTTCGGACAAATAAACCGGGCCGTTATAATCAAAATTGTTTGTTGCCGCAAGAGCCTTCTCTATTGGCTTGTGCGTTAAATAACTCGTGGCAACGATGTGCGGAATAACAGCGTTGTATATTGCTGCAACCTTCTTTGTTTTGGAAAGATGAATTTCCAAAAAACTGCGGTGTCTTCCTTCCATTTCGACAAACGGATTCAACGCTTTAATTACACCCGCGCCTTTCGTCCAACGGCTGCCGACACCGGCGGCTAAACTCATTACCGCAACAGCGCCTTTGCGAATGGCTTCTTCACCAACATTCGTTGTGTTTAGTTTATGCAGATGAACAAGGTCATCGTGCTTTACGTCTTCAATGATGGTTTCTGCAGGCAAGCGGTTTCGAGAAAGCCCGATGCGTCCTTTCTGCAAATCTTTGCGTATCTCTTCGTGCTGAATAAAATCAAAACCGTTTTCTTTTTTGATGCGATCAGCCTTTTCATTTTCTGCGCTGCGGTTGGTTTGCGTTGAAGGATCAGAAACGTTGAAAAGGTTGGAAACTATGGTGCGCAGTAACGGGTAAGCCAAATTATTTTGTTCGCAATACGTGGTGAAATAATCAATCTCCGCACGACGGATGTAGCTGATGGTGGAAGGTTCTTTGCGAACGAGTTCCGAAACGTGAATGCCGTAATACTGTTCGGGCATGAGTGCTCCAGCCCCTTGCTTCAAGTTTGCCCAACTGCCCTTGTGATTGATGCGCCAGTTGTAAACCACGGGTTCCATTGCAAAGGGCAACGAGTCTGACAAATCAGTTTTCGTTTGCCGTAACAATGCAAGAATTTTCTCTTTTGCCGATTCGGAATTGTCTGGATTTATAAACATGCCCATGCCGCCACCTGACATGCCACCAAGCATAAGAAAGCCATAGTAGTCTTCGCCAAATTCTTTTTTTGCTTTGCTGATTAATTGTTCGGTGAAATGTGTCGTAGCCCAGGGAATAATTGTTTTGATTGGCCCTTCAAAATTGGCTGCGGTCTTGCTGCCCAAGCTTTTTATATTACCTTCTTTAATCGCTTCTAAAATGTTTTCAAAAATTCGATTGGTTTGTTGCCTTGCACTCCACTCCTTTTCGCCGCGCAGTAAATATTTTTCAGACACCATTTCCAAGATGGGACCAACGTTCGAGGCCATGCCGCCGTGCATAAGCACCAAAGACTGCGTTAGCTTTTGCTCAAAATCAGGATGCACTTCATCGCTGCCCAACACGTGATGACGCGGCAATAAATTACCGCGACTGATTCCGTACTCCGCGTCGCCCTCTTTTGCCAGCGTGCCGCAAATGGTTTTAATGCCCGGCCACACGCCGCCCGAATCCTGCCAGCCGCCGCCCGAGCCACCAATCCATTCGCCAAGAATCGCTCTTGACGCAACCAGCCTTCGTTCGTTTTCTTCCAAACCGCCTTCCAAATTTTTTGTTTGGCCGGTTACCCGCATGAGCAAACTGATAATACAACCAAGAAGATTTGTTGAAACGGCAAAGCGTGAACCTTTCGGAATGTCGTTCACTTTTGTAACGAGTTCAATGCCCATTCCGGGTGCCACAATGTGTGCAAGAATATTTGAGAGCGATTGATTCACGCCTTCAAACGACGGCGGTATTAAACCTGATGCAATGACACCGGCTTTCACAAGGCTTAAATAATCATTGCCGAAGTTGAAAAGGTCAGCAAGCGAATCAACGTCTTTCGATGTTTTTAAATCAATGCTCGTAAGCCGCAACACGGGTTCGGGTATAACGCGAACGTAGCAGTTGAGCGGTGGCGTGATGTCTTTGTCGCGGCCGTACACGCCTAAGTCAATCGAGAGGTTGATGACTCTCGCACCTTCGGGGTAATCCATGCCGAGAGAAAAAATATCCGACCAGGCACTGTGCGTAAGGTCCATGCGAACGGCAGTTTGTTCGTGCAGCACCGGGTAAAAGAGTGAGTCGCTGCTTCGCTCCAAAAGTTTGTGATGAATGCGAACCGGGTGCTCTTCGGCACGACCCACGCGAAACATCCATTGATTACCCCTGGTAGAACGAACGCTCTTGCGAACCTGCCCTGCCAATATCTGGAACGACAGGTTGTGATAAGCTTCTGCCAGTGCGCTAAACAAATTTGCGTTCGGGCCGTGGCTATCCAATTCGTTCAAAAACGTATCAATCGCTCCTTCAAAACGCCGCGAAAGCAAATCATCAAAACCATTGTACGGAATTTTACCCGTTGACGGGACAACCTTGTTGTTCTCTAAAAAAAATCGGAAGCCAGCATATAAAAAAAGAATAGCCCTCACTTTATCGTAAAGACTTGTGGTGCTCTTTCGAAAGTTGTCCAATTCACGCAAGGCTCTCAACAGTTCCGCAGCGCTTAAACCACGGCCCATCTCAAAAAAAGAACGGTTGCGCTTTGCGGGAGCAGTTGACGTAATTGTTTCAATAAAAATGTTCATGCCTTCTCCTCTCTTTCTTTATTTCGAGCGAACCGTATTTGCTTCAGCTAAAAGTTCCACTATCGTGCTCAATGTTTCATCATGCGCTTCACCGGCCAAACCCAGCGCAATCTGCGCACGCAGCAATCCGTGTTTGCGGCTTAAATCATAGCGAGCACCTTTTACTTCAAGTGCTAAATATTTTTCACTGTTGGCAAGCTGCTGCAACACCGGCGTTAGCATGATGTTGGTTAAATTGGTTTTTACTGCTTCATCAAGCAAAAGAAAAAGTGACGACGTAAGCACGTGCATTCCAAAAAAACAGAGGTAATAACCGGCACGCAAACCGGGTGTTTGCAGTTCCAGTTCGGCCATGCTGAGCGAAGGCTTCTCAATTAATTTTTCAATTTGATAAACGTCAGCCTGGTTCGGCAAGTGCTTTCCGGTAATCGTCCCATAGCGGCTTATCTGGTGCTCGATAATGGACGCAACGGCCGACACGGAGCAATCTTCTTTTGTTGCAAGCTCGATCAATTGTGCGGCGCAACGTTTATTTTTCAAATGTGAAACATAGAGATAATCGCCGAGCATGAGCAGGAAAGAATCGTTGCCCACAAATTCTTTTGCACAATGCACGGCATGCGCATAGCCCCTTGGTTCTTTTTGCTCAACAAACTGAAGATGACTTATAAGCTGGTCAATTTTTTCGGCTTCTTCTTTGGCCCAATCCACACTACCAAATGATTTTGCAAGGTTCTCGCGAAGCGATGCAAAGGCGTGAACGTAACGTTCGCCGTCGCCGGGTGCGCACACCACGCAAATTTCTTCGATGCCGCAGGCAAAGGCTTCTTCGCAGATGATTTGCAGCACGGGCTTGTGCAAACCATCAATGTCAATAACGGGCAACATGGCCTTTTGAATGGTATCAGCAACGGGATAGAGTCTTTCGCCACGAGCGGCCGCGGTAATGACGGCTTTTTTGATCTTCATGTTGGTGCCTGGACAGATGTTGAAGCGGCGAAAGTAAAACAGAAGGCACGAGGATGCAAGCCAAATCCCCAGCTTGCTATAAAGTCATTCGGGTCAGCCGTTGCGGTGAAAAATCATTTTAGCGTAAAGCTTGTGTAGAGGACTTTAAAACCTTGCGCCACCGTTTCTCCGCTGCCCGCCAACATTTCCCCGTTCGCCTCTTTGACGCATACCGCCGCCGGGGCGCTGGCCTGCAAACTTCGTAAGGCGCATGTTCACGGAAAGTAAAAAGTAACGGGCTAAGCGATTGGTGCGGCTGTCGGTAATGGCCGTGCCGCTTACGGTTCGGATGATGCCTGTGTTCTCGTTGAGTAAATCAAAGCCTTGCAAACGCACGGTCATCATTCTGTTTTTTAAAAAACGGTATTCGGTGTAAACGTTTAAAATGGAAGGATTGCTGGCGATACCGGCGCTAAAACCGTAATTTATGAGCTTTGAATAATCGTAGCCGATGGTTAAATCACCGAAATAGTTTTTGCCGCTTAAACCAAGGTTCAGGGTTTGTGCTTTGTTGTTGGTAGTGTAGGTAGCGTAACGCGTCGTGGTTTGATAAATCGTGAAATCGGAGCGCAATGTAATGTCGGCCTTGTCTTCTAAATCGTAACGGAAATTAATGCCGGGACGAAGGTTCCAGTTGCTGCCTTTGTTGCGATAGCCGTCGGTATAAGAAATGTTGTTGTCGTAGTTTGCATAAAAGCTTGCACCAACAGTGTAACGCCGGTTGTGAAAAGGCTGCGTGAATGAAGCGTTGCCGTTGTAGCCGTAAAAGCCATCGGTGTTTCGATAGGTTGTTGTGCGGCCCGTTCCCAGTGAATCGTTAAACACACTGTTCACAATTTTGTTGTTTGTCTGGTCGTACGAAAAGTTTACAAACAAACTTGAGCCGGCTTTTGGATCAAACTTGTTGTAGCGCAAGGCAAACGTATTGGTAAACTCGTTGCCAAGAGCCGGATTACCAATCACGATGTTTTTCAAATTCGAACTGTCGGCAATCGGTTGCAATTGCGAAAAACCCGGTTCTCTTGCGCTTCCGTCAACGGTTGCGGTTAGCGTGTTGCTGCGCGAAAAATTGTACACGAAACGTGCGGAAGGAATCCAGTTAATGTTGTTGTAATCGGTACTGAAATTTTTCCCCAGCGAATAGCCTTTCAAACTTGTGGGCTGCGATAAAAAGCCAATGCTGTAATTGTATTTCTCATAACGTCCCCGAAGGCTGAGGCCCGCACGGTTGGTGATGAAATTGTAACGATAATGATTGCTTTGCTTGTCGTTGTAATGCCCATCCTTCGCTGCGACGTTTGCAAAATCGGTTACGTCTCTTATACTCTCCGTTTCTGATTTGTTCCAATCATAATTCACTTCAAGCGACGTAGCGCCGCTTGCTGTCAAAGGCTCATTGTAGGAAAGATGCACGCTTGTTCTCGTGTTGCGGGTATCCGTTGCAATGGACTGAACCTGCAAGGTGTCTTTTATATAAATCGGCGAAAAAGTCGAATCAACGTTGTGATAATTGCTGTTCGAAAAACGGTCGGACCTGCTGTCCGAATAATCCAGGCTCAAATAAGTGCTGAAGTTGCGGCCGCGTTTTTTAAAGCGGTGATTGTACAAAAGATTGCCGCCGCCGTTTGGCGCCTGATTGTCGCTGCGCGACTGATTATCGCTTACCGTAAACGAGTGTTTGCTCAACGCACTGATCTCCGAATGACTGTTGCTCCAGTTATTGCTTTGACTGTATGAAAAATAAGGCGATAATTTCAGGTAATTCAACGAGTCTGCCTGGTACTCCATGTTCCAGGTGAAACGATGATTTGTGCTGCTGTTGCTGCTTACGCTCTGGCGTTGCGTGTTGCGCACGTTCAGCGGATTGATGTCCTGCGTAAACGTCAGTGCGTTAATGTCTGTTTGCCTTGTTGAAAAACTGTAGCTACCGTAAACAGAAAGCTTTTTTCCCCACCTGTCGCGAAGGTTAACGCCGATTGATTTGGAAACCGTAATGCCTGAACCGCCGGCCCCGGCGCGGCTGTCACCGCCAAAGTTTGCCCCTCTTGCACCACCGCCTCTTCCGCCGCCGTTAAAGTTGAAAAGATTGGCGTTGGTATTGTTTACAGCGCCCAGCACGGATAGCTGTTGTTCGCCGTTGAAATGGTTCACGAAAACGTTTCCGGCAAAGCGGCCTTCGTTGCCGCCAGCCACTGTGCCGTTGCCAAAGGTTCCGCGGTTTTTATTGGGTTGAAAGTTGATGTTCAGAACTTTTTCAGGGTCGCCGGTTTTTATGCCGGATATGTTGGCCTGGTCGCCGTAGTCGTCAATGATTTGAACGTTTTGAATCAGTTCAGCCGGAATATTTTGCGTAGCCGTTTGTACATCACCGCCAAAAAAATCTTTGCCGTTTACTCTTACCCTTGCTACTTTTTTTCCTTGCGCTTCTACGTTGCCGTCTTTGTCCACAACAACACCGGGAAGCTTTTTGATGACGTCTTCAATGGGAGCGCCTTCACGCACTTTATAGGCTGACACATCGTATTGAACCGTGTCTTCTTTTACAATTACCGGACGTATGGAGCGAATGACAACACTGTCCATCGTACTGTTGGCCGGCAACAACACAATGGGTTCAAGTTGAAAAACAGACGTGTCGGTCTTTAAGACATACGATTGCGAAAATTTATTTAAACCGATGTAAGAAGCCGTGATGGAAAAATTGCCCGGCTTAACCTCGTTGAAAGAAAAAACACCGGCTTTGTTTGTCGTGGCAAAGGCGCTGTCGCTGCCGTGATTTAGCCTGACGTTTACGCCGGTCAGCGGCAGGCCGGAGGTATCAATGACGATGCCTTTTACGCTAAAAGCTTGTTGGCCGAAAGCAATGGTTGCAGTGATGAACAGTAGCGCGAAGGAGAGCCACAACTTTCTCATGCGGCTAAAAGTACAATCACGCCACGACAGCACTATCCTGAGCCTTGTATGTTTTAACGTTAATAAACATTTTCATAAGATGCATTAACGGACTCAGGAAGGCAGCCACGTTTTAAATTGCTTTGCTGAACAGTGGTTTTTCCGTACTTGCCTGCCGTTGCAGATAAAGGTCAAACGCACTGCAAACAACGCGAATAAAATAGTGTCCTTGCGCGGTTAGCTTCACACTGGTTTCGTTCCATTCAATCAAACCGTCAGCTTCGAGGACTTTCAGTTTTGGAAGCGTGTAGGTTTTTAAAAGCGGCAAGTGTTCTTCTTTAAAGGCCGTAAAGCCTTTGCACGCGATATCAAGAATGTATTGCCGGAAAGCTATGTCTTCATTGTTGAGGACATAACCCTTTTTTACGGTCAGCAAACCGTTTGAAACCCGTGCGTAATAATCGTGCAATGTTTTTTCGTTTTGCGCAAAGGCATTGCCGGTGTCGGAAATGCTGGACACGCCAAGACCCAGCAACATACCTGCGTTTTGCGTGGTATAACCCATAAAGTTCCGGTGCAATCTCCCCGCTTCCCGCGCCTTAAACAATTCATCGTGGGGCAGCGCAAAATGGTCCATGCCGATGTCGGAATATCCCGCTTGCGTGAAAAGCTCTTTGCCTTTTAAGTACAGGCGAATTTTAGTTTCTGCGTCAGGCAAGTCGTTCTCGTTAAACAAGCGCTGCGCCTTGCTTGTCCAGGGCACGTGTGCATAAGAATAAAACGCAATCCGGTCGGGCTTCAACTCAATCACCTCGTTGATGGTGCGTTCAATGCTTTCCAGGGTTTGAAAAGGCAGGCCGTAAATTAAATCATAGTTTACCGAAGTAAAGCCGATACGCCTCGCTTCTTCTGTGGCCTTGCGAACGTTTTCGAGCGGTTGAATGCGGTTGATAGCCCGTTGCACTACCGGGTCATTGTCCTGCACGCCATAGCTAATTCGACGGAAGCCAAGACTGTATAAAACTTTCAGGTGATCGGACGTTGTGTTATTTGGATGCCCCTCAATGCTGAACTCATGGCGCGGATGAACGATGCTGTTTTTTAAAATAAAGCCGATTAAGCGTTTGAGGTTTTTGGGTGAAAAAAAGGTCGGTGTTCCACCGCCGAGATGCAACTCGCGAATGACGGGCGTTTGCTTCATCAGGCCGCGGTAAAGCGTCCATTCTTTTTCAATGACCGACAAGTAGTCTTCTTCTACCGAGTGGTTGGTCGTAATTCTTTTGTTGCAGCCGCAATAGGTACAAAGCGATTCGCAGAAAGGCAAGTGAATGTAAAGGCTAATGCCGTTCACGTGGTTTTGCTCGGCAAATTTTTGCGAGAAGATTCCTTTCCATTCCTCTACTTGCAATTTCTCGTTCCAAAATGGAACGGTGGGATAACTGGTGTAGCGAGGCAAGGGCTGGTTGTACTTCCGTACCAACAAGGGGTTGACCGCTTCTGTCTTCATCATGCACCAAAAATAGTTTTACGGTTACCGGTAAAACATGATGGCGGTTAGAAGAAAAAAGGAGGTTTGTCAGTTTGTGTTTGCCGGTTCAATTTGGCCCGGCCCAGGTTGTATTGAAATAAGAATTGTGAACACAAGCAATGAAAAACCATGATTTTCTCAACGCAGGTATTTCCTTTTCATGGTGACGATTTTAAATTTAACGCTGTCGTAAATCAGTGCTCCGATCAGGGTTGCAACTGCCAGCAAAAGAATTTTAAAGCCTGCCACCAAATAACCGTAACCGCCTGCAACGCCGCCAAAAAAGAAAAAGAAAATAATGGTTAACCGGAGTTTTACGGAAGACCGCAGTTTTTTCTGCTGCTCCTCTTTTTTGTAAAAGAATAATTGCGAAAGCTCGATGCCTAAATCGGTAATGAGACCCGTTAAATGCGTGGTTCTTACCACTGAGTTAGAAAGCGACGTAACCAAAGCGTTTTGCATTCCCATTGAAAACAACAACCAACAGGCAAGTGCGTTTGCGTGCGTCTCCACGGTTGACGGATTAAGAAAGGCGATGAAGAGCAGAATGCTTATTTCAATGCCAACCGGAATGGAATTAATGAACCGCTCGTTGATTTTTGAGATGACCTCCACCAACAGGTTGGAGCAAAAAGCGCCGAAGAGAAAAGCAAGAATGAAAAGCAAGTAAACCAAACCCTGGCCGACGTTTTTCTTCGCCATTTCATCAGCAAAAAAAGCAAAGTGGCCGGTCACGTTCGTTGTCAGCCTTTTCACAGCAAAGAGGCCACTCACGTTAACGATGCCCGCAACAAAGGACAACAAAGAAGCGAGTTTTAAATTGTGAGTCAGCGTCCGGCTTTTCCCGCGGTGACGAAACATGGTTATTAGAATAAAGGAACGAAGATTGATAGCTGCTTCGGTGCTTCTCCGAATAGGCTTCCAGAACGTACCTGCCTACCGGCAGGCAGGCAGGCAAGTGTGCGATGCTTTGGCTGCGCTCAGCATAAACTCCACAGACGCTGAATAATAGTACTGAAGCCAGGTACAAAAATCAATACAGCAAATTCTTCAGCTTGTCCAAATTTATAATGGAGATCTTGCCGCTCTTTATGTCAATGAGCTTTTCGCTTTTGAAATCGCTGAGCGTTCGAATGAGCGATTCCGTGGCCGTGCCCACGTATTGCGCAATATCCTCGCGGGAAAACTCAATGAGATTTTTCTGCCCGTCTTTGTTGAATTTTTCGTGAATGTCTACCAGCGCTTTCGCCACCCGTTTGCGCAGCGAGCTGTAAGCAAGGCTTAGCAGCCGTTCTTCTTTTTCTTTGACGTTTTGCGTCACGATGCGAATGAATTTGGCGGCAATATTTATGTCGTTGTAAATCATGCCGAGAAATTCGTCACGCGGAATTTGCATGATCTCGGCATCTTCCAATATGGAAGCACTATCGTCATAATTTTTATCTTCAATTAAAGCGGTGTAGCCAATAAAATCGCCGGCGCTGAACAAATCGGTAATGTATTCTTTTCCGTCTTCGTGGCCCTTAAAAGCTTTGACTTTTCCGCTTACCAGATAATATAAAAAGCGTGGACGCTTTCCTTCGCTGTAAAGCGTTTGCTTCTTGTGAAAATTTTCTAACGCGTATTGCCCGGAGAGTTGTTTCAGCAAGCCGCTGTCCTTCACATCTTTTACAAACTGCGCCAGGCCTTGCGGCGTTGATGCATAATTCTGCTGCAAGACTGCCGACTTTTTCAACCGCACTTCAATGGCGTTCAGCAATTCAATGTCTTCAAAAGGTTTGGTCACGTAGTCATCGGCGCCCATCTCCATGCCTTTTCTGAAATCGCTGCGTTCCGTTTTGGCCGTTAAAAAAATGAACGGAATGTTTTGCGTGTCGGGATTTTTTCGCAGAAGGTGCAACACGCCGTAGCCGTCAAGCTCGGGCATCATGATATCGCACACAATTACGTCGGGCTTTTCTTTGGTGGCTACTTCCACGCCGCGTTTGCCGTTTTCCGCGGTTAATGTTTTGTAGCCTGCCAGGTCTAAAATTTCTGCTGTGTTTTCACGCAGATCGTTGTTGTCGTCAATGACCAGAATTGTTTTCGCCATGTTGGTTATCGTTTATGGGAATGGTTACCGTTATCGTTGCGCCTTCGCCCAAAGCGCTCTGTAAATTTATTGAACCGCCAAGTAAATCGGTGTAACGTTTTACAATGTGCAAACCCAAGCCCGTGCCTTGTATGTTCAAAGCGTTCTTTCCACGAAAGAAAGACGAGAACAAGTGTTCCTGGTCTTCTTTTGAAATACCGATGCCTTTGTCTTTGACGCTGATGGTTGCGATCCCGTTCTGGCTTTCGCTACGCACGTCAATCGTTGCTCCTTCGTCTGAAAATTTCAAAGCGTTGCTCAAAAGATTTATCAGGATGTTCTTCAACAGTTTCTTGTCACTGCAAGCAAAATGTCCGCCGTTGTGTTCGTATTTAATCTCCTGGCCTTTTTTTACCATGCCCCGCACTTCTTCAATTGTGTCGTGAACGGTTTCGGGCAAATCAAATTCATTAAAAGCGGCGCCAATTTTTCCTTCGTCCAGCTTGCCGAGGCTTAAGAAATCTTCAAGCAAATCGTTCAGGTGCTTTACCGATTCTTTGATGCGGTTTACGTGTTTGTCGCGGTTTGGCTGTTGCTCCGCAGTGGTGTATTTTCCAATGAGTGATGCGGAAGAAAGCACGGAACTCAGCGGCGTGCGAAACTCGTGCGAGGCCATTGAAACAAAGCGGCTCTTGATTTCATTCAGTTGACGTTCTTTGTCCAGCGCTTCGCTTAACTCGGCTTGCGATTGCTCCAGGCGTTGCAAAGCTTCTTTTAAAATCACGGTGCGTTCTTCCACTTTTGCTTCCAGTTCGGTATTGAGCTTTCGAATGTCGTTGGTTACTTTTTCCAATTGCTTTTGCTGTTGCACCATGCTTTGTTCAATTTCTTTCCGGTGCGTAATGTCCACCACAAAGGCAATCACAAACTGCCTGTTTTCCTGCCGGTAAGAGCTGAGGCTGACTTCTACCGGAAACGTGCTGGCGTCTTTCCGTTGCCCGTGCAGATCACGTCCCGAACCCATCTCGCGGTTTTGTGGATGATGATAAAAGCCATCGCGCAACGGCACGTGGCCCACACGGTAGCGGTTGGGCAGAAGCACTTCTACTTTCTGCCCGATTAATTCTTCGGATGTGTAAGCAAACATGCGGCAGGCGGCAGGATTTACCAAAACGATGTTCGCCTGTTGATCGGCCAGCACAATGCCTTCGGTTGCGTTTTCAAACAAAGAGGTCATGTGCGATTTGTCCATCTGCATGTGCCGCAACAAGCCTTTGATGTAAAGAACAATTAGCGTGGTAAACAAAACGAGGATGAGCACAAAAAAATATTCGGCCCACAGGCCCGATTCGCCCTTTACCGATACCCGCCAAAACAGGAAGCCGAGAACTACAAGGCTGCTCCCCACGCCGGCAATAACGGTGGCGTCGCGTGATTGCACGAAGACTGAAAGAAAGATAACCACCAACAAACCGCTGAGGGTAATGCTGTAGCCGGGAAGAAAGGCCGCGAGCACAAGCGTAACGACAAAAACAAACACTGCGTAAACGCTGGCTTGCCTGCTTGAGAGTTGGGGCATCGTATTAATCTGCTTAATGCGCAAACTTAAAACAGAGGCCTCAAACCTGAAGCAAGGTTTTTTCCATTGCCAATACTTTCGGGTAAAGAACGTTGTTCTCTAAATGCATGTGTTGTGTCAGGTCGTCGTCAAAGGCTTTCAATTTGTGATAAATGACCCGGTGATTGGTACAGGCATCATCAGTAAAGCGGTAATTGTTTGTTTGCTGGCGCAGTGAGAGCAACAGGGAGCTTACGCGGTTGTGTTCTTTGCTGATTGTTTCCACCAAGGGTTTGCGCATGGTGCGCACAAACAAATGGCCGTAAGCTTCCTTGCGTTCGTAAGTGTTGTTAATTTGTTTTAAATAGGGGAAGATGCTTTCTTCTTCGGCTTCGGTGTGCTCCAGCAAAACGGCGGCAAGGTTTTGAAACGTTTCTTCCACTGCCGCCAGGTAAGGATATTTTTTAAAATGCCCCCCAACAAAAGAATTTAGGGTTTGGGTAAGCGAGGGGATGGCCTTTTTTAAATAGTTGTGGTGAACGTAAACGATGTAGTCGAGCAGAAACAGAACGGGCCATTCGTTAAACTGTAAAGCGTTTGGAAAGCTTATTGTTTTGGTGGCTTCGTTTAGTTCTGTCTCCAATGATTCAAGGTTTATGTTTTTTGCGGCGCAGGCTTCTTCGAGCGGCAAGTTACCGCCACAGCAATAATTGATGCCCCATTTTTTAAAAACATCGGCAAGACGATAATCATCTCTTACCATTTGTGATACGGTTGGTAGCGTGGTTGCTTTTTCTATTTGCATATCGTTCGTTAAAATCTGTTGGTTTGTAAGCAGTGGCAATGCTTTTTATAAAATGCTCTTTGTCGCCGTGCAGTAAATCGTTAATGCTGGCGGAGGACAATAATTCCTGCAAGCGTTGGCGAAGGCCGTGCATCTGCTCATGAACGGGACAAGGATTGTTCACGTCGCAATCCTGCATCCGCAAAACGCATTTGTTAAACATGTCCGTGCCGTCGGTTATCTCCGCCAAAAACGATAGAGACAGGCTTCGCGTTTTTTCGTTCACAGTAAAGCCGCCGGTTTTCCCTTTCGAAGAAGCGAGTACGCCGGCCTTCACGAGATTTTTCAAAATCTTGCTCATGAAATATCGCGGCGCGGATAGTCGTTCCGCAATTTCTTCGGCCTGCACAAATTGTTTGCTGTCCTGCATCAATGTGATATACAACACGCCTCGCACCGCATAACCAAAGGATTTTGAAAACAGCATACGCCACAGTTAGCGACAAATCTATTTTCTGTTTGCAGGGAGAAAGATGATTTTTGTCAGCCAGAAGTTTGATACAACTTAGCTTGTGTCAAAATACAGCGGCCGAATTTGCGCCATTTGTTTTCTGTAAAAGAACCGGCGTCGCCGCGTGGAATGTTTCTTGCTGAAAAAGCTTCGGACTATGCAAAAAGATAAGCGCTTTTGGATCGGACTTGGTTTGTTGAATTTGGGATTGGTGGCTATGTTTGGCTTGCTCATGCGCAGCAAGATTCTTTTCTCTATTCCTTTTCTTGATTACCGAAACCTGCTAAGTGCGCATTCGCATTTTGCCTTTAGCGGTTGGGTAGGCCTCGTGTTGATTGTGTTTTTGATTTACGATGTAATGTCTCCCGGACTGGCGGAGAAGAAACGCTATCAAGTCGTTCTGTGGGGCCTTGAAATTAGTTCGCTGGGCATGGCATTCACCTTCCCGTTCACAGGCTATAACGCCGTTTCTATCTTTTTTTCCAGCGCTTATATTTTGGTGACCTATGTTTTTGGATGGCTCTTTTTTAAAGATTTGCGGCAACAGCCGCCACTTCATTCCGTTGTTCGGTGGCTAAGCATTGGCGCAGTTGTGTCGCTGCTTCTGTCTGCCCTCGGGCCGCTCGGTTTGTCGTACATTCTTCTTGCAAAATCGGGCAACTCCTTGCTCTACCGCGACTCGGTTTACACCTTTTTACATTTTCAGTACAACGGCTTTTTTACCTTATCAGTGTTTGCTGTTTTCTTTTCCCGGTGGATTAGAAAAGGGCTTTCACTTCCTCCCGCTGCAACGCGGTTCAGTCTTTTGCTTCTTGCATCGGTTTTTCCAGCTTTGTTTTTGGCGCTGCTCTGGCACAATCAAATTATTTTTTACGTGCTGGCGGCTCTTGGCTGTTTATGCATTTTAGCCAGCGTCATTTATTTTTTTCCCGTGTTTAAGAAGTCTGCTGCCAGCAACATTATTGACCAACCGCTCGCAAAGGTTTTCTGGACGGCTTCGTTTGTTTCGTTTGCGCTTAAAATGCTGCTCACCATTGGAACCATTTACCCGCCGCTGGGCCATGCTGTTTACGGCGCAAGACCGGTCATCATTGGTTTTCTGCACCTTGTATTCTTGGCCTTTGTAAGCTTTTTCCTTTTCAGTGTTTTTTTAGAAGAAGGATATTTTCACCGCCACAAAAAAATCGTTGCGTTTCCATTTTATTTGTTTGGAACAGGCGTGCTTGCAAACGAAAGCCTGCTCATGATACAAGGCCTGGAAATTTTGTTTAAAACCAACAGTAATGTTTACAATTGGTTGTTGTGGGGTGCGGCAATTCTGCTTTTTGCTGGCGCCCTGACTTTAGCTGCGGCATTTCATTTTATTAAAACTAGCAAGAAGACAGAAGCAAGGTTTGCAACGTCCGTTTGAGCAGTCTAATTTCGCTTTATCAAACCAACCGCTGCGCGATTGAAGCTCTCTTTTGAACCAGCATTTTCGGTACCTTATTGTTCGGAACGTTAACGGATGCGAGGCATCAAACCAACTAAAATTTTACTATACAAAAGAAAACCCGGTCACAATCTGGTAACCGGGTTTTCTTTTGTATAGTCCGAAACAAGTGCCTTTCGTTTTGGGCGCCTGACAAGAACTTATTTCTTGCCGTCGTTGTTGCGCATGAATTCAAGCACAGAGCGGGCATCGGTTTCGCTGAGGCTTTGGTTGGGCATACGTACCAGACAATCTTCCAGCAATTTTTGGGCTGCCGGATCTTTTTCAATCATTTCATCGGTGTTGGTTACAAAGTTCATAATCCATTCCGGCGTGCGGCGATCGGTTACGCCTTTCCAGCCCGGACCAACAAGTTTTTCATCGGTTAGCTTGTGACAGCTCTGGCATTTTACGTCGTAAGTGCTTTTACCGGCTGCTATCATTTTATCGTCCAGTGGATGCGTAAGTTGAACGCTTTGGTGAGAGCCAATTCCTTTGGTAACATCACCCGAAGCGGCTGTGTTATCTGTTGTTGTGGTGCTTTGTGCAGAGGATGAACTATCGGCCGAAGCAAATTTATTATTGCCGGCAGAATTACAGGCAATCAGACCGCTTACTGCGGCAATGAAAAGGAAAGAAACCGAACGCTTTTGATTCATAATAGTTGATTTAGTGATTCTGGAATTGCTGTTTTAGAGCAGATAAAATTGTGTCACGAAGGTCATAAAAAAAACTGAGCAAAATCAGTTGTTGCGATGATTTAAGATACGCATGTCTTTTGATGAACCTGCAATTGAGTTTTTGTCTAATGAAATCAATAGAGGCGTGTTGTCATTCCGCGCTCCCAATCCGAACATAAAATTTTCCGCGCCATTGGGTCGTTCTTGTTGTCCAACCGTTTCAGCAGTAAAACAGCGGGCTTGGCAGTTTAGTGCTGCTCACTCTATCTACAATTCCAAGTCGTTATAACAGAAATAAATAACCGCTCTCTGTTTAAAAAATTGTGTAGCCAAATCTACAAAATACTCAACAGTGAGCGAGAATGACACTATGATTATTTAACCTAAATTTTACCTTCTTTCCTTTGGCTGGCCTTGTGCCGCGACGATAAATGATTTGCTGAAGCGACAACTGCATTAAGGTATACTTATGAAAGCGTAATTTTTAACGACGGAAAACGGCCATTTCCAACGTGAGAAATATCATCTTTTGCGATGATGGACATCACAGATCACGGGTATTGGCACAAATACATTTGTGCTTTAAAGACACAGATGTCTTTTAAACATTTAAAGAGCATTATGAAAACAAAACTGCCTTTGCTTCTCTTTTTCTTTTCTGCTTTTATGATTGAAAGCTGCGTGAGCAAAACACCCACGCACAAAGAAAAATTAGACCTGCAGGAACTGACTAAAAACCAGCCCGAAGAACACGGCACAGAAGTAAAGCCAGGCGATATTCAACTCACGCATCCTCTGAACGAACAATGGGTGGCCGATGGAAAGAGCATTTACGATGTAAAATGCTCTTCGTGTCACAAGTTGACGGATGAAAAACTTGTTGGTCCGGGCTGGAAAGGCGTAACCAAAAGAAGAAGCCCCGAATGGATCATCAACATGGTAACCAACGTGGACATGATGCTGGAAAAAGACCCCGTAGCGCAACGCCTGTTGGAAGATTGTCTGGTACGTATGCCCAACCAAAACTTAAACCGCGACGAAGCCAGAAAGGTGCTGGAGTTTCAGCGGAAGAACGATGGCGAATAGCGAACCGAACGTATAAGAGTGCGACGCAACAGAAGCAGAATGGATAGACGAATTTCTGCTTCATAAGATTCAACAAAGACTTAAAACTTTAAACCCAAGTATATGTATATCTCTCATCGAAAACTAATGGCCTCGTTTGCATTGACTGCTATTGCAGCGGGTGCTTTGTACAGTTGTAAGCCCAAAGGCGCACAGGCGGCTGTGAGCGGCGACGCTGCGGAAAAAGCATACGTTGCTCCGGGCAAGTACGACGAGTTTTACAACATCGTCTCCGGCGGCTTTAACGGTCAGCTTAACATTTATGGTATTCCTTCAGGACGCCTGTTTCGCGTTGTGCCTGTGTTTTCGCAATCAACGGAAAGCGGCTACGGCTTTAGCGAAGAAACAAAGCCCATGCTGAATACTTCTCATGGCTTTGTGCCCTGGGACGATCTGCACCACCTTGCTATTTCAGAAACGAACGGCGAACACGATGGCCGCTGGGTTTTTGTGAACGGCAACAATACGCCGCGCATTGCCCGCATTGACCTTTCAACATTCCGCACGGCGGAAATCATTGAGATCCCGAACAGCGCCGGCAATCACTCCTCTCCTTTTATTACAGAGAACTCTGAGTATGTGGTTGCCGGCACACGCTTCTCCGTTCCGCTGGACGACCAGAACGGCGACGTGCCCATCAACACTTACAAGCAAAACTTCCGTGGAACGGTCAGCTTCATTCATCCGGATCCTACCACCGGCAACATGAGCATTGCCTTCCAAATCAAAACTCCTGGGGTCAACTTCGACCTGGCCCGCGCGGGCAAAGGCAAGTCGCATGGCTGGATGTTCTTTAGCTGCTACAACACCGAAAAAGCCAACACGCTTTTGGAAGTGAACGCATCGGCCAAAGACAAAGACTTCATCATGGCCGTGAACTGGAAGAAAGCCGAAGAATATTTAAAAGCCGGCAAGGGCAAAAAAGAAGCCGTGAAGTATGCGCACAACGTGTACAACGAAAGCACACACACGGCCACGTCAACCATGATGAACGAAGTGACAACGCTTGATCCGAAAGAGTGTCCGGACATGCTGTACTTCATTCCTTGCCCCAAATCGCCACACGGTTGCGATACCGATCCTACCGGTGAATATATTGTCGGTTCGGGTAAACTGGCTGCGTTGATCCCAGTGTTCTCGTTCACAAAGATTCAGCAAGCCATTGCCAACAAAACTTACGACGGCGATTATGACGGCATCCCTGTAATTAAATACGACGCAGCCTTGTACGGAGAAGTGCAGAAGCCAGGCCTCGGCCCTTTGCACACCGAGTTTGACGGCAAAGGCAACGCCTACACATCCATGTTTGTTTCATCGGAGATTGTGAAATGGAACATTAAGGATTTAAAAGTGCTTGACCGTGTGCCAACGTACTATTCAATCGGTCACTTATCAATCCCTGGCGGACCTACGGCAAAGCCTTATGGAAAGTATGTGATCGCTTACAACAAAATCACCAAAGACCGTTACCTGCCAACCGGTCCTGAATTGACGCAAAGCGCACAGCTTTACGACATCAGTGGCGACAAAATGAAGTTGATCCTTGACTTTCCCACAAACGGTGAGCCCCACTATGCCGAAGCCATTCCAGCTTCGATGCTGATGAACAAACAACGCAAGATTTATAAAATAGAAGAAAACATGCACCCCTTTGCAGCCAAAGGCGAAGGTCAAACAAAAGTGGTGCGCAACGGCAACCGTATTGATGTGTACATGACGGCCATTCGTTCACACTTAACACCTGACAATATTGAAGGCGTTAGAATTGGCGATGAGGTTTTCTTCCACGTAACCAACCTGGAACAAGACTGGGACGTGCCGCACGGCTTCGCCATCAAAGGCGCCAACAACGCGGAAATATTGGTTATGCCCGGCGAAACGCAAACCCTTGCGTTCAAAGCCGACCGTGTGGGCATCTTCCCTTTCTATTGCACCGACTTCTGCTCGGCGCTCCACCAGGAAATGCAAGGTTACTTAAGAGTATCACCTGCCGGAAGCAACGTGGCACTCTTGTTCAGTACCGGCAAAAACAACGGCGCTACCGCAAACCCTGCTGACAGCTCAAAAGCAAAAACAACCAAACCTTAAAATAAAGTTCGATTCGTCCGGAGTGAAAAACTCCGGACGGTTTCCGGACATTTCTTCCACCTAATTAAAAAAATTTTATGAGAAAAATTTTTGTTCTTGGATTTGCCTCTCTTCTGTTGTGGTCCTGCAATTCGGGAAACACAACCACAGAGACGACAAAAACCAATACTCCTGAAGAACAAACCCGCGCTGGCCAATCAGCCGTTAAGGATGATGAATCCGCAAAAGACGTGGTAAAAGTTGCTGCCGGTTCGCCCGATCACACCACGCTTGTTGCGGCTGTAAAACAAGCCGAATTGGTAGATGCTTTGTCCAACGCCGGACCGTTTACAGTATTCGCTCCTACGAACGCAGCTTTTGAAAAATTACCAAAAGGCACAGTGGAAGATTTGATGAAAACAGAGAACAAAGCAAAGCTGCAGGACATTTTGCAATACCACGTTTACGTTGGCAGCCTTAAAACCGATTTGATGCAGGACGGGCAAACCTTAAACGAAGTAAACGGTGGCAACATTAGCATCAGCAAATCAGCCGATGGAAAAATAACCATCAACAGCAAGGCACACATCGTTGCGTCCATTCCTGCTTCTAACGGCATCATTCACGTGGTAGATGAAGTGTTGCTACCGCCTGCAAAATAAAACTGCAGTGGAATTTTGAATGCTTAGCAAAAGGAAAGGGTTCGAAAGCCCGGAAAACTGTAAAACCATTGTATGAAAAAGATGCGCATTTCTTCCCGTTTGTTAATTGCTTTTGCCTCGCTGGCCATGACGGCTGTTTTCTTTTTGCCCGTATGGTTTATTTTTTTGATTGCACCGCAATATCCCGAAGGTCTGACGATGCAAATCTGGCTGACCAAACTTTCGGGCCAGGTGGACATCATTAACGGCCTGAATCACTACATCGGCATGAAGCACATCAACGAAAACATGTTTCCCGAATTTGGCTACATGGTTTACATTCTCGGCGCTTTCATTGTTTACGGTTTGGCCGTTGCACTCACCGGCAGCCGCAAACTACTTCTTTCCCTTCTTTTTTTAACCCTGGTTATGGCCGGTGCGGCCCTGTATGATTTTTACAAATGGGGCTACGATTACGGCCATAACCTTGATTCCAAAGCGGCCATTAAAGTGCCGGGCCTTACCTATCAGCCGCCGCTTGTGGGACACAAGACCTTGTTGAACTTTGACGCCTATTCTTATCCTGACGTCGGTGGCTGGATTATTCTTGGCGCCGGTGCTATTTTTTTTCTCGTTTATTTCCTGGAATGGGTACGCGGACGAAAGTTTGCAAAACAAAAAGTATCCTTCGCAAAATCATCCGTTGCCATTGCTTCCGCACTAAGCTTAATTTTTACTTCCTGTTCTTCAAAGCCCGAACCTTTTGCCTACGGCAAAGATCTTTGCGACGATTGCCGCATGACGATCATGGACCCGCATTTCGGCGCGGAGATCGTGACTACGAAAGGAAAGGTCTTCAAGTTTGACGACGTGCATTGCCTTGCGGCCTTTTTGAAAGATGGAAAGGTGAAAGAAAGTGACGTGAAGCAAACGCTTTTCATTGATTACAACAATCCAAATAATTTTATTGATGCGGCAACCGCTCACCTCGTTGTGAGCCCGCAATTGAAAAGTCCCATGAACGGCAACGCAGCGGCTTTTGCCACGAAGGATGTGGCCGACAAAAAAGGCGCAGAACTTGCAGGCCAAACTACGGACTGGAAAGCTTTGCAGAAAGAACTCTAAGACGACGACACAACGAAAATGAAACAATTACTCACAATACTTTCCCTGCTTTGCCTGCAGTGTGCCTTTGCACGAACGCTGCCCGTGGGTAAGGAACAAACCTACACAACAATTAAAGCTGCGATTGCCGCCGCAGCAAACGGCGATACGGTTTTAATCAAAAAGGGACTTTACAAAGAAGGCAACCTTGTTCTTACCAAATCCATTGCTTTACTGGGCGAAGAAGGCGCTGTGCTTGACGGCGAAGGCAAATACGAAATCCTCACAGTAAGCGGCAGCGGCATCGTCATTAAAAATCTTCGCTTTCAGTATTCCGGCTTTTCCACGCTGAACGATTACGCTTCAGTTAAAGTGATCAATTCCTCGCGTGTACTCATTCAAAACAACACGTTTTTCAGCGCCTTTTTTTCCGTGCACATTTCCGCTTCCTCCTATTGCGCGGTGTTGAACAACAGCATCTCCGGCCTCACCAAAACCGAACAAACTTCCGGTAACGGCATTCACCTTTGGAAATGCGACAACATGCTGATAAAGGGAAACGAAATTCACGGTCACCGCGACGGCATTTATTTTGAGTTTGTTACCAACTCGGTGATTCAACAGAATAACAGCCACAACAACATTCGCTACGGTTTGCACTTCATGTTCTCCAACGACGACAGTTACATTCAAAATACCTTTCGCGACAACGGTGCGGGTGTAGCCGTGATGTATTCGCGCCGCGTGGTGATGATAAAAAATCAATTTGTTCACAACTGGGGCGGCAATGCTTACGGCCTTTTACTCAAAGAAATTTCCGACGGGGAGATTATTGAGAACAGCTTTATTCAAAACACAGTGGGCATTTTAATGGAAAGCACCAACCGCATCGAAGTGTCCTGCAATTCATTTACCGGTAGTGGTTATGCCTTGCGCATTTCGGCAAGTTGCAACGAGAACACGGTACACCATAACAATTTTGTGGGCAATACTTTTGACGTGGGCACTAACGGTACACTTATGCTGAATCGTTTTTACAACAATTATTGGGACAAATACGATGGCTATGATTTAAACCGCGACGGCATTGGCGACGTGGCTTATCACCCGGTGAGCATGTACTCGATGGTGATTGAACAAAACCCCAACGCCGCTATATTAATGCGCAGTTTTATGGTTTCGCTTTTGGATAAAGCCGAGAAAGCCATTCCCAGCCTGACGCCCGAAAACATGGTTGACGGACAACCGCTAATGAAAAGGAGCAAGTGATGATCAAGATAGAAAACCTGCACAAACGGTTTAAGAAATTGCAAGCACTGAACAACGTGAACGTTGAATTCAGCAAAGGCCAGGTTGTTTCACTTATCGGGCCGAACGGTTCGGGCAAAACAACGCTCATTAAATCCATTTTGGGTTTGGTAAAACCCGACAACGGCCAGGTTCTTTTCAACGGCATTTCGGTGGACAAAGACATAGATTACCGAAAGCACATTGGCTACATGCCGCAGATTGGCCGCTACCCCGACAACACCAAAATCGGGCAGATTTTTGACATGATCCGCAACCTGCGCGGCAAGGATACAAAGGTGGACGAAGAACTTTTTTATCGCTTCAAACTCGACACGATGCTGGACAAAAGCATGAAGTCTTTGTCGGGTGGCACGCGGCAAAAAGTAAGCGCCGCCCTGGCTTTTTTGTTTGATGCTGATGTGTTGATTTTGGACGAGCCAACCGCCGGCCTTGACCCAGTGGCTTCGGAAATTTTAAAAGAAAAGATCATCGCCGAAAAAGCAAAGGGCAAACTCATTTTAATCACCTCCCACATCTTAAGCGACCTGGAAGAACTGACAACACACGTGCTTTACTTGCAGGATGGCAAAGTCGTTTTCAACAAATCCATGCTCGAATTGTACGAGATGACCGGCGAAGACAAATTAAGCCGCGCCATTGCCGCGGTGATGAGAAACGAAATAAAAGAAAAAGACGTGGCCTATTTGCGAATTGCGAAGTAGCCAACAGGCAATAAACAGTTGGCAACAAGCAAAACGAATCAACCAGTCAATTAATCAACTAATCAACCATGCTCAAACTATCCAAATACGTCCTTTACGATATTCTGCGGAACAGGGTATTGATTGCGTACACCGCTTTCCTGCTCGTTGTTTCCTTTGCGCTTTTTCAAATGGAAGAAAACAGCAGCAAGGCCGTGTTAAGTTTATTGAACATTGTGCTCATTGTCATTCCACTTGTGAGCATGGTGTTCTCCACCATTCACTGGTACAATTCTTACGAGTTCATTGAACTGATGCTCACGCAACCCGTAAGCCGCAAAAAAGTTTTGCTGAGTGAGTTTGCCGGCATCGGTTCCTCGTTGGTAACAGCTTACTTGGTTGGCGTTGGCATTCCGGTTATCATTTATCATTTCGACAGCACCGGCATAGCGTTGCTGCTCGTGGGCAGTTTGTTAACACTTGCGTTTACGGCCATTGCTTTTTTTGCCTCCATCAAGTCACGCGACAAAGCCCGCGGCATTGGCGTGGCGCTTCTGCTTTGGTTTTATTTTGCGCTTATTTTCGACGGCTTGCTCCTGCTCGTTCTCTTTGCCTTCAGCGATTATCCGCTGGAAAAATTCATGGTAACGTTTTCTTCGTTCAATCCCATTGATCTTGGCCGCATTTATCTCATGTTGCAAATGGACGTAAGTGCCCTAATGGGTTACACCGGCGCAACCTTTAAGGAATTTTTCGGTAGCGGTATTGGTTTGCTTTACACACTTGCCATAATGCTCGCCTGGATCGTGGTGCCGCTGTTGTTTGCGCTTCGTTCGTTCAACAAAAAGGATTTGTAAGAAGCGATACTGCAGTGGCTTTTGCTCACCGCAATTGCCATCAGCAAAGCGCCGGCTGCAAAAGGAAGGCTAAACACAAACAGCAGTTCCGAAGTAGATGGAATGAAAACTTGTAAAAGCTTCGCGGCAAATAAAGCTTGAAACAAAAGAAGGGTTTCGGTCGTGAAGAAAGAAAAAAGAAACAAGCCAATGCCAAATCGAAAAAGTTTCTTCTGCTCAATGCTTTTTGCGATGGCCGCAAATACACTCATGCTGAGAAAGGCCAGCAAAACAAGGTGCAAATAAGCGATCACAAAATTCCGCACGTCATAAGCCATTACCGCAACGGCAGGAAAAGCGCCGACAGCCTGCAAAAAAACTTTTAGCGCAAAAGCAAAAAGAGAAAAAGAAAGCAAGATTGATAAACCGGTTTTCTTGACATCAAGCCATAAAAGATACAAGGCCGCAAGTTGCAATATCGCGGCAACGCCGCCAATGATGTTGAATACAAAAGAAGGTTGATGCCACAGCACCGAAAGTGCATAGGCCGGGACGCAGGCAAGATTCATTAACCGGAAAACTTTCGTTCCCTTTGCCTGAAGATTTCGATACAAAAGCGCCAGCACGATGAACGTAAAAAAGCCGTTGTACTGAAAATGCAGGTAGAAGTAAATCAGATCGAAATAAAGCGGCGTGCCTTGCTTTCCGGTAACAATTAACGGAACGGTTGCAAACGGACCAACGGAAGAAACAACGGCATAAATCAATCCCCAAACTAAAAAGCGATGTGCGACGGTCAGGCTTTGGCCTTTAACCGCACGCCAAACAACAACGGCAAAATACACCGTAGCGGCTATGGAAAGCGTGGAGAAAAAAATACTGATGCCCTTGTAACCGTACAACGGGAAAAAGACCAACATGCCGTAAGCAGAAAGCAATGTGAGTACGGCAATGTTCCGCCAGTGTTTTGCCGCAATACGGCCGGTTAATTCGGGAAAAACTTTCATTACCAGTGCAATCAACACCGGCAATATCCAGCCGCCAAAGGCAAAATGCGAGTGGCCGTGTAAAAGATTTTTATAAACGAAAGGAAAATGATTCAGCAAAGGGGCCGAACGAAGTGTAAGCCCCAAAACCGCCACCAGAAACAGGTTGAAAAAAGCCGCTTGTAAAAGAATTTTTGGCACCTTTTCTTTTGCCTTCTCACTGAGCACCGCCGTAATAATCATCTTTCAAAAATCCGAAGGTAAGCAAGAGGAATACGCAACCGCAGTCAAAACAAAAACTGATTTTTGTCAGTTTTAAGCGACGTTCATCCGTTTATACGGATGGATAAATCAAACCTTTACGGCCTTATCTTCATTCCATGCTTTCACTCCACTTCACTCCTTTTCCCCAACTCGAAACCGAACGTTTGTTGCTCAAACAAATCGGCGAACACGATGCGTCTGCGTTGTTTTCGCTTCGTTCCGACAAAGACGTCATGAAATACCTTGACCGGCCGCCAGCCCAAAGTATTGATGAAGCAACGGCCCTGATAAAGCTCATCACCGATAACGTGGACAAAAACGAAGGACTTACCTGGGGCATTTTTCCAAAAGCCAAACCGGACCTGCTTCACGGCACCATTGGTTTCTGGCGCATTCAAAAAGAAAATTACCGTGCCGAAATCGGTTATCTTCTGCACCCTGCGCTGCAAGGCAAGGGGTTCATGCACGAAGCGATGAGGGTTGTTTTGGATTACGGTTTTAACGAGATGCATCTTCACTCCGTCGAAGCCAATGTGAACCCATCAAATCTAGCTTCCATCAGGCTTTTGGAGCGCAACGGTTTTGTAAAAGAAGCTTACTTCAAAGAAAATTATTTCTACAACGGACAGTTTTTAGACAGCGCAATTTATTCACTCCTCACGCCGTCTGCACAGTCTTTCTTATAAACGCGAACCTGACAAAAATCAGGTTTGTTCTTTCGCCGCATCACCCGTTCTGCACGCTGTCAAAAATAATTTTGACAGTCTAAAGAAGTCAGCAATGGAAAGACATGACCTGCCGCCGACCGGCAATGCGGATCTCGAATTTGACAAAGCCTTTAAGCCCAAAGGCGCTATTGCGTTTTTTCTCATTCTCGTTGTTCTTGGAATTGTCATTTGGTACGGTATCTATTACATCATGCTTCAACGCGCCTAAATCAACCCTATGCAAATTGACAGATTTGAAAAACGGGTGTTGATGATCAGCGGTGCGCTTGTGGCTGTTTTTATTTTTTCCATGTTGTATGCTCGAAGCAAATACAACGATTTGCCCGAGTGCATTCCGTTTAACAAAACCTACACCGAATCGAAGGTGACAAAGCTCGATGATAAAACTTACCAGGTGTTTGCGGTGGCGCAGATGTGGCAGTTTCAACCGGCACAGATTTACATTCCCGTAGGCAGTGATGTAGATTTTTATCTCACTTCGAAAGACGTAGTGCACGGCTTTTTCATTTCAGAAAAAAACGTAAACATGATGGCCGTGTACGGGAATATCAACAAGCAAACGGTGAAGTTTGACAAGCCCGGCGTGTATAAAATCACTTGCCACGAATACTGCGGCACCGGTCATCAAAACATGCAGGCCGAAGTGATTGTAAACGATCCGGCGGCAAGATAAAAACCTCTGTTCCCTAAAGGGAAGACGTAGGCGGAAAAGATTTCACTTGTTTCAGGTTTTTCTTCTGCATAATTATTTTTTATGAACCAGAAGTTCGTCTATCCATTGAAGGCCTCTTGCGTCGCACTCTTGTACGCTTGGTAATTCTATTCGGCTTTTTAAAATATATTTTAACAAGAAGCAATGACTGAAATAAACAAAGGCAACTCCCACCAAAGTCTCCCCTTTAGGGGGACAGGCGGGTCACTTTCACCCTGGCTGAAAAAGATTATATATTGGGAATTGGGCATTCCGCTGGCGCTCCTGTCCATCGGCATTTACCACGGCTTAATGCAGGTAATTTACCGTGCCGGTGTTTTACACCAGTCAGCTTTTGCCGGCCTTGATTATTACCAGGGTCTTACGCTTCACGGTGTCATCAACGCGATTGTGCTCACCACTTTTTTTGCAGTGGCTTTCGGACACGCAACCATCACGTTTTATTTAAAACGAGAGCCCAACAAAACGCTTACGCTTCTTAGTTTTTGGTTCATGGTCACCGGTACGCTGATGGCCGCTTGGGCTATGCTTTCGGGCAAGGCTTCTGTACTCTACACGTTTTATCCGCCGTTGAAAGGCCACCCGCTTTTTTACCTCGGCACAGCCTTGTTGATTGTTGGCTCCTGGTTCCCGCTGTTCGATTGGTCGCGACTGTACCGCCAATGGAAACGCGAAAACCCCGAAACAAAAACGCCGTTGGCTGTACTCGGCACCCTCGTCAATTTCATCATTTGGTTTGTGTGCACGCTGGCTGTTGCCTATGAAGTTCTCGTGGTCATTCTACCCTGGTCCTTGGGTTATAAACCAACGGTGAACGTAACGCTTGCCCGCACGTTGTTTTGGTTCTTTGGTCATGCGCTGGTTTATTTTTGGTTGCTGCCGGCTTACGTGATGTACTATAATTTTTTGCCAAAACTGGCCGGGGGCAAACTCTACTCCGACATGGCCGGCCGCATTGCCGCCTTCCTTTTTTTAATCTACTCTGTTCCCGTCGGCGTTCATCATCAATTCTCCGATCCTTCCATTACAAAAGGCATCAAGCTTTTTCAAAGCATCCTTACGTTTGGCGTTACCATTCCCAGTTTCATCACGGCTTTTACCATTGCGGCTTCGCTGGAATACGCGGGACGCAAACGCGGCGCAAAAGGCCTGCTCGGTTTCTTTACTAAACTGCCGTATCTGGATACCAACCGTTACTTGTTTGCTTATCTTATTTGCGGATTGTTTC
>Ga0308175_100000446_pt1 | contig 28966 bp, 15 predicted proteins | sample PhyCR1_3_FD_203893 | JGI IMG/M metagenome (GOLD analysis project Ga0308175, IMG submission 203893) | Soil microbial communities from UC Gill Tract Community Farm, Albany, California, United States - DLSLS.C.R1 | ecosystem: Environmental > Terrestrial > Soil > Agricultural land | place: USA...
ACGTCGGTGAGCTCGAGGGCATGCGCTACATGGTGATGGACTTCGCCGAGGGCCCCGACCTCGCGCGCCTGCTGGTCGAGGCCCCGATGCCCGCCGAGCGCATCATCCGGCTGACGCGCCAGATGCTCGAGGGCCTCTATCACGCTCACGAGCAGGGCTTGATCCACCGCGACTTCAAGCCCGAGAACGTGATCATCGAGCGCGATACCCACGGCGCCGAGATGCCGCGCATCGTCGACTTCGGGATCGCGATCCTGCGGGACGGCGGCGGGGCTCCCGATGGCCAGGGCCGGCTGACGACCAACGGCCTGGTGCTCGGCACGCCGCACTACATGGCGCCCGAGCAAGCGGTCGCCGATCCGATCGATCACCGGATCGATCTGTTCGCGCTGGGGATCGTGATCTACGAGATGCTGTCCGGTCGGTTGCCGTTCGACGGCAGCGGCGCCGAGGTCGCGCGCGCCAACCTGCTGGTCGAGCCGCCGCCGATCATCGAGCGCGTCCCGTACCTCGAGGTCGACCCGCTGCTCGAGGCGTTCGCCCGGCGCCTGATGGCTAAGAAGCGCAGCGCGCGACCGGCGACGGCCAAGGCCGCGCGCGAGCTCCTCGACCTGATCGATCGCGATCGGCCGGCGGCCGCGCTGGCGCTCGGGGTGCCGGCCGCGGTGGGCGAATCCGGGCCCGGCGAGACCCAGTCGGTCCCCGCGCAGGTGCGAAGCCGTCCGCACGTCGACCCGGCGCCGGCGCAGACCACGCGGCTCCGGGCCACCCCCTCGCCGAGCCAGCCGGTTCCGCCGGCGGTTGCACCGGACCTGTCCGCATCGCCGGTCTACGCGGCCTCGTCACCGGTCCCGCAGGCCACGCGCGCCGTGCCCCCGGGGCCCGTCGTGTTCACCCCACCGTACCCATCCCAGGCAGCCCCGCCGGCGGGGGCAGATCACGAGACGGCGATCCAGACGCCGCTCGGCTGGCCCCCCACGACCGCCCGGCGCCGCGGGTCGCTCGTCATCGTCGGCGTGGCCGCCTGCGCGGCCGGCGTCGTCACCGTGTTGCTCCTGACGCGAACCGGCGCGAAGCCCCATGCGCCCGCGGTCGACGATCGGATCGTCGCTCTGTCCGGCGGCTCGGACACCGCGAACGTCGGATCGGCGGCCGGCGCAGCGAGCGCCACGCCCACCCCCGCCGATCCACACACGACCGCTCCAGTGGCCGAGCCCGCGGTGGTGGCGCCCCCGGCTGCGGACGTCGTGGTGCCCGAGGTCCCGCCGACCGGCCCGGCTGCGGGCAACGACCCCAGCCTCAAGCCATCCGGCACCAAGCACGCGCCGAAACGTCCCCGCGACCCCAGGGCTCACGTCACCAGCACCGCCGATAGCGTGGCGACCGAGATCAAGCCCGCCGAGATCAAGCCCGCGGTCAAGCCCGCCGAGATCAAGCCCGCCGATCCCGCCCCCGTCGATTCGAGGCCGGCCGATCCCAGACCGGCCGACCCCAAGCTCGCCGGGATCTCCGCGAACAGCCTGTCGAGCTTGTACACCGAGGTCGGCGTGCAGCTCAGGCAGCTGCCCGGCGACAAATCCCAGGACCTGTGGAGTCAGTACACGCTGATCAAGATCCAGCCCCTGATGTCGCCAGCACTCCAGAAGGAGCGCGACGACGCGGCCGGCAAGCTCTTCAAGATCCAGAGAGCAGCGGAGCAGCTGTCAAAGAATCACAAGGAAGCTCATCCGGCCAAGGCCGGCGGCGATCGTTGAGCAGCGATCGCTGCTGCTGCTGGTGATGATGATGCCGATGATGATGATCGGCAGCCAGCGTGCACCGCGGCGCGATATTCCCACGGCCTCGGCGACGGTCTGGGCTACGCGAGCCGCGCGTGCGATGACCTGCACCGGATCGTCAGGACGCACGCACAATGTGCACTGCTGTTCCAGGTAGGTTGCTGGAGCGAGGCCGAGGGCCGGTGGTCTCGTGTACGGCAACGCCGCCGATCCAACGACGGGACAGGCGACACACGTCGAGGGCCGCGCACTGCTGGAAGCGTGATGCTCGGTGCGGTGCGCTCGCTGAAGTGCAGCCGCGTGCTCGGGGGTCGAGCACGAGGTGGCGCATTACTTGGCCGAATGCACGTGAGCATGATTGCTAAATCGACCAATGGCGACAGCTCCAACGGAGATTTGGTTGCAGGCTGTATGAGCCGCGCGTGACCGAAGACCACCACGGGACCACCGTGACGGTTTTCCGTAACCAGTTCGGGATGGGCCCGTTGCAGCTGGTAACCGCCGTCTCTTGCGTCGATCTACCCAACCGAGCGATCGTCTATGAGCATGGTCAGTTGCCTGCTTTGCTCCTCTCCGCGATCGATCGGGGTGCTGTGCACTGCGCATGGTGTCGCGATCGCATCGCCAGGAATCACCAGCGAACAGATCTTCTCGCGGGTGCCCAACCCGGTCGCGTCGTTGATCGACGCCTGGGGTGTCGCGCACGCGATCGGTGATGGGAGTCGGATCGGCCGCGATCCACGCGTCGACGTCGCCGTGCTGCACGCCTCGGTCTCGAGCGAGCATGCGTCGATGAAGCTCGTGAACAACCGCTGGACCATCGTCGACAACGCGAGCCGCAACGGCACCGAGGTCGAGGGCACGCGGATCACCGAGCACGACCTGACCGGCGGCGCGACGATCCGGCTCGGGGATGTAAAGTTCTATTTCTGGCCCGACGTCCTTCCCAAGATCGAGCCGCCCCGTGGCTCCGGCCGGACGGCGCCGACCCGGCGCGACGAGCTGGTGTTCAGCGCCAAGGTCACGACGCCGCGCGGTCACGCCCTCGATCTGCGGCAGCGCGTCGATGGCGGCGTGCTGCGGATCGGCGAGGCCTCGATCGAGCTCGCCGCGATGGAGTTCGGCTTGTTGCAGCTCCTCGTGGAGCGGCGGCGCACCGTCGCCGATTCCGAGCTGGCGTATGTCGCGTGGCACGAGATCGCCGACGCGCTGTCGTTCCGCTCGGTGCAAGCCGACAGCGAGAACGTCCGCGAGCTGGTGCACCGCGTCCGCCGCAAGCTCGCGAGCGTGCACGCCGATGATCTGATCGAGAGCAAGCGTGGGGTCGGCTATCGGCTCGCCGGCGATCCCGGGTAGCTCCATCGACAGCTCCTGAAAGACCGCGCACACGCGCGCTGGCGACGCGGGTCTGGGGCCCCTCACTCGTCCGTCGACCACCGTATTGCGACCCACGCGCGGTGCCATCTCCACGACCCGCCGACGTGCTACCTGCAATCCATCTCGTGAGGTGACCCAGCCCGCGCCGCTGCGCTGCGCGTTGCGTTTGCTCGTGGAATTGATCAGGAAGGTTGCCCGGCCACCCCGCGCCATCGCATTTTTCGTGCAGGGGGTGGCCGGCCGCCGGCCACGGCGTCTCGTCTATACTCCCCGGGTGAGCCCCGAGTCTCGGCGAGGAAATCCCACCGCACGCCGGCGCCGGCAGGTGCGCTGGGCCCGGCGCCTGCGCCGGATCGGGCTCGCCTGGCAGAACGCCCTCGAGATCGCGCGCGACGGGCGGTTGACGGCGCCGTACGGGGCGCCGTTCGAGGTCATGCACGAGGAGCGGACGTACCGGCTCCGGCGGTACCAGCGCGCGGTGCCGGTCGACCCGGCCTCGCCGCCGCCCGCGGCGCCGCTCCTCCTGGTCCCGCCGCTCATGGTCGCGGCGGAGGTCTACGACATCTCGCCCGACGTGAGCGCGATCGCATACCTGTCGCGCGCCGGGGTCGACGTCTGGCTCGTCGATTTCGGGGCGCCCGAGCGGGAAGAGGGCGGCATGAGCCGCACGCTCGACGATCACGTGCGCGCGGTCTCCGAGGCGATCGGCCGGGTGCGCGCGATCGCCGGCCACGACGTCCACCTCGCCGGCTACTCGCAGGGCGGCATGTTCTGCTACCAGGCCGCGGCGTTCCGGCGCGGCGCGGACACCGCCTCGATCATCACGTTCGGCAGCCCCGTCGACCTGCACCGCACGCTGCGGGTCGGCGAGGACGTGACCGAGCGGCTGCTCAGCGGCCTGCGCACCGCCCTGGCGTGGCCGCTCGCCCACACCTCCGGCCTGCCCGGCATCTTCACCTCGACCGGGTTCAAGCTCCTGTCGGCGCGCAAGGAAGTCCTGCAGCTCCTCGACTTCGTGAAGAACCTCCACGATCGCGAGGCGCTCGAGAAGCGCGAGGCCAAGCGGCTGTTCCTCGGCGGCGGGGGCTTCGTGGCGTGGCCCGGACCGGCGTTCCGCAAGTTCGTCGACGAGCTGATCGTCGGCAACCGCATGGCGTCGGGCGGCTTCGTGATCGACGGCCACACCGTGACGCTCGCCGACCTGACGTGCCCGATCCTCTACTTCGTCGGCAATCGCGACGAGATGGGCCGGCCCGCCGCCGTGCGTGGGATCCGGCGCGCGTGCCCCAAGGTCTCGGTCATGTACGAGCTCCCGCTCATGGCCGGCCACTTCGGGATCGTCGTCGGTGGAAACGCGCTCACCGTGACGTGGCCGCGCGTCGTCGACTGGATGCGCTGGCGCGAGGGCAAGGGGCCGGTGCCGGCCGGCGCGATCGACGTCCGCGCCGCCGAGGTTCCAGACCCGTTCGCGGTGCCGGGCGCCGGGCGCGCGAACGCGAGCGCCGCCGGGCCGGATGACGGCGAGGACGCCGGCGGCGATGACGGCGATGACGGCGATGACGGCGATGACGGCGATGACGGCGATGACGGCGACCACGCCGGCTTCGATCTGGAGCTCGCCCGCGAGCTGGTCGACAAGACCGCGAAGGTCGTCGCCCTCAAGCTCTCCGAGCTGTCCGAGGACCTCGGCAACTACCTCGACAACGCGCGCTGGCAGCTGCCGCGCCTCGCCACGCTCCGCAAGCTCCAAGACGACTCGCGGATCTCGCTCGGCAAGTCGCTCGCCGATCAGGCGCGCGAGATCGGCGATCGCACGTTCTTCCTGTTCCGCGGCCGCGCCTTCTCGTACGCCGACGCGAACCGCCGGGTCGACGCCGTGGCCCGCGGGCTCGTCGCGAACGGCGTCAGGGCCGGCGACAAGGTCGGGGTGATGATGAAGTCGCGGCCGAGTCACCTCTCGGTGGTCGCCGCGCTGAGCCGGCTGGGCGCCGTGGCCGTGCTGCTGTCGCCGACGACCCCCGCCGAGGTGTTGCCACGCGCCCTCGCGCTCGGGGAGGCCGAGATCTTGATCGTCGACCCGGACGGCGCCGCTTCGGCCCGGGCCGCGATCCCCGGCCAGATCCTCGTGCTCGGCGGCGCCGGCGAGGTCCCGTGGCAGCCGGGCGCGCGCCGCGTGCTGCCCGCCGGCGTGGTCGACCTCGAGGCGATCGATCCCGAGGCCGTGACGCTGCCTGCGTGGTACCGGCCCGATCCGGGGCGGGCGCGCGAGCTGGCGATGGTGTTCGTGTCGTCGGGCCGGGACGAGCCGCCGCGCGCCGTGCGGATCACCAATCGCCGCTGGGCGTTCTCGGCGCTCGGGGCCGCCGCCGCGGCCACCCTCACCACGCGCGATACCGTCTACTGCTGCCTCCCGCTGCATCACCCGTCGGGCACGCTCGTGGCGACCGGCAGCGCGCTGGTCAGCGGCGCGCGGCTCGCCCTCGCGAGCCAGTTCTCCCCCGAGACGTTCTGGGACGAGGTCCGGCGCTACGGCGCCAGCGTCGTCTACTACGCGGGCGAGATGTGCCGCCGCCTGGTCGACGCGCCGCCCGTGTTCGGCGAGACCAACAACCCCGTGCGGCTGTTCGCCGGCAGCGGCCTGCGGCGGGACGTCTGGCGCCGCCTCGTCGATCGGTTCGGCCCGGTCGGCGTGCTCGAGATGTACGCCTCGACCGAGGCCAACACCGTGCTCACCAACGCGCGCGGCAAGAAGCTCGGCTCGGTCGGCCGGCCGCTGCCCGGCAGCCCCGACGTCGCGATCGCCGCCTGGAATTTTGCCGGCCATGACTTCGTCCGCGATGGCGCCGGCCGGCTGGTCCACGCGCGGCTCGACGAACCCGGCATGCTGGTCGCCAAGCTCGTGGACGGCGCCGACCTCGCGTATGTCGATGCGCGCCGGGTGCTCCACGACGCGTTCGCCCCCGGCGATCGGTGGTTCGTCACCGGCGACGTGTTCCGGGTCGACCCCGAGGGCGACCACTGGTTCGTCGACCGGGAGCCCCAGATGATCGCGACCGCGTTCGGCCCCGTCGCCTCGACCCGGATCGAAGACGCGCTGTACGACGCCCCTTGCGTCGCGCTGTGCACGGCGGGCGGCCGCCGCGATCCCGAGGACGGCGCGCACGAGCTGCCGATCGCCTTGGTCCAGCTCCACGCCGGGACGCCGCTCGATCCGGCCGCGCTCCACGCGCTGTCGCGCGCCGTCGCCAGCCTCCCCGAATCCGCGCGGCCCCGCCGGATCCGGATCGCCAGCGCGCTGGCCATGACCGACGGGTTCCGGCCGATCAAGCGCGCGCTCGCCGAGCTCGATCTGGGCGACGGCCCCGACGTGCTCGTGTGGGATCGCCAGACCCAGCACTACCAGCCGAGCATCGCCCCGACCGCGCGTTCGGCCTGAGCCCCCCGACCGAAAGTGCCGTGCCAAGTTGTTGAAATTCCAGAGCTGCGGCCCGAAGAACGCGGCGAACGCGCGCCCGCCGCTCGGTCAGTTGCTGCACGCGGCGGGAGCGTGGTAGATCGGCCCGTCCTCGAATCATCGGGGAACTCTCACGACATCCGAGATCCGCGGCCGTGGCCCCCTCGCGGGGTTTCCGCGGATCGACGACGGTGTCGGCGGCAACCAACGGGAAGGTTTGACAATGGAAACGATGGCAGAAGCGACGGCGCAAAATCCCATCAGCATGCGCGCCTTGCTCGAGGCGGGCGTGCACTTCGGGCACAACACCGGACGGTGGAACCCGAAGATGAAGCAGTACATCTTCGGCGCCCGTAACGGCATCCACATCATCGACCTGCAGCACACGGTCAAGCTGTTCCGCCAGGCGTTCCAGGCGGTGGTCGACACGACGTCGCGCGGCGATACGATCCTGTTCGTCGGCACCAAGAAGCAGGCGCAGGACGTCATCGTCGAGGAAGCGACGCGCTCGAACCAGCACTACGTGACGCAGCGCTGGCTGGGCGGCACGCTCACCAACTTCCGCACCGTGAAGGGCTCGCTCGAGCGGCTCCGCGGGCTCGAGAAGATGGAGGAGGACGGCACGCTGTTCGCGCTGACCAAGCGCGAGCAGGTGATGATCAAGCGCGACCGCGACAAGCTGATGAAGTCGCTCGGCGGCATCAAGGGGCTGTCGAAGGTCCCCGGCATGCTGTTCGTGATCGATCCGCACAAGGAGCACATCGCGGTCGACGAGGCGCGCAAGCTCGAGATCCCGGTCGTCGCGATCACCGACACCAACTGCGATCCGGATCAGATCGACTACGTGATCCCCGGCAACGACGACGCGATCCGCGCGATCAAGCTGTTCGCGTCGAAGATCGCCGACGCCGCGATCCTGGGCGCCAAGGTCTTCAAGGAGACCGCGCGGAGCCGCGGCCAGGAGCGCGAGGAGACCGGCGAGCGCGTGATCCACGTGTCCTCGGGCGGCGACGGTCCGCGCGTCGAGATGTCGACGGGCGGCAGCATGTTCAACCCGGAGGCCTCGGCGTCTCCCGATCAGGAGCCCTGAGTCATGGCGGAAGTCACGGCAACCCTCATCAAGGATCTGCGCGAGCGCACCGGCGCCGGCATGGCCGACTGCAAGAAGGCGCTGACCGAGGTCAGCGGCGACATCGAGAAGGCGATCGACTACCTGCGCACCAAGGGCCTCGCCAAGGCGGCCAAGAAGGCCGGCCGCGAGGCGACCGAGGGCGCGGTGGTCTCGTACATCCACGGCGGCGGCCGGATCGGCGTGCTCGTCGAGATCAACTGCGAGACCGACTTCGTTGCGCGCAACGAAGACTTCCAGGGCTTCACGCGCGAGGTCGCGCTGCAGATCGCGGCGATGAACCCGCAGTTCGTCCGCAAGGACGAGGTCTCGCAGGAGTTCGTCGATCGCGAGCGCGACGTCTTGCTCGCCAAGGCCAAGGAGAGCGGCAAGCCGGAGGCCGTCGTCCAGAAGATGGTCGACGGTCAGATCTCCAAGTGGATGAAGGAGATCTGTTTGCTCGATCAGCCGTGGGTCAAGGACGCGGACAAGACGATCGAGCAGGTCCAGCAGGAGCTGATCGCCAAGATCGGCGAGAACGTCAAGATCCGCCGGTTCGTGCGGTTCGAGCTCGGCGAGGGCCTCGAGAAGAAGAAGGACGACTTCGCCGCCGAGGTCGCCAAGCAAGCCGGCCTCGCGTAGCGCCGTCGAGCGCTTCAGCCTGGCGGCCACCGATCGCGACCGATCGGCGGGCCGTCCGGCGACCGGTGCTTCGCCATCGATTGCGCCGGCGAGGCCACGGGCGGGCCGTCATTCGCCGATCGCTGCCCGTAGCCGCGCCCCAGGCGCTGCGGTATGCCTTGCCGGCGATGAGCAACGCCAAGCCAGAGACTGCGATCACGCCGACGCGCGCGGACAACTACGCCGACTGGTACCTCGAGGTCATCAAGGCGGCCGACCTCGCCGAGAACTCGACGGTCAAGGGCTGCATGGTGATCAAGCCGTGGGGCTACGCGCTGTGGGAGCACGTCCAGCGCGTGCTCGACGGCATGTTCAAGGCCACCGGCCACGTCAACGCGTACTTCCCGCTGTTCATCCCGCTGTCGCTGCTCGAGAAGGAGGCGGCGCACGTCGAGGGCTTCGCCAAGGAATGCGCCGTGGTCACCCACCACCGGCTCGAAGCGCGGGGCGGCAAGCTCGTGCCGGCCGGCGAGCTCGAGGAGCCGCTGGTCGTGCGGCCGACCTCGGAGACGATCATCGGCGAGAGCTTCGCGAAGTGGGTGCAGAGCTATCGCGATCTGCCGCTGCTCATCAACCAGTGGGCGAACGTCGTGCGCTGGGAGATGCGCACGCGGATGTTCCTGCGCACGGCCGAGTTCCTGTGGCAGGAGGGTCACACCGCGCACGCCACCGAGCAGGAGGCCGTCGCCGAGACCATGCAGATGCTCGGCGTCTATGCCGAGTTCGCCGAGCAGTGGATGGCGCTGCCGGTGATCCAGGGCGTCAAGACCGAGGGCGAGCGGTTCCCCGGCGCCGTCACGACCTACTGCATCGAGGCGATGATGCAGGATCACAAGGCGCTGCAGGCCGGCACCTCGCACTTCCTCGGCCAGAACTTCGCCAAGGCCTCGGGGATCCAGTTCCAGGACGAGAAGGGCGCGCTGGCCCACGCGTGGACCACGTCGTGGGGCCTGTCGACCCGGATGATCGGCGCGATGATCATGACCCACGGCGATGACGACGGCATGGTGTGCCCGCCCCGGCTCGCGCCGCAGCAGGTCGTGATCATCCCGGTGATCCAGAAGCCCGAGGTTCGCCAGCAGGTGCTCGACTGGTGCACCCAGCTGAAGAAGGAGCTCGAGGCGCAGAGCTTCGCCGGCACGCCGGTGCGCGTCCACCTCGACGCGCGCGACGTCCAGGGTGCCAAGAAGGTCTGGGAGTGGGTCAAGAAGGGCGCGCCGATCCGGCTCGAGATCGGCCCCAAGGACATCGAGAAGGGCTCGGTGTTCATGGGCCGTCGCGACAAGAAACCCAAGGACAAGCAGTCGATCGCGCGGGGCGAGTTCATCGCGAACGTCGCGGCGACGCTGCAGGACATCCAGGACACCCTGTACAGCCGCGCGCTCGCCTACCGCACCGAGCACACCCGCGAGATCGACTCGAAGGAAGAGTTCTACGCCTGGTTCACCCCGCCCGCGACGAAGAACGCCAACGACCCGACGCCGATCCACGGCGGCTTCGCGATGACGCACTTCAACGGTGATCCCAAGCTCGAGGCCCAGATCAAGGACGACCTCGGCGTCACCGTGCGCTGCATCCCGCTCGCGCCCGGCGAGCCCGGCACCTGTCCGTTCACCGGCCAGCCGAGCGCCAAGCGCGTCGTGTGGGCCAAGTCGTACTGACGTCGCGAGGCCCTGTTCCCTGGAAGTAACGTGACCGGGCGAGCAGGTCGGGCCAGGAGCGCTCACGAGAAGCCCAGGACGCTGGAGCCTTCGATCTCTATCCGGTGGACGTAGAGCTCGAACTGCATGCGCTTGATCTGCTCTCCGTTGGCCTTCGACGGATCGACGGCGGCATGCACGAGGCCGACCTGGTGCAGTCTGATCTGGAAGATCGTTTGCTTGCGGTCCGGCGACAAGAACTGGGTGTTCCGTGAGAACGGACTACGGAAGCGAGCTGCAAAAGGTGCGGCATGAGTGGTCGCGCCGGCTTCATGAAGCATGGAGATGAACTCCCTAACGTAGCTGCATCGCTCTCGTCGCCCAGCCAGCACGATGCGGAGTGAATTCTTCTATACGAAAGAACATACACGGCTATGCGGTAATCGCGCGACATAGAAGTCTGCGACGCAAACTCCGGATTGAGCTATCGGTCGGGAGTTGGCGCGAAAGCTCCGCAGCAATTTGCAGCAGAGTCGGCATAGACAACAAGCTCGCTGAGTCCGCTACACTCTGGGTGCCTTGCGCCTGCGAGGGTGTTGGAGATCGTGATGCGTCGAGTGACCGGCTTTGTGGTGATCGCTTCAGCCGAGAAGCCGTCGAGGCGGGTCCATCAGTGTGCGCTGCGCGCGACCGTCAAAGCTCGCACGCGACGGAGGACCTCGGTGCCATGGGCATCGGCTGACGATGCGAGCGACGAGTGGATGGACCGATGACGCGCATGTTTCATCCGCCCGAGCTCGAGCGTTCGCGCGAGCGAGACCGATTCGATCCCATCCATGAAGGAGAGCGCCACGGCCTGTCGCGGGAGCTGTCGCTCGCGATCTGGAAACGGGTCTCCTCAGACGCGACCGATACTTTCGGCCGACGCAACGAGGAGCGAGCGCGGGAGCGGTTCCACGAACTCGCCGCGCGAATCGCGGCACGCGGCGGCCGACGGCGGCCAGATCCTGGCCGGCTCACGCGCGTAGGCGTCGAGATCAGCGGCGAAGCGATGGGCACCTGGGCCGCGGACGAGCTCATGCCTCGTGTCCCTGGCCGGCAGACGTTGGCCGCGGTCGAGGCCCAGCGGTGGGCGAAGCGGGCGGGCGAGACGGCGATGGCGGGTGAGCCAGCGAGGGTGGCGGCAAGGAACGCTGAACAGCAGGCAGAGGTCGACGAGCAGGCAGAGAACGAGCGGCGAGAGCCGCCGTGCGCCGGTGAAGTAGCGCGGGCCATGGCCGCGCTCCAGGTCGGGAGCCGCGAAGCCGCCGACATGCAGCCCGTTCCGGTGAAGCTGGGCTCGAGCGCCAAGGTCGGCGATTGGCTGACAACGCACAGGCTGTCGACAGGGGATGTCGCGAAACCTGCGACTCCGGAACGGCAAGGCCCCCTCGGAAAGGCGACAAGCTCGGGCCTTGTCCTCGAGCCGTATCTCGCGCCCGCGCTCAAAGACGTGCTCCAGCGGATCGGGCCGAACCACCGGTTGAGACGGGAGTTCATCGCAGCCACCGCCAATCCAGTTCGTTCCATTGCGGGCACGGCGCGATGGGCTGCGCCGCTACCCAGCACTCCGATGACAAATGGTCATGTGCTGTGGCAGGTCGCTGAGCGCCACGCCGCGACGCTGTATCGCCGCGCGGTCAGCAGTGGGGCAGTCGATCCGCACGAACCCGCGGTCGAAGCCGTGCTTCAAAAGCGGGGCACCGGCCAACCACTTCCTGCGGAGATCCGCCACGAGATGGAGCGCGAGCTCGGCATTTCGCTGGTGGGCGTTCGTATCCATACCGACGCTGTGGCAGCACAAGCCGCGCGTGCACTTGCCGCTGAGGCGTTTACCCTCGGGGAAGACATCTTCTTCTCGGAAGGTACGTTTGCGCCGGAAACGACTTCCGGCCGGAAGCTCCTGGCGCACGAGTTGACGCACGTGGCCCAGGCGCTCCGCGGTGATACGGGACCGGTCCGCGACGGGTTGCGGGTGAGCCAGCCCGGCGAGCGACACGAGCAAGAAGCCGACACGATCGCTGCGCGCATCTCCCAGGCAGCTCCGCCATCGCCGCCTGGCTTTGGGCCGTTCGTCGCACACGAACGCGAGGAGACCAAGCTCGGAGCGGTGCGGTTCCAGTCGCGGATCGGGGTGCCGCGCCCGCTGCGGGATACCGATGAGGCGAAGTGGGGTGGCTCGAGCGTGCACGTCGATCTCGAGGAGATCGCCGAGCAGGGTCTTCTTGGCGCGAGTGAGCCGCTGCCGTACCTTGACGCGATCCAGCGCGCGTTCGGCAAGTACGACGTCACTCGCGTCAAGACGAAGACCGGGAGCAGCGCACGGTATGCGGCTGAGAAGCTCGACGCGAACGCCTACGCATTCGACGGCAAGGTCGGCTTCGCCGACGCGCCATCGCTCCACGAGGTGGCTCACGAGGCGGCTCACGTCACGCAGCAGCGCCGTGGCGTCGCGGTGGATGGTAGTCTCGACAGCGGCTCCGGTGACTCGCATGAGCAGCACGCCGACGCGGTGGCGGATGCCGTCGTAGCCGGACGCTGCGCTGAGCCGTTGCTCGATTCGATGCGCGGTGCGACGCCGACGATCCAGCGCGATACGAAGAAGATAGGCACGAAGAAGGACGATAAAAAGCATGTCGCGCCGGCGGCGGATATCGCGCTACTCGGTGACCGCAACTACCGGCTCCTCGGCACCTCAGGTTACATGGTCATCCGGACCGCATGGATTATGAAGGGGGCGACGACGAACGGAAACAGGATCTCGAACCCGGACAGGATGAAGGAACTTTACACGGAGCTTCGCAAGGTGTTCTGGTGGATCAGCGATGCACAGGTCGAGGCTTCGAAGACGAATGTGATAGACGCGCCGCAGCTCCCGCTCTCCGAGCCGTGCTTCAGGTTCCACCCGAAGACGTCCTGTTTCACGAGGTTCGGCTTGCCGCCCGGTACCGACATCGAGTGGAAGCGCGAAGCTGATGGAGGCGCGTCACTGATCCTCTCGATCCGCAATGCTGGAATCGAGCAGCCGCCCGTCACCGGCGAAAGCGTGTTCTTGATCGATGACGAGCTACGCAAGCAGATCCACGCGAAATTCGTCGCGAAGTTCGCGTTCATGCCGGCGACGTATCCGGTGTTCACGCGACCCACGCTCGAGATCGCTCCCAAGACGTGGGCGTGGGTGATCCCGTTCAAGAAGGACGAGATCGCGGCCATCGCCGGCCCCGGTTGGGCGAAGGTGAAGGAGACCGCCAACACCGATCCCAGCCAGGAGGAGACCTCTGTCTTCCGCGGGATCACGTTCCCGAACTACATCCCGATCGCTGACCGCGAGTACTACGTGAAATGGGTGGAGGACGCGTTCGGCAAGCAGGCGCTGAATGGCCCCACCGGTGCGGTCGATATCGATGATGATCTGATCCGCATGATGCAGCAACTCGACAAGAACAAGCTGCTCAAGGAAAAAGTGATCGAGCGGATGCTCCGCGTGCGGATGTCGGATCCGGGTTTCGCGCTCGACTCGAGGTCGTTCCGCCGGCTTGTGCACGAGACACAGGAGGTGCAGGAGCGGATCCGGCTCGGACTGCTACCGCAGCCCGAGCCGGATCCGGCGGACCAGGAGGTGCAGGAGCTGTACACATGGCTACACCAGGTCCAGGTCGCGCCGCGCAAGCGCTATTACGAGCGGCCGATCACGGGCGAGATCTTCAACCTCGGCTCGCTCGCCTCGGTTGACAAGTCGATGGACTTCTACTTCAAGACCGATGACCCGCCGGGCCTCGGGTTCGTCGGCGTGACGATCCTGTGGCTCGCGACTCCGAAAGGCGACCCGAAGACGCACACGCGTGAAGGCAAGACGTTCAACTACGCGCACCAGGAGCCGGCGAAGTGGTCGGTGAGCTTCGATAAGGTCGGCGCGTACGAGATCACCGCGATCGTCGACCATCAGAGCTACTGGCCGACGACCTTCAAGACGTCGGTTGACGTACAGACCGAAGAGTCACGGCTGAGCCAGGTCGAGCAGCACGCGTTCGGTGGCTTCGCCGCCAACACGAAGGTCAAGGAAACGGAACACTTCTTCGACGTATCGTTTACCAACGACCGGTTCGGTCCGAACAAGTACACGTTCGGCACGGTCAAGGAGGGCGAGCTCCTGCAGGACTATGCGCCGCAGACGCTCGACGCGCGCCTCGCGTTCATGAAGAAGGATCGCGACGCGCTCTCGCAATTGATCGAGGCCTACGGCAAGCGCACAGATCGTCCGGGCAAGGACATCGTCGCGTATGCGACCGCGGCGCGCGACCGGCTCGACGAGTCAGACAAAGATATCCGCGACGATGCGAAGGATCTGGTGCCGTTCGAGATCCGAGGCGCCTTCCTCAGCGACAAGAATGGCGTACGCTCCGGCGACCTCAACCTGGTCGGGCTCGCCGGCCAGCGTCACAAGTCGCGCCAGAAGAGGTGGGGCAAGGACGAGTTCATCACCGAGGAGTGGGATCAGCCGACCGTCCGCATCCACGACATGTCGCAGCTGTACGAGCCGCGAAACGCGGTCTACACCGGCGAAGGCGACGACTTTCGGCAGTCCGCGGAGAAGGCGTTCATCGATCTGTGCAAGAGCTATCCGCCGGGCCGCATCACCGTCGTGATGGAACAGGTGACGAGGATTGGCGCGCGCACCGGCAAGACGCTCGGCTTCGAGTTGCACACTGGCACGGCATGGAAGGATGTCAAGGAGGTCGTCTGGGACTCGAAGGTACAGATCGTGGTCAACCTCGTCGGCGCCGCGGCGGCGATCTTCCTGCCCGGCGTCGGCGCGGTGATCGCGATGGGGTTGATCACCGCGTACAACGCGACCGACACGGTCGATAATCTCGCCGGGCTCGAACGCAAGGGCCAGGCGACGCGCGGCGACTACGCGTCGGCGTTCGTGCGCATCGGTCTCGACCTTGTACCGTTCGCCAGCGAGATCAAGGCGGTCGGCAAGCTCGGCAAGACGACGCTGTTCGCGCTCGATGCCGCGCAGATCAGCACGAACGTCATCGTCATGACCGCCGAGGGACTCCAGCAGATCAAGCTGCTCCGCGATCAGCAGGTCAAGCACGTCGCCCAGTTGCAGCAGGAGATTGAAGACCTGCGCAATCGCAACGACTCGTCGCTCGAGCTCAAGGCGAAAGAGCGCGAGTTGAACGAGGCGATCATCGAGGCGCAGAACACCGCTGGCAGCGTGTTCAAAGACATGGCCGGCCAGGGCGCCATCATGTTGATGATGGGGCCGCTCTTCAACCACATGTTGAAGGGCTATCATGGCGGCAGCGCATCGCTCGCGAAGTCGGAGATGTTCGTCGAAGGCGCGAAGGGTGAGGTCCCGCACTACAATCCCGAGACCGGCAAGATCCACGGTGACAGCAAGCTGCTCACGCCGGAGCTCACCGCGAGCCTCAACGAGATGTGGACAATGGACGTCTACGCGAAGCACGCTGATGCGGCGAACGTGCTCGGCGTCTCGCCACACGAGGTGATGAACAAGCGGAGCAAGGACGCGAAGGCGACGACGGTCAAGAAGAACGCCGACGGGAGCTGGGAGATCACCACGCCGGAGGGCCGGCCGCACCAGTCAATGCTCGACGACGTCTGGCGCGAGCGGCAGAAGCTCGCGGACGCGCCGAGGGAGCGCCCGAAGGCGCTCGAGCGTGGTAGCTACGAGCCGACGTTCTCGGCGGACGAGATCCTCAAGACCAGCAAGCCGGTGCTCGTCGGGAACCGGATCGAGGGCCGCGGAGATGCCGAGGCGGTGCTCAAGAAGCTCGCCGCTGGTGATCGCAGCGCGCTCAAGAACCTCGGCCTCGAGAAGCTGCCGAAGGGTTTCGACCCTCGCTCGGTGGAGTGGGGCCTCGGCGTGCTGCCCGATGGTAAGTACGTCATCGTGCGCGGCGACGCGGGCGTGGTCGACTGGACCCCGTTCCCAGAGGTGCGCGCGCTCGCACACTCGCACCCGTACCGCGCGAGCAAAGTACTGAAGGCCGACGGCGGCGAGGTCGGGATTCATATCCTCGACATGGTCAAGGGTGGAGGCGTCAACGAGCAGAACAAGGTGAGCTTCTTCCCATCGGCGGCCGACATTGAGTTCTGCGTGCGCAACGCACTGCAGACCCACTCCATCGCGACGCCGTACGTCCACATCGGTAAAGGGGTGATCGGCAACCCGGTCGGTGCATTCGAGGGAAAGCCGCGCGTGATCATCGAGATCCGTGGCGCGTCGCACGCGGGGTCGTTCGATGGTGGCGCGATCCCCGCGAACAAGGCGCACATCGTCGTGCACGACGAGAGCGGCACGCTGATCTGGGAAGGCGAGATGTCTGCGGTCCACCAGCCGAACGCGGGCAGCCTGATCGGATTCGGTGACGTCCCGTGGATCAAGCCCGGCGGGCGCGCGCCAAGTGGCATTGGCGGCGAGACCGGCGCGCCGATCCGCAAGCCGAAGACGAAGTCCGAGCAGATCGCGTACGACGACTGGAAGAAGCTCGAGAAGTCGCAGAGGAACTACAGCGGCAAGTTCGACGCGGAGGAGCGGTACACGCGCTACGAGGAGGGCCTGCGCTACGACGCTGACAGCCAGCGCTGGATCCGCCCCGACGGCACTAAGGCGCGTGATCCACAGAAGTTCGATTCGAAGCGGTGGACGAAGTCGAATGTGTACGATCATCTAGCGGGCCCAGATTCCAAGTCGACGTTCAAGCCGTTTGCGGAGATGCTGATCCGCGAGAAGATCGCGACGCGTGCACAGATCGAGAAGATGATCGAGAAGAAGGGCTTCCTCGGCCGCGACGAGGACGTCGTTCGCCACGAACTCAAGCTCGAGTATCGCGATGCGATCCTCGACAAGATGCGCGAGCCAGAGACGCCTGAAGATCGCCATCAGGCGATGCGGCGGATCACCGAGCAGCTCAACTCGGCAGACAAGGGCAACATCACCGAGGCCTGGTGCAAGGAGCAGGCTCTCGGCGGCAGCGGCCAGACCCACGTCGCCGCACGCCAAGACGTGTTGAAGGAAGACCAGGGGATCGAGATCTCCAAAGACCGCTTCCTCGACATCGTCGATGGCAACATCGGTCACGAGATCAAGTCCGGCGAAGGCAGACTGAGCGACGTGGAGATCGAGCAGATGGAGGACCTCGCGAAGATGGTCGATGGTAAGGCCGTGCTCCGGACGGAGAACGGCGACGTTACCATCGAGCACGGGCGCTACACATTCACATCGCCAGGAGGCGCGAAAGCCAACGCCGAGGTCATCAGGCGGGGATTGACCGATAGCGACACCGCAGGCCGGATCGCGTTCCAGGTGTACACACCAGAAGGGAAGCTTGTGAAGATCGAATCTGTGCAGCAACTCGATGCACAGACCTGGATGTTCAGGTAAGTTGGTGGCATGCGTTCCTTTGGAGGTACTGCGAGCGGACCAAACCTGGCAGCGATCGCGCGAGCGTTCCTCGGCGAACTCCCGTACGCTCGCGCGGCTCCGGTGCGCTCACTTGAACACAGCCTGATCGAGCGCCCGCTGCCACCGGATTGGTGTGACCGGTTGCTCGCCCCAGATGTGGATGGATTTGGTGTGGAGTGGGAGGGCCGGCAGGTCATGAAGCGCAAAGAAGGCTCCGTGGTCGTGAATCTTCCCGACGATCTCTGCACTCCCAAGCCGGTCCTCGACTTCCTCGCGCAACTGCCGCTTGAGCTGTTCGTGCTCGCATTCGTCGAGGACTATTGGCCGGAGAACGGGTATCACCCACCAGCGATCGGTGCCGATCATGCGCTGCTCGGCTGGGGCATGGTGTTCAAGGGCGCGGGCCATGACCACTCCATCGTGTCGCGGCGCTGGCTCGAGCACGGCCCGTTCCGAACGCTGCACGGCGCGAACGACACGACGATGGTGCAGTTCCACGATCTTACCGCCGACGGCTCGACCTCGCTCGCGCAGGCGAAGCCAGGGCATGAGTGGATCGTCACCGGCTTCTTGCGCCCGAAACATCGCTACCGCAACGACATCGGCGGCATCTACACGGAGGCCGATCGCCTGCTGCGCATCGTCGTCAATGGGCGGACCGTTAGCCCGGCCGAGATGCTCGATGCATGCGCGGCGCGGCGCGATTGCAGGAACGATCCGGACAAGCCTATCGAGAACATTGCGTACATGTTCGTCGATGAAGCCGAGGCGCGCGCGCACCTCGAGGCGCTGTGGCTGCGTGGGCTAGAGTGCCGAGTCTTTGACGGCAAGGGCGAACGCCGGCTCGACACCGACTACAAGCCGACGATCGCGAAGCCGGGGTGGGTGTGACGTTCCCCGAAGGCGAGCGCATCGGCCGATGGGTGATTACCGACACGCTATGCGGCGAGCCAGATCGTGGAATGTACCGCGCGCGTGGAGACGGGCCGGTGCTCGTCACGATGGGGTCGCCGCAACAACGGCCGCATACCGAGCTCGTCGCGCGGTTCGGCTACGTAGTGGACGGCGCCGCGCCATTCGTCACGATTGAAACGGTGCAGCTCGAAGGCGTCGACTACGACGCGTTGTTCGAGTGCGAGCCGGCGGGCACGCCGGTGACGCGACGGCGCCCGGCGGATCCGCGGGAGGTCGCGCGCGAACTCGCCGCGGTCGTCTCTCGCGCGCACGCGGCGGGCCAGGTGCTCGGAGGGATCCGGCCGGAGCTGGTGTACAGCGACAGCGCGCACTTTACCGGCGTCGCGCCGCGTGCTGAGCCGTTCCTAGCTGGTGCGAAGGAACGGTCGTACGGCGTCGCGCCATGCTTCGAGCACATGTACATGAGCCCTGAGGCGGTCGTGCTCCGGCCGATCACCACGGCATCCGACGTGTTCTCGCTATGCGCCACACTCGCCTACTTGATCGACGGTGAGCCGCCATTTGCGGGGACCGTCGTCGAGCAGCTATCGGCGATCGTGCACGGCGCGCACCGCGACGTCGCCGCGCCGTTAGTCGCCGGGCTCGCGCGGGATCCAGCGAGCCGGCCGACCGCCGCCGAGATCGCAGCGGCACTCTAGCAGATCATGCGGCCATGGTATCGCGCTAGCAGATCATGCGACCATCGCATCGCGCTCGGAAGGTCGGTGGTCATGGGCCCCGCGACGCAGTCGTCGCCATCAGCGCCGCGAGCTTCTTCGTCGTATTGAGGTTCCGCATCGTGACGTCCGCGTAGATCTTCCGCTGTGTCAGGCGCGCGACGCTGCTGCGCGACAGCGCGCTGATCTTCGCTTGCCAGAACAGCACACCCGGGCAGTACGTGAGGCTCTCGACACCGGCCTTCGGGGCCAGCTCGTCGACGAGCTCCGCGCGATCGATGCCATGGCGGAGGAAGATCACGTAGTAGCGGTACGCTGCGCTCGGCCGCTGCCAAGCCTTCGGCAGCCCCGCGATGATCGCGTCGATCTCGGCGTGCGACTTGACCACGACCGTGGCGTCGTACGCGAAGTCGGTCGTGAGGCGCCGCTCGATCGTCTGCTCGAGCTTGCGCAGATCGGTCCTGGGCGCCTGGAACACGACGTTGCCGCTCGCGATCAGCGTCTGCACGCTGGCGAACCCGAGGCGCGTGAAGCTCTCCACGAGCTTCGCCATCGGGATGATGTTGTTGCCGCCGACGTTGATGCCGCGGAGGAGTGCGAGGTAGGTCTCGCGTGCCATCATGTCATTCTAGCGCTGCCGGCTCGTACCTCGACGGTCGGGTCGCCACGGAGAGAAAAGCCGCGTCGCCGGCGGCAGGAGGTTATCGTGGGGCATGCGCAGCGACGAAGGCACGGTGGTCGCCCCGGCGACCGATGGCGAGGTGTCCCCGGATCGGGTCGAGTCATCCTCCGGCGAGCCATCGGCCGCGGCCACCTCGCCGCTGTTGGCCGGGCGCTATCGGCTCGGCCGCCGGATCGGCAAGGGCGGGATGGGGGAGGTGATGGCAGCGCGCGATGAGCAGGTGGGCCGCGACGTGGCGATCAAGCGGATGCGCGCCGCGGCGCCGAACGAACGGGCGATCCAGCGGTTCCTCCGCGAGGCGTCGATCCAGGGCCGCCTGGAGCACCCGACGATCGTCCCGGTGCACGAGATCGGCCGCGACCATGACGGCCTGCCGTTCTTCGTGATGAAGAAGCTGACCGGCACGACGCTCGGCAAGATCATCGCCGACCCCGAGCAGCGCGAGCGCGCCGGGCTCCAGCGCATCCTGCGCGCGTTCGCCGAGGTCTGCCTCGCCGTGGAGTTCGCCCACGTCCGCGGCATCGTCCACCGCGATCTCAAGCCCGAGAACATCCTGCTCGGCGACTTCGGTGAGGTCTACATCCTCGACTGGGGGGTCGCCAAGCTGATCGGCGAGGACGACGAGTTCGGCGACCTGGGCAGCGGCAGCGGCGAGCATGCGACCGCGGTCGGCACGGCGATCGGGACCCCGGGGTACATGGCGCCCGAGCAGGTGGCCGGGTCGCCCGACGTCGACGGGCGCACCGACGTGTACGCGCTCGGCTGCGTGCTGTTCGAGATCCTCGCCGGTGAGCCGCTGCACCCCCGCGGCGGCGATGGCGTGCCGCGCGCGGTGTCCGGCGGCGCCCGACCGTCGCTGCGCGCGCCGGCACGCGAGATCGCCCCGGAGCTCGAGGCGTCGTGCCTGGCGGCGACCGCCGATGATCGCGGCGAACGGATCGCGCGCGCCCGCGAGCTCGGCGACCGCGTGCAGCGCTTCCTCGACGGCGACCGTGACCTCGCGCGCCGGCGCGACCTCGCGCGCGCCCACTTCGCACGCGCGCAGGCCGCGTTCGGTGAAGGCGACACCGAGCTGCCGCGCCGCACGGCGATGCGCGAGGCCGCCGCGGCGCTGGCGCTCGATCCGGCGCTCGACGGCGCCGCCGCGCTCGTCGGCCGGCTCATGCTCGATCCGCCGCGCACGACCCCGCGCGAGGTCGACGACGCGATCGCCGCCGACGAGGTGCGCACGGTCAAGGCCAACGCGCGCGCCGGGCTGTGGGCGCTGATCGCCTGCCTGGTGTTCTCGCCGATGCTGTGGTGGATGGCGCCGGACGCCTCCGGCTACCTGGTCGCGTTCACCGCCATGCTGGTCGCCAGCGGGGGCTTCTACTTCTACGCGTATCACGGCCAGGCGCCGAGGCCGGGGCTCGTCATCGTCGGGAACGCGGTGATGATCGCGCTCCTCGGGCGCATGTTCTCGCCGCTCTTGATCGCGCCGGGCGTCGCGGCCGTGCTCGCGATCGCGATGGTGCTGACCCCGCGGCTGTCGGTGCTCGGCTCGGCGTTCGCGGTCGGCGCGCTGTACATCGCCGCGGCGATCACGCCGATGGCGCTCGAGCGGCTCGGCGTGATCAGCCGGACGATCTCGATCGATCGCGCGGGCGTCCTCCTGCACGCGCCCGCGGTGGGCGGCGCCGAGGGGCCTGCGCTCCTGGTCGGCGTGCTCTACATCGCCGGCCTCATCATCGGCGCGTGTGCGATGGCCCACGCGATGCGCGCCCGGACCCGCGCCGCGCACCGCCACCTCCACCTCCAGGCGTGGCAGCTACGCCAGCTCGTGCCGCGGTGATCCCGGCGCACCGGGGTTGATGGTTGCGGAGCTCGCGAAGACCGCCGGTAACCAACCGGTCAATTCACTGCAGCAAGGTGATGGGCGCACCCGGTAAGCCAGTTACCCTGGAGTTATGGGAGTGACCTGGGTATTGTCGTGCTTCACCCTATGAGCGCGTCACACGACCCTGCGGTGCAGCGCCATGGGCTCACCGCAAAGCTTCGGCTCGGTCTGATCGTCCTCGTGGCGGAGGCGCTCGCCGGTTGCGGCAACGTGGCGGCAACGGCGGACGTTCCGACCGGCGGCAGCGACGCGCCGGCGAACCTGTGCGGGCCCAATCCGTGCCTCCTGTCCGACGACTTCAGCGGCGCGATGCTCGACCTGTCGATGTGGGGCTTCGCGGTCAGCGGCGGTGGCACGATCAGCCAGACCAACGGCGTCTTGACCCTGCGGCTGCCGGCCGTCGCCAATGCCTATGCCGATGTCTATTCGCTGGTGGGGTTCCCCGCCGGCACCACCTTCGAGGCCAGCGTGACGTTCTCCGCCGGTCAAATCTATGATCACAAGGGCGCGGGCTTTGCCTCGGCCCGGATCGGCGCGAATTGCAACATGGGTGAGACGGACGCGGCGATGTTCCGTGGTCAGGACGGCGATCGCTTCGCCGAGACCAAGGTAGGTGGGAGCGGCGCCACATGCACGTTCACGTCGTCGACCCCGAACTACCCGGGCAGCGTCACCACGATGCAGATCACTCGGCTGACCGATCAGGTCGTGTTCCGGCAGGACAACACCTCGCTCGCGCCGGTCACGACCAACGTTCCGACGGGCTCTTGCCAGTCCGCTTCAGCGCGTACACGTTCACGATGCCCCCCATGGCGCCGGTGCAGATCGACGTCGACTACGTGCGCGTATCGCGGCCTTAGCAGCTTGGCCGCGCGCGGCGCCTTCGCGGCAAACGATCGCCGCGGCCCGAGCCGCTGACGCACCCCCTGCCGCAGCTCGCCGCACCCGGATCGTCGAGGTTTGCGCCTTTCGCGACGCACCCAGTCGCGTATGGTGGCCTCATGCGTGTTGCCCTGCTCATCGCAGTCGTCGCGCTCGCTGCCTGCTCGACCCCCGAGCGCCCCACGCCGGTCGCGCCGGCGCCGCCGGTAGCACCACCCGCGGGGGCGCCGGTCGCCGCGCTCCCCGATCCGCCGCCGCCGGAGCTCCGCCTGCCGGGCGACGTCAAGCCGACCAGCTATGCCCTCGACCTGACGATCGTGCCCGACCAGCCGACCGCCGCCGGCCGTATCCACATCACCGCCGAGGTCGGAAGGCCGACGCGGGTCGTCTGGCTGAACGCCACCGGGCTCGCGATCGACCACGCCGAGCTGGGCGGCAAGGCCGCGCGCCTGATCCAGGGCGGTGATGACTTCATCGGCCTGGCCGGCGATCACGAGCTGCCGGCCGGCGCGCTGGCGATCGACGTCGCGTGGAAGGCGCCGATCGACCGCGAACGCAGCCGCGGCATCTACAGCGAGCACGAAGGCGACGAGACGTACGTCTACACGTTCTTCGAGCCGATCGATGCGCGGCGCGCCTTCCCGTGCTTCGACGAGCCGAGCGAAAAGGTCCCCTGGCAGCTGACGTTCCACGTCAAGGCCGATCAGGTCGCGCTGGCCAACGCGCCGGTCGTGCGCGAGACCCCCGAGCCGGGAGGCATGAAGAAGGTCGAGACCGCGGTGACCAGGCCGTTGCCCAGCTACCTCGTCGCGTTCGTCGTCGGCCCGTTCGAGCTGGTCGACGGCGGCACGGCAGGCCGGGCGAACACGCCGATCCGGTTCGTGATCCCCAAGGGCCGCGCCGGCGAGCTCGGCTACGCGCGGCAGATCACGCCCAAGGTCGTCACCGCGCTCGAGGACTACTTCGACATGGCGTACCCCTACGGCAAGCTCGACGTCGCCGTGGTGCCGCGGTTCTGGGGCACGATGGAGCACCCCGGCCTCGTCGCGATGGGCCAGCCGCTGACCTTGATCCGCCCCGAGCAGGAGACCCGCGAGCGCAAGGCCGACTACACCAACATCCTCGCGCACGAGCTGTCGCACTACTGGTTCGGGGATCTGGTGACGATGGCGTGGTGGGACGACACCTGGCTCAACGAGGCGCTCGGCGAGTGGTCGGACATGAACATCACCGAGGCCGCCGAGCCGACCTGGCGGTACCGCGACGAGCGGGTCCGGATGGCGGCCGGCGCGATGGCCGCCGACGAGACGCTGGCGACCGGCGCGATCCGCCGGCAGGTCACCACGCGCGAGGGCATCGCGGCGTCGTTCGACAACTCGATCACCTACTTCAAGGGCGCCGCGGTGTTCCGGATGTTCGAGTCGTTCGCGGGCCGCGACGTCTGGCGCAGCTTCCTCCATCACTACCTGGCCGCCCACGCGTGGGGCAACGCGTCGGCCGAGGACTTCCTGCACAGCGTGGCCGATGACCTCGGGCCCCCGACCGAGGCGGCGATGCGCACGTTCCTCGACCAGCCGGGCGTGCCGCGGATCACCGCCCAGCTGCGCTGCGAACCCCACGGCGCGCCGCGCGTGGAGCTGTCGCAGCAGCGCTCGTTGCACGCCGGGGTCACCGATCCTGCGCCGAAGCGGTGGAGCGTGCCGGTGTGCATGCGCTACGGCGACGCGAAGGCAAGCTTTGACACGTGCGTCCGCCTGGCGGACAAGGCCGCCTCGTTCGAGCTGGGCGGCGTGCCGGCCGCCGCGGGTGCCGGCGGGCCATGGCGCGGCTGCCCGACCTGGATGATCCTCAACGCCGGCGCCGCCGGCTACTACCGCTCGACGGTCGATCCCCGGCTCGCGCGCGCGCTGTTCACGCCGAGCTCGGTGATCGCCAGGGCTGCCAGGCCCACCCCGCCGGAGCGCATGATGCTGGTCGAGGATCTGCACGCCGCCGTCGGCCGCGACGAGCTTTCGATCGACCAGCTGCTCGAGCTGGTCCCGGTCATCGCCGCCGATCCCGACGACAAGGTCGCGCGCAGCGCGCTCACCGCCGCCGATCTGCCGCTGCGCGGGCTCGACGATGCGATGTACCTCGCCGCGAAGCGCTGGTACCACAAGACGTTCCATGCCCGCGCGACCCAGCTCGCCTGGCATCGGGGCGCCAGGGACTCCGAGGAGCGGAACGAGCTTCGCCAGATGATCGTCCCGCTGGTCGCCGCCGACGACCCGGGGCTGTCCGCCGAGGCCGGAAGGCTCGCCGATCGATGGCTCACCGATCGCACCGGGCTCCCCGACGATCTCGTGTGGCCCGCCCTCATCGTCGCCGCGCACCACGGCGATGCGGCGCGGTTCGACCGCTACCTCGCAAAGGCCAGGGCCGCCCGCGATCGCACCGAGCACGAGCGGCTGCTCGCCACGCTCGGCGCGTTCACCGACCCCGGCATCGCGGCCAAGGCCCTCGCGCTGGTGCTCGGCCACGAGCTCGACCTGCGCGACACGCTCGGCATCATGTACGGGGTGCTCGGCCACCGCGAGACCCGCGATCTGGGGATCGCGTTCATCACGGCACACCTCGACGAGCTGCTCGCCCGCATGCGCGACGATGAAGCCGCGGTGCTGCTGGGCGGACTCGCCGGCCGGTTCTGCGATGCCGGCCGCAAGGCGCAGATGGCGGCCCTCGTCGTGCCTCGCGCGGCCAAGGTCGACGGCGCCCAGGCCCAGGTCGCGCGCGCCCTCGAGCAGGCAGATCAGTGCATCGCGCTCGTCCAGCGCCAGCTACCGGCGCTCCACCGCGTCCTGGACGCCAGGTAGCGCCACGGAAACATCTTGCAACAGGGCCGATCCCGGCTCGCCGGTGGCTCCCCCGGATCGCTCGTGCTAGGGAAGCCTCGCCGCAGTCACCCGCCTGAGAGTACCTATGCGATCCACGTTGTCGATCCTCGTCCTGGCCGCCGTCGTCCTGGCCGCCGCGTGTGGCGGCCCCAAGCCGCCCGCGATCACGCCGCCCGTGGCCGCGCCCGCCCCCGGTGATCAGGTAGCCGCCGCTCCCGGTGATCAGGTGGCAGCGGCCGGTACGCCCAGGCCGACCAAGCCGGTGACCAACCAGTCGCTGGCGGCGATCGGGCTCGATCCGGGCGCGCTCGATCGCACGATCGATCCGTGCGACGACTTCTACCAGTTCGCGTGCGGCGGCTGGATCAAGCAGACCGAGATTCCCGCCGACAAGCCGGAGGCGATGCGCAGCTTCGTCGCGATCGCGGACCGCACCCTCGAGTACGAGCACGCCCTGCTCGAGCAGATGCGCGGCAAGCCCGGCGATGACCCGGTCGCCAGGCAGCTCGGCGCGTTCTACGGCTCGTGCATGGATGAAGCGTCGATCGAGCGGGCGGGGCTCTCCGCGCTGCGGCCGGGGCTCGCCGCGATCGACAAGGTCAAGGACGGCAAGTCGCTCACCGCCGCGGTCGCGACCCTGCAGGCGAGCGGCGAGCCGATCCTGTTCGTGCTCGATCCGGTGCAGGACGCAGCCGACGCGCGCAACGTGATCGCCAACATCGATCAGGGCGGCCTCGGCCTGCCCGATCGGGACTACTACCTGAAGGGCGACGACGAATCCAGGGCCCTGCGCGCCACCTACCAGGCGTTCGCCGAGACCGTCCTTTTCGCGCTCGGCCACAAGGCGGCCCGGCGCGAGGCCGCCGACATCGTCGCGCTGGAGACCGAGATCGCCAAGGTCTCCAAGGACAAGGTCGCGCGCCGCGATCCGCGGGGCAACTACCACAAGATCGACCGCGACGGCGTCGCCAAGGCGATGCCGGGGCTGGACTGGGAGGCGTTCTGGCGCATCGTCGGCCTCGGCGGCATCAAGGACATCACGGTGACCTCGCCCGAATTCCTCGCGGGCCTGGACCAGCTGCTGGCCCGGACCGCGCCCGAGACCTGGCGCGCGTACCTGGCGTTCCACCTGGCGAGCAACACGGCGCCCCTGCTCACCGGTCAGCTCGAGGCGGCCGAGTTCAAGCTCGAGTCGGCCCTGACCGGCCAGCCCGAGATGCCGCCGCGCTGGAAGCGCTGCGTCCAGCACACCGAGGTCGCGCTCGGCGATCTCGTCGGCCAGCTGTTCGTCCGCGACCGGTTCGGCGGCATGAGCAAGACCTGGGCCGAAGAGCAGGTCCACGCGATCGTCGCGGCGATGACCGAGAACCTCGATGCGCTGCCGTGGATGGACCCCGAGACCAAGGCCCGGGCCAAGGCCAAGCTCGTGGCGATGACCTACCAGATCGGCCTTCCGAACAAGTGGAAGACCTATCCATTCAAGCTCGATCCCCGGGGCTTTGCGGCGAACGCGCTCGCCGCGCGCAAGGCCGAGCGCGCCCGCCGGCTGGCCAAGATCGAGCGGCCGGTCGACCGGGACGACTGGCAGCTGACCGCGGTCGAGGTCAACGCCTACTACGACCCCCAGCTGAACGGCATGGTGTTCCCGGCCGGCATCCTGCAGCCGCCGTTCTACAGCGTCGAGGCGTCGATCCCGGTCAACCTGGGTGGCATCGGGGTCGTCGTCGGCCACGAGCTGACCCACGGGTTCGACGACCAGGGCGCGCAGTACGATGCGTCGGGCAACCTCGTCAACTGGTGGCAGCCCGACACCGAGCAGCAGTTCAAGCAGCGCACCCAGTGCGTGATCGATCAGTACAACGGCTACGAGGTCGCCGGGAACACCCGGCTCAGCGGCGCCAACACGGTCGGCGAGAACATCGCCGATATCGGTGGGGTGAAGCTGTCGCTCGCGGCCTACCGCCAGCTGCGGTCGACGGCCCCCGACGCGGTCGTGGCCGATGGCTTCACCGAGGATCAGCAGTTCTTCCTCGGCTTCGGGCAGGCCTGGTGCGCGAAGCAACGGCCCGACTTCGAGAAGCTGCTCGCGACCGTCGACGTCCACGCCCCGGCGCGCTGGCGGGTCAACGGCGCCCTGGCGGCGACGCCCGACTTTGCCAGGACCTTCGGCTGCAAGGCCGGCTCGAAGATGGTCCCGGTCAAGCAGTGCGTCGTCTGGTAGCGGTATAGTCCCAGCCCGTGCTCGCGACCCAAATCCGGCAGAAGGACAGCGTCTTCTACTTTTGCGCCTACCCGGCCGACGACGTGCTCGACAAGGTCCGGTTCATCAGCCGGTTCTACGCCGAGGGCGAGCCGATCCTGGCGAGCGATCAGGTCGACGACGGCGACGAGGTCGCGAGCTTCATCTCCAAGATCGAGGCGACCGACGCGGCCTTTCAGCGCCAGCTGTCGCGCGCCAAGGTCACGACGATCAAGAACTTCTACGAGACCGCGGCCAGCCAGCCGCCGATCCCGGGCACCGTGCTGCTGTTCACCGAGGAGACCCTCGCGTTCGATCCGGTCAAGCCGTTCACCAACGTCGGTAACCTCACCGAGCCGCGCGGCAAGTACCTGATCATCGACGGCCAGCACCGCCTCGCGGCGCTGCACTTCTACCGGCGCCAGCACCCCGAGGACGCCGCCACGATCCACGTCCCGTGCGTGATCTTCGACGGCAAGAGCGAGGACTTCGCGACCGAGATGTTCGTCATCATCAACTCGACGCCGACCCGGATCAACAAGAGCCACCTGGTCGATCTCTACGAGAAGGTCTCGTGGGCGGCGCCCGACAAGAAGTTCGCGGCGCGCGTCGTCGATCACCTCTACCGCGAGGCCGACAGCCCCCTGCGCTACAAGATCAACCGGCTCGGCGGGCGCAGCAAGCAAGAGAAGTGGATCCTCCAGGCCGAGCTGTTCAACGAGATCCATCGCTGGGCGACCCTCGACTGGAAGAAGATCCAGAAGAAGTCGAGCGGGCAGCGCGAGGCCGAGCGCTACTACGAGATCGTCCGCGACTTCCTGCGCGCCGCCGAGAAGGTGTGGTCGGAGTCGTGGGGCCAGCCCGGCTTCATGCTGACGCGGCCGGTGACCCTGAAGGCGCTGCTCCGGGTGTGCGCCGACCTCGCGGCCGTCGACGCCGAGCCCAAGGATGACCGCGTCAAGCGATGGATCAAGCGGCTCGCGCCGTGGACCGAGATCGCCCGGCAGTTTCGCGTCGAGGGCTTCTACGAGCGGTTCCCCGCCAAGGGCCAGGTCGAGCGCGTCGCGCGCATCCACCGCGACCTCGCCCGCGCCGGCGGCATCGAGCGCCGCGGCAAGACCGACGACGAAGCCGACTAGCCCCTCGCCGCAGAGAAGATGATGGGTTGCTCGATGCGGCGGTGGGGAGAGCGCGAGGCCCCGCGGGCTGGCTCGCCGATGGGCCTCACCGTGCTCAAACAGTCCTCGCGCTGCCCGAACCCGACCCGT
>Ga0308175_100000447_pt1 | contig 28954 bp, 21 predicted proteins | sample PhyCR1_3_FD_203893 | JGI IMG/M metagenome (GOLD analysis project Ga0308175, IMG submission 203893) | Soil microbial communities from UC Gill Tract Community Farm, Albany, California, United States - DLSLS.C.R1 | ecosystem: Environmental > Terrestrial > Soil > Agricultural land | place: USA...
TTCCTCGGCAATGGAAAGTGTTCCTCCGGTGCCACAGGCTGGATCGAATATCGTGTGAGCAACGCCGGGTGTTCGGAGTGCGTCGCTGTCCCCGGCGAAGAGCAAGTTCACCAGGAGCCAGCTCACGTCGCGCGGGGTGTGGTGCTCGCCGCGGCTCTCCTTCGATTGCTCCGCGACTGTCTGGATCAGCGTATCGAAGATGTCGCCCATCTCGACGTTCGTAACGCGGTCGGGGTGTAGATCGACGGCCGCGAACGCCTGGACAACCCGGCGTAGCGTGTCGCGTGAGCGTAGTTGTTCGAGTTGTTGCTCGAAGCGGAAGCCCTTCATGACATCGCGGACGTCGTGGGGGAGTGCCTTGATGTAGTCGACAAGCCGGTCGTTGACATGTTCCGGGTCGGTGAGAACGGCATCGAAGCTAGGCGTCGACATGTAGCCAAAGCGGCGGAGAACGGTGAAGGCCAGGACGATCGAGCCGTGCTCGGATAGAGGGTACTCACCCCGCAGTAGCTCCGAGACGGACCAGACGAGCTGTGCTGTTTCGGAGATGCTCATGGGCCTTCCCTGGACTGATTCGCGTCATTGGAGTGCGGCACGGTGGGAGTCAGCATCCCCATGCCTCCTTCGCGAGTGGCGTCGCGTTCAGTTCAGCGCGGCGGCCCCGCCAGGTGGGCAAGTGGCGATCCATGAGGCGGAGGAACCTGTCGTCGTGCTTCTCGACCACCAGGTGGGTGAGCTCATGGACCAAGACGTATTCGAGGCAGGCGGGCGGCTTCTTGATCAGCTCGAGATTTAGCCAGATGCGCCGCGCCTTGGGGTTGCAGGAACCCCACTTGGTCTTCATCCGCTTGATGCCCCACTCGCGAACCTCGACGCCAAGGTCATCCTGCCACCGCGTCAGCAATGGGGACACGATCTCACGCAGGCGATCCCGGTACCACCGCTGTAGCAGCCGCTCGCGGTCCTCGGCGGTCCACCCGGCGCGAACGTGGAGCACCATCGCGTGGTGACCGCGAAGCTCCACCCGGGGATGCCCGTCGCTCTCGACGACCTGGAGCCGGTACCGGCGGCCCCGGTAGAAGTGGCTCTCGCCGCTCGTCATCTCCCGTGCCGACTCCCGCGACTGCCCCTCGAAGCCGGCTTGCTTCTGCTTGATCCATCGCAGCCTGCCGATGACAGCGATCCGGACGGCGGCGTCCGAGATCGCCACTGGGGCCGCCACGCGCACGCGGCCGTCCGGTGGATAGACGCCGAGGTGCAGGTTCTTGATCGGCTTGCGCACGACCGAGACGTGCACGCCGCCGACCATGAGGCTGGTATCGTCAGTAATCATTCTGGCTCTTAACCAACTCGAGCGTCGCCTCGACCTGCTCGACCGTCGCGTCATCGCCGAGGGCGGCAGCGATGGCCTGCCGCACGCGCCTGGTCTTCATGGCGCTGCTGCGCCAGTCGTCCTGCATGCTGGTTCGTACCGCCTGGTCAACGCGCAGTGCCACGGCCTCGTCGCGGCCGAGGTTGTCGAACAGCGCGCGTTGCGCCTTGGTGATCAGCACGGTTGGATACCCGCCGGCGCTCGGGCCGGCCTTGGCCTGGCGGGTCAACTCAACGACCTTCGCCAGGTAGTCCTTGTACGCGAGCGCGCCGTCCTTGCGCTGCGCGATCAGCGCGTCGAGCAACTCCGACATCTTCTCATAGTACTTCGGGTTGATCGGCGACTCGTCGATGATGAGCCTGCGGACGTTGTTCTCGATAGTCTCGGCGATCGCCTTCTCCTTCTTGCGGATGGATGGAGGCAACGCGTCGATAGCCCCAGTACCTCGCTCGACGATGAGCTGTACCAGCGACAGGTCGTCGAACTCGGAGACCGTCACGGACTCCTCGGCGCGGATGTAGGTGTCGATCAGGTGCCGCATCGCCGGCTCGTACTGCTTCAGGTCGATCGCGTCGCCGCTGTGCAGCTTCACCTGGCTCCGCAGGTTCTCGTAGAACGTGACCTCGTTCTTGATGGCGGCGGTCCCGGCCTCGCTGTAGCCCGCCTCGGTCATCTCGGACGCCAGGTTCGCGTAGGCACGGACCAGCGCGGAGACGAGCTTGTACAGGGCCAGCCGCTGCGGCTCGTTGGCCTTGAGCTGTTCCACGTTGCCGTGCTCGCTCGACGAGAAGTACCGGTAGAAGGCATGGTCGTCACGCGGCGGCTCGACCGGCTCGCATAGCGCCCGCACGGCCTCCAGCGCCTCCTCCAGTCGCTCGCGACCCTTCTCGACACGGTCCTCGAGTAGCCCTTCCACGTCTTCCTTGTCGAACCCATCGAGCGCACCTGACGTGTAGTCCTCGACCGCGCCCTCGATCCGCTTGAACAGATCCTTGTAGTCGACGATGTAGCCGTACTCCTTGTCATCGCCGTCGAGACGGTTGACCCGGCAAATGGCCTGGAACAGCCCGTGGTCGCGCATCCGCTTGTCGATGTACAGGTACGTCGCCGGTGGGGCGTCGAAACCGGTGAGCAGCTTGTCGACGACGATGAGCAGCTTCATCTGCCCCGGCTCGTCGACGAACTTCTTCTTCACGGCCTTCTCGAACCCCTCCACCTTGTTCACCGCGACTTCCGGCGGCTCGTTGAACCAGTCCGCCAGCATCTGCCGGTAGATCGTGTACTTCTCGAGCGCGTCGGTAGCGCCCTCGCCGCTCTCCTCGCCCTTGATGTCGGCAACGCTCGGTGCGTACGACGTCACGATCGCGCACTTGCCGGCCAGCGGTGTCTTGGCGAACAGCTCGTAGAACTTGCAGGCCTCGTAGATGCTCCCGGCCACCAGCATGGCGTTGCCGCGCCCGCTCATCAGCCGGGGCTTGGTCTCCATGTCGAGCAAGATGTCGGCCTCGATGGCCTTCAGCCGCGAATAGCTGGAGAGGACCGACTGCATCGTGCCCCACCGCTTCTTGAGCTGCGCCTTGGCGATCGGCGTCAGTCCCTTGGTCTTGGCCTCGAACCACTGATCGATCTTGGTCGGCGACGTGAGGCTCTGGTCGATGTCTCGCGCCTCGTACCGCAGATCCAGGACGACTCCATCCTCGACCGCCTCGTCGAACTTGTACGTGTGGATATAGCGACCGAAGACCTCGATGCTCTTCTTCTTGTCGGCCTTCAGCAGCGGCGTGCCGGTGAACCCGATGAAGACCGCGCTTGGCAAGATCGCCTTCATGGCCTGATGTAGGTCGCCCGACTGCGTGCGGTGGCACTCATCGACGAACACGAACAGATTGCCCTTGGCCTTGAACCCCTTGGGAAGCGACTTCTTCAGCTCTTCGACGAAGCGCTTGATATCGCCGATCGCTTCGCCGTCCTCCTTGCCGCCGAACTTGTGAATGAGCGAGCAGAGCAGCCAGGGAGTAGAAGCGTTGAGCGCCGTAACCAAGTCGGCGCCCGACTTGGTGCGGTAGATGTTCTCGGCGACCCCCTTGAACACCTTCTCGATCTGGTCATCCAGCTCGGTGCGGTCGGTGATGATGAGGACACGCGAGTCCTTGGAGTTCTCACGGATCCACTTGGCCAGCCAGACCATGATGAGGCTCTTGCCCGAGCCCTGGGTGTGCCAGAGCACGCCGCCCTCGCGGTGTCGGACGTGGCCCTGCGCAGCGCGCACGCCGAAGTACTGGTTGTGCCGGCACAGCTTCTTGATGCCGGCGTCGAAGACCACGAAGTCGTGGATCAGCTCTAGGAAGCGCTCCCTCGCGCAGAGCTGGCGCAACGCCCTATCGAGGGGGTTATCACCTGGCCCCGCCTCTTTCCAGGTCAGGTAGTACTTCTCCGGCGTCTGGATCGTCCCGTAGCGCAGCCCCTCGGTGTCGTTCCCCGCCATGACGTACTGCATGGTCGAGAAGAACGGCTGGATGAACTCCTTCTTCTGGTTGTCGAGGTTCTGCCGGATGCCCTCCGACACCGACACGATCGATCGCTTCAGCTCCAGCACGCTCAGCGCGATGCCGTTGACGTACAGAACGATGTCCGGCCGCTTGGTGCTGGCCTTGGCGTCGGCCGCCCTGACCGTGACCTCTTCGGCGATCGCGAAGCGGTTGCGCTCGGGGTGCTTCCAGTTGACGAGCCAGACCGTCTCGGTCTGCCCGCCGACGTCGGCCTTGACCTTTACGCCGTAGCGCAGCAGCTCATACACGCTCCGGTTGCGGTCGTAGAGGCTCAGGCTGGTGTTGCCGGCGACCTTCACGACCTCGGCGATGGCGCGGCGGATGAGCTCCTGGCCGTCCTCACGGTCGCTGTAGCCCTGGTATGACCACAGGAAGTACTCGAGCTGCGCCTCGATGATATTCCGGTTGTCGTCGTCACTGAGGTTGCCCAAGTGATCGTAGCCCAGCTCATCGACGAACAGCTTGGCCACGCGTCGCTGGGTGCGCTTCTCCGCCTCACCGATATGGCCGGTGCTGGGTTGCGCGCTCGCCGGAATCGTTGCGCGCGCACGCTGCGGCTGCACATCCGGGTCCGGCCGAACTGCCGCTGGGGGCTTGGGGGCGGGCTTCGAGCCGCCGACCGGCTGGCGCCGCTTGGTCGGCTTCAGCTGCGCTTTCGTCGACGCTTGCTTCTTGACGCTGGTTCGAATGACATAGCGTGCCGAACCGACGATTGCCTGACCATCGGGCCCACGGAGCGTCTCCTGCTCGTCGTCGTATCGGTAATTGAGCGCTCCGAGCTCGCAGGTCAGGAACCGGTCCGCGAGGATGCTTCCCAGGCTTTGTAGCTGCTCGGGCGCAACGAGCCGGCGCGTTCCGTCCGCTCGTAACACCGCCTCGCCATCGACAGCCAAGTAGGCATCTGGCCGGTAGTCGACCACGATGCTGGCGCCGCAGGACGACTGCATGTCCTCGACTTGCTCAATTAGCTTCTTGTCACGGGTGCCCCACTCCTTCTTCGCTTGCATCGGAAGTATCTTGCTGCGGAGTACAGAGCCGTCGACGTCCGCAACCTCGAACTCAAAGAAAGCGTCCGCGCCATACCTCTGTTCCGGGGCGTATGGCCCACGCCCGCGGACGCGCCACGAGCGCGTGTGCCACGTATACAGGACGCCATCAACAGTCCTTTCTCCCTTCACCTTGAGGAGCGCCAATCCGAGGGCGCCCGTCAGGCCGTCTTCGTCAGCGTTCTGTGTTTCAAATGCGGCAAATGCCTCGAAGGTCGCGAGGTGGTACTGAGCACCGATCTCATCCAGGAGGTCTTTGGGTAGTAGGTCAAGCATGGCGGAGCGACGGAACGTGGTCTGGAACCTCACGCCGCGACAGAGATTGCTGCGACAGCCAGCCATCCAGTGCGTATGGCCGAGGAGTTCTCACAATAGACGCGTCCTTCCGGCGAGCAACTCCTGCATCATGCCTTGCTTGAGCAGGCGCGTCTTGTCGCGGCGCTGCTCGAGCACGGCAAGTTCGGCGTCCATATCGGAGAGAGCCTCGGCGATCGCCGCCTGTTCATCGCGTCCGGGGATATTCAGCACAACGGAGGAAAGCAGGCGCCCGTTTGTGAGAGCCCTGGTTGTGTAGCTAGCTCGTGAGACGATCTGTCTCCGGATCGACTCGGACTGAAAACAGTACTTCTTGAAGCTGTCGCATAGCCTGTCGTTCTTCGGCCGCGCTCGAAGCAAGAAGCCGCTGAACACCGTGTCCAGGCAGGCATCAAGCATCACTGCCGCGAGTCCGATTTCCTCGACGGTCTCGGAGGTTCGCGTGAAGAAGACGTCACCTCTTTGGACATCAAACGCCTTCCGTTCCCGCTCATCAACGGAGACCCGCCCACTAAGGGACGCCATGTTCAACCAGGAGCGCTGGTAGACGTCCATGTAGTTCACGATGGGCGTTCCCGTGCCGAAGAACTCCTTGGCCTTGTTGAGGCCGTTCTTGAGCATGAACAGCTCACCCACAGCGACCGACTCCCACTTACCGGAATATCCCGGCAGGCGCGTGTGACCGGTAAGCAACTGCTGCACGGCGGCCTGCTTGAGGTGGCGCTTCTTGGCGATGAGTCGTTCCAGCCCGCCAATCAGCGCATCCATATCGCTTAGTGCCGCGGTGATGGTGGCTTGCTCCTTGATATCAACCGGCCACGGAATCTCGACCGCGTGCAGGATCGACTGCGTAACCAGAGGGAGGTCGTTTCGGTTCTTGACGTCGTTGAGGCCGGCCGCACTCAGCGCAAGGCCGAGGAACCGCAGGTGCAGAGATCGGTGTACGCGTTTGGGGTAGAGTGCGTTGTCAGTGATCCAAGCGGGCCCGTCCGAGAAATGGACCTCGCCGCACTTCTGTCCTACTCGACCGATGATGATCGTCGCTTCGTTGACGCACGGCTTCGCGGTGTATCCGGCGATCCCGTTGCCCCCGTACACTGGAACGGGGAAGTCATGGGAGAGAGGTTGTAGCCCCGCGACACTAATCCCCTCACCAGAGGAGAAGCTGGCGAGCGCTCCCACCTTCTCGACCGTCCATCCCGGGATGGCCTCCGAGCGACTCTTCGTCACCACCTCGCGCCCATCCTCTTCAGTTGCGCTTCCACTCGGCTGGCGAGCAAAGCAACCCCCTCCGTGAGCGCCGGTAACGGCGTGGCATAGCGTTCGCCAAGTTCGCGTACCCGGCTGGTGAGAGTATGGGACACGCGGTCGAGTTCACCCTGTACGGCGGCCTCGATCATGGCCATCCACTTGTCGTCGACCACAAGCCGCTTGATGTCGTCATCGGTCAGCTTGCTGTACCTCGCAACGACCTTGTCGGTCAGGGCCTCCTGCGCCGCTTTGGCCTTGGCGTTGATCTCTGATTCTTTCTCGACCAAGGCCAGGAACTCGGCGAGGACCTTGCACTCGTCCGCCGCGTCCTTGTCGTTCTTGATCTCCTTCAGCCGGGATGCGGCAGACGCCTTGGTCACCTTGTCCTTGTCGTTCTTGGCTTCGGAGAGCAGCCCTTCATCGCTGCTGTGCTCCTCGACCAGTTCGTCCATCGTCTGCGCGATGGCAGCGGCATCTGCCTCCAGCCGTTCGATCGCGGCCTGCTCGGCGGCGAAGTGCCGGGCAATGAGCAACGCCATGGGAATCAACTCGGTCTTGTATTTCTGCTTGCCAATGACGAAGTCGGGCTTGTCCTTGGTTTTCCTGTCCCTGTCCTCGACCAGCAAGCGTGGCTTGGCAGCCTCGCGCCATCCGTCGCTGGCGATGAGGTAGACGTCGTCCTGCATGGCCTCGGCCCAGTAGTCCATGAGGTGCTGGTACACGTCGTACGCGTCGATAAGCTTGGCCTTCTGGAAGGTGGCCAGCAGCTGCTCCGACAGTTCGTCGATCAGGACCTTGGGCTTGTCGCCCTTCTTGAGTGCCATCAGGCGCGGCACCGCCTCGGCTCGCCAACGAGTGAAGCACTTCTTGGTCTGGGTGCTCCAGGTTGTGAACTCGGCGTGGCCGAAGATCGTAGTCTTGATGTCGACGGTAGCGACACGAAGCTGTGAGTAACCGGCCGGTTTGACTTGGCGAACAATGCGGTGCGCATGCCAGGAAACACCTTCCAGTACGGCTCGAGTGCATCGAGGTCACGGTCGGGAATGCCACCACGCAGGTGACCGTCGATGTCCTGGATGTCCTCGGGCTCGCTCGTGTCGACGTAGCGCGGAAGGTTGAGATTGTAGTCGTTCTTGGCGTCGCTGATCTCCGCGAGCGGCACCATGCGCGAGAAGCGCGGCAACTCGAGGTGACGGGTGAAAGAGTCGACGATCTTGTGAATGTCCTGCTCGCGCAGTCGGTTCTTGGGGCCGTCCTTGATGAAGCCCTTCGAGGCGTCGGTCATGAAGATGCCCTTACGCCCGGCGGCGCCCTCTCTGTCGAGCACGAGGATGCAGGCCGGGATGCCGGTGCCGTAGAAGAGGTTGGCGGGCAGGCCGATGATGCCCTTCAGGTAGCCGCGGCGAACGATCTCGCGCCGGATCGTCGCCTCGCCGCCGCCGCGGAACAGCACGCCATGGGGGAGAATGATCGCGCCCTTGCCGGTACTCTTGAGGCTGGCGAGCACATGCAGGAGGAACGCGTAGTCGCCGTTCTTCTGCGGAGGGACCCCGAAGGTGAAGCGGCTGTACTGATCGTTGGCCGGGTCGAAGCCATTGGTCCACGCCTTGGAGGAGAACGGCGGATTGGCGACGACGAAGTCGAAAGTCTTGAGAGCGCCGGTCTTGGCCTCCTTGAAGTGCGGCGCCGACAGCGTGTTGTCCTGCCAGATCTCACCGGTCGGGCAGTCGTGAAGGATCAGGTTCATCTTCGCGAGCGCCTTGGTGGCGTTGTCCATCTCCTGGCCGTAGAGCGCGAGGTCAAGGCCGGTGGCGCTCCTGGCCTCGTCGTGCGCCCTGAGCAGCAGCGAACCCGAGCCGCAGGTCGGATCGTAGATGGTCTGGTTCGCCGTCCGCACCTCGCCGACGCCGATGACCTTGGCCATGATCCGCGACACCTCGGCGGGCGTGTAGAACTGGCCCTTGCTTTTGCCACTCTCGGTGGCGAAGTGGCGCATCAGGTACTCGTAGGCGTCGCCGAGCAGGTCGTCGCCCTCGGCGCGGTTGCCGCGGAAGTCGAGGGCCGGGCTGTCAAAGATGCCGACGAGGTTGGACAGGCGGTCGACCATCTCCTTGCCCTTGCCCAGCTTGTCGGGGTCGTTCCAGTTGGCGACGTCGATGACCCCCATGAGCTCGTTTCGCTCGGCGAGCTTGGCGATGATCTTGTTCATCTTGTCGCCGATCTCCTTGTCGCCCTTGAGCGCGACCAGGTCGGCAAAGCTGCCCCCCTTCGGGACCTCGATGTCGTAGGACTTGAGGCTGGCCGCCTTGTCCGAGACGTACTTCATGAACAAGAGCACCAGGACGTAGTCCTTGTACTGGGAGGCGTCCATGCCGCCGCGGAGCTGGTCGCAGGAGCTCCAGATGGACGCGTACAGCTCGGACTTCTTGATCGCCATCGCTCAGGCTGCCTGCGTGACGGAGCTCGGAGTCTCAGGAGCGGGACGAACGCCAAGCAGATCAGGGTGTTGCACGGGGTGCCATGCTACACCTCGCGCAAGACGGCGGTCGAGACCCGAGCCGGTGGGGCAGGCGAGCTGCTTGTGGGAGATCTTCATGTGCCAAGGCATCGCCGCGCCGAGCTCACTCGTCGTCGGCGTCGTCGGGTGCCGCGGCAGCCCCGAGGTGCTCGCGAAACGACCGGGCTGCCTTAGCGATGTCCGCGATCGCGGCGACGAGCGCGTCCGGTTTCTCGATGCACCCCAGGACGATGACATCGCGCGGCGTACCATCGATCCGGACCGTCTCCGACCTCGGGTAGTGCGCAAGGAACGCGGCGATCGTGACGCCGGTCTTGCCGCCGCCAAGCCACCCCGTGTGGCCGACCCAGCGACGCCCTTGGTCATCGACCCCGAACACGCCCCTCAGCGATGGGCCGCTGGGGCCGAACGCCAGGTTGATCTGGATCGACGGCGTCACCGCATACGGACCGAACGGACGGCCGACGCCGAACACGTTCCAGTTGCGGTTGTGGCGCTGCTCGCTGGTGAACCAGATGTCGTGCGCCGGGAGGAAGTGGACCAGCGTCAACCAGTGGGGCCAGGCGGGGACGCCTATGACCTGTTCGGCGGTCTCGGTGGCCGCTCCGTGGATCGCCGCGACGAAGTCGGCCTGCGTTCGCGCGTACTCCTCGTCGTTGGCGAGCGAGCGAAACGTCCTCATGAGGCCAGGGTAACACCCACCTCCCTTGCGGACGCCGACCTCGCTGCCTACACCGCAGGGGTGATGGTCGCCATGAAGCTCCGCACCTGCGGCGCAACCTCGGCCGCCGCGCGCTTGCACCGTCGCCAGCACTTCCGGAAGCCCACGCGCCCCGTGTAGGCAGACAACCCGATCACCGACGTCCTCGCCGCGCACCGCGGGCAGCGGACCACCGCCTCACGCCGCCAAAGCATCCTGGCCATCGGTGATGTCGATCGCGACCGTCGAAGCCGATGTTGCCGTCGGTTACGCGCACCTTGCGCAGCGTGAGGAACTCCTTCGGCATGAAGCGCGCGCACTATCGGCATCCGCAGCGCACGCCCTGTTCAGGTACGTCACTTCCACACCGTCGACGTGAAACCACGTCGGCGTGGGCAACGGAGACGACGGGGGGCGCGTGAATTGGCGCTGGCCAGGGTGCGTCCACTGCGCGTGCAACGTTGGCCTCGGCGACAACGAGCATGTCGCCGGCGACGGCGAGGAAGCATAGCGTCAACCTTGAGCGAGCGCTGGCATCGACAGCGTGCTCATGAGCATGGTGGCGTGAGCCGTTCACTGCACTGCCCCTCCCCCCAAGAGCAGTATGGGCTACCTTCACGGACATGACTGGCGAGCGCGCCATCTCCCTTCACTTCAAGGTCTACAGCGACGAGCCGAACAAGGTCTGGCACGCCGAGCAGCAGCGCTGGCACGCCTACGATCTCGACACGAAGATCGCCATCTACGCTGACCGCGTGCGCGGCTGGTTCCTCGACTTCGGCCGAAGGTTCACGTCGGAGCACAACTGTGGCTTCGTCGTCCTGATGATCGGGGTCTCGTACCTCGAAGGGAACCAGCAGTTCCGCGACGGGGAGTCGAGCAACAAGAAGTCCAAGGTGGCCTTCCGCAAAGCGATTCGGCGGTTGTTCCCTAGCATCTCCGAAGAGAACGCGGACTTGGTGTATCAGGCGGTGCGCAACGGGTTGTTTCACGACGCGATGACAAAGGCGGGCGTCGGGATCGGGCCGGAGCTGCCAGCGGCACTCGATGTGGACGCGGACGGCAAGATCCTGCTGAACCCGGACCTCTTCATCGCGGCGGTCGTGGCCGACTTCGACCAGTACATCCTTGAGCTGAACAGCAGCGAGAGGGCCGACCTGCGCGTCAATTTCGAGAGGCTCTGGGACGAGCGCGCGCCCTCCTACTGGGTCGAGCCAGAGACCTAACCGATCGAGGACGCGCGTGACCGCGAGTTCCTGTCCATCCGGAGCGGTACCGATCGCCTTGCGCCGGTCACGGGGCGCACAATCCTTGTGGCATGTCCAAGGACGACGACAACGACCAGGACGCGCTCCACAGCGACAACAAGGACTGGGCGGCGCTGGAGGAGGAGCACGGCCGAGCGTGGGTCGAAGCCGAACTCGACGCCTACGACCCGGATCCGTCCCTCGTGGCGTACCTGAACGAGACAGACACCAGCTGCTCGAAGGAAGACCTCGGGCTCGATGACGACGGGAACCGTGACGACGACTGATGACGACCACGCGTGCTCGTCGGCGACGAGTCGCGCGGTGCGATCGCGGGCGGTCCAGCGGCCCGCAAGCCCGCGCGCGACGAACCGGCGGCTCCACAATGCTCACAGACTGCTCGCTCAGGCGCAGCTGCTCGGTGGTCGCCACGCTGATCATACCCTCGGCTGCGAAACGGTCCGCGCACGGTGGGCACCGCCGGCGGCGTCTTGTGCCCATCCTCCGGGGCCGGCGGTCTGTCGATAGCGCCGCGGCGGTGTGGTCGATGTGACCGGGATACCTTCGCGCGCCTTCGGTCATCGCGCTCAGCGCGGCGCTTGCCCGCGCGCCCGCTGCGGCTGCAGCACCCCAGTGGCCACGCCTTCATCCCGGACCTGCAGCGACTCGTCGAGGCGACGTGCCCCGGCGCGTCGTGTCGATCCACAGCGCAGCAACGATCGGTTCGCCAAATTCTTCCCTCGTATCGACCGGCATGCGGACGGCGACTGGTGGCAAGCTTGAAGGCTGCGCCACGGAAGGAGCCGCGCATGGACGACAAGTACGTGATCGACTGCACGATGAGCATGCACGTGCTCAAGAACGAGTTCACGAAGACGTACCTCGCGGAACAGTGTGAACAGCTTCTCGATGGCCTTGATCGCGCGATCGCCGCGACCGTGGAGTGCGCACCGGTGCGTCGCAATAGCGGCTACTTCGTCGAGCGTGACGGAGGCACCCCACGTGCCGAGAGCACCGAGGCGCTGTGGGAGCGCGCGATGTGGGCGCACTTCTGCGATCCGCTGTTGTCTCCGGCTGTGCCTGGGGCGTGGTACCGCCTCGTCACGTATCAGGTCCCGTTGCGGAACACGCAGGACGACGACCGATGGGGCTCCGTCGATCTTCTCGGTGTCTCGCACCAGGGACTGCCAGTTGTCGTCGAGCTGAAGCGGCCGGGCGCCCATGAGGTCACACCTGTCGAGATGCTCGTGCAGGCGGCCGCGTACGCGTTGGCGCTACGCAAGGCGTGGACGCAGGGCTTCGGGCGCCAGTGGTACGAGTTGGTGTCAGCCAGGTACGGCTTTCATTCGCCACCTGCGATCGGCGCAGCACCGGTTGTTCATCTCGTGGGAGCTGCCCCCGCCGAGTACTGGCAGAACTGGCTCGGCGACAGCCCGAAGGCGCGGAAGGTGACCGTGCAGGACTGGTCGCAGGTCTCCGCGCTTGTCACCGCGCTCGGAGAACGGGGCCTTCCGGCAACCTTCGTCGAGATCGGACACGAGGGGCTGACCAGCGGGAACTCGCCGCAGAACCTCTCCTGTCGCGTGCTCGACCCCTTCGTCGCGCGTCCTCCAGGCGGCTGAGCGCAGTGCCAGCAAACCGTGCCCGGGGGCTCGACCGCGGCGGGCGGCTCCCCGCTTGTGCTGCTGTTGTGCAGGCTAGTGGTTTCCTTTTGGGGGCCGACTATTTCGCGACGACGCCTTTCGAAGAAGCTCCTCGGCATCGTCGAGAAGCATCGCCTCTGGTCGACGTCGGGACACTCCGCTGCGAGGAAACGCTAGTTTTGATCGACGCCCTTGTCGGATCTTGGTTGCCGTTGACCACCCGTGTCCCACGGTCTCGCGTCGTTCGCGGGGAAACCGAACCGCGCGCATGGCGCCCAGCCACCACGCAGGTCGAGCCGGTGGCGCCAGCGCCACCGCCGCCGCGATTCCCGCCGCCCCGCTGCAGCGCCTCGCCGAGCTCTCGAGGTTGCCGCCGCCCACCGCGACCAGCGCGCTTGCCGGCCTCGAGCACGTGGGCGACGTCCAGCACGGGCGCCACGGCCGCGTCAGAACCGGCGAGCTGGTCGAGGTTGCTGCCGCCTCGACGACCAGCCTGAGCTCCTGCAGCTCCTGGGCGACGTCCAGCACACGCACCCGGTCGAGCGCCAGAGGCTGCCACGGCCCTCGGCGAGCCCCAGGTGAACGCCAACCAGTTTCCCGGTACCGTACCGGGAAATCTCCCCGCCGGCCGGCGCAGCCCGGGCGCCCGGGTCCGCCAGCGCCGCGCAGCGCTTGGGCGACGTCCAGCCACGAGCGCCCCGGTCGAGCGCCAGGACCGCGAGCACGGCGCCCGCGAGCTCCACGGCCGCGCCAGCGCCGGCGAGCTCGTCGAGGCTGCTGCCGCCCTCGGCGAGCTGCCCGAGCTCCTGGGCGACGTCGCCGGCGAGCACCGAGCGGCGTGCTCCAGCCGGCCACCCGTCAGCGCCGGCGAGCACCGGGCGGCGTGCTCCAGCCGGCCACCCGTCAGTGCCGCCGCTGCCGCGATCGCCGGCGAGCGGGTGACCAGCGCGTTCGAGGTCCCGCCGCTGCCTGCCCCGCGCAGCAGGTCCAAGACCAGCGCCACCGCCCGCAGCGCTCGCCGAGCCGCGCCTGGGCGACGTCCAGCACCCGCACCCACAGTCGAGCGCCAGGACGCGAGCACAAGCGCCCTGCGAGCTCCACGGCCGCGCCAGCGCCGCCCGAGCGGGTGCGGGTTTGAGCCGAGGTTGCCGCTGCCCGAGCTCCTGGTGGGCGCCAGCGCCGCCGCCGCGATCACCGGCAACTCTCGCGACCGTTCAGCGGTGCAGGATGTAATCGAGCCCGAGCCAGAACATCCACAGCCTGATGTCGTCCTCGGTCAGGTCCACCAGCTCGCCGCCGGCGCCGACCCGGGCCAGCAGGAAGTCACCGTTGGCAGGCCACTCCTTTGGGCCGAGGTCCAGCTCCGAGTTCTCGAAGCGGAGCCTCACCTCGAACCGCGACGGCTCGGCGAGGGACAGCGCCAGCGCGCGGCGAGCGAGCGCCAAGCCGAACAGCAGCCCGCCGCGGTTGCAGTAGAGCTGGATACCGTCGTGCAGCAGAACGCACGCGACCGGCCCGCCCAGCAGCTCCTCCATGGCCGCCGCGTCGCCTCCCGCGGCGTCCGGCGAGACGGAGATCACCTGGGGCTTTGCCTCCACCCGGCACAGGATGACCCGGATCATCGGCGACCTCCGGCGGGCTTGTCCGATCTTGGACCCAAGCGCAGCTCCAGGACGCCAAGGAGCGCCGTCAGTCCCGCGACGGCTTCACCATCCCAGGGCGCTCGACCGCTCTTGATCCGTTCCAGCCATTCCTCCGCCGCGATACGGATGTTGGCGTCGCCGAACGCGAACGGATGCTCCTCGCCTTCGTGTCCCTCTTCCAGCCTCTGCGCCACGTGCTCCCCACGCGCCGGCCACTGCACGCCAAGCTGTTCCTGATCATGGCGGCGCGGCGCGGCGCGGTGTTGACCTACGCGCTCGTCGGATCGGCCAACGCCTCGCGCGCCGCGCTGAGCCGGACCGTGGCGGAGGGTGGCAACGTCGAGGCCGGCGTCGTGCTTCGCCTGGACGGCGAGGTCCGGCTGCGCGACCTGCTCCCGACCCTGGTAGCCGGCAACCTGGACGGCGTGCAGCTCGAGGAGCGCGCCGCGCCGCCCGCGGAGATCGACCTGTCGGCGTGGATCGACGAGGTGGTCCACCACGCCGGTGCGCATACCCTCACCGTCGCCTGGTCGAGCACGGGCCCGGCCCCGCTGAGATCATGGCGGCTTGAGTACCTCGACCACGAGCTGGCCCAGGGCGACGGTCCGGCCGCTGGGCCGACGGTGGTGACCGGCTTCGAGCTGTCACCCGCGAGCGCCGAGATCGCGCTCGTGGCCGGCGGCCAGCGCTGGACCGTGCCGATCCGCGTCGCCGATCTGGAGCTGTTGCCGGTGGGCCCAGGGATGGCCGGGCTCGATCTGCGCGCGCTCCTCGCGCTACTCGGCCGGCGGGTCGGGGGCGAGCGGCTATCGACCCTGATGATCCAGCGCGGACCTGCTGGAGTCGCGACGGCGCTCGACGCGGTGTTCGGCGAGGGCTTCGGCCCGACCGACGTGTTCAAGGCGTGGTGGGGGATGCGCGAGGATCTCGAGGTCGCATCGACGCTCGCGGCCTTCCGGTTCCGGCTCCACGGGGTGATCGGGGTCAAGGAGGCATGGCGGCAGCTCTCCGCGGTGCCGGTGGATCAGCTCGCGCCCGAGGAGGTGTGGATCTACGGCTGCGAGCTGGTGCGCGAGCTCGACCGCGTCGAGCTGGGCGGCGGTCCGGACCGCGCGGCACGCGCGACCATGCTGGCCGAGGTGGTGGACGCGATCCGCCGCGATCTGCAGCGTCTCGAGCCGGCGGGCGATGATCTCGCGTGGCTCGATTCGGTCCGGCGGTTCTACGCCGGGGGGAGGGCGTCGTGACGGCCCGGGATCGAGCATGGCTCCGCGGCTTCCTGCGCCTGGACGCGCGCGCGGGCGTAGCGGTTCGCGCGCGCGACGTCGAGCGGCAGGAGGACACCGTCCTGCGCGCGCTCGAGTTGCTCGATGGGCAGCCTGGGGTCGTGCTCGCCGACGAGGTCGGCATGGGCAAGACCTACGAGGCGCTCGGCGTGGTGGCCGCGCGCCTCCACGAGCGCCCCGACGCGCGCGCGCTGATCCTCACGCCTGGCCCCGACCTCAACATCAAGTGGTACAAGGACCTGCGTGGGTTCTGCGATCCGATCCGGCCCATGTGCGAAGGCCTGGCGGATCGGTTCGAGGCAGCTCGGTCGCTCGCCGAGCTGGTGACGCACTTCCGCAACAAGCCCGTGGTCATCGCGCCGGTCACCGCGTTCATCGGGAGTCGCGCGTCATCTGATCTCGCTTACCTGCTCTCGCTGTGGGGCGAGGCGCAGCAACTGGCGGGCAACCAGCTCGCGGCCGTGTTCCGGCGCTATCGCGACGGCGCGCTCGAGCGCGTCCAAGTCGGCGAGACGCGCTTCCTCGACGTGATCTCCTGGGCGGAGATCAGGCCGCACGTCGCCGACGTCCTGCGCGATCACGCCGCGGGAGATGGCTCGCTCGACGTCATGTGGAAGGCGGCGGGCTACGACGCCTTCGCCGACAAGGACGCGGTCGATCGCGCGCTCGCCGACCTACGTTTCCGGCTGATCGGCCGCCTCTTGCCGCCCCTCGACCTGCTCGTGGTCGACGAGGCTCACAAGCTCAAGAGCGCGGACTCGGTGCGGACGACCGGTGTGCGCACAGCGTTCGGGGGACGCTTCGAGCGCGCGCTGTTTTTGACCGCGACCCCGTTCCAGCTCACCGTGGGCGAACTGCGCTCGGTCTTCGCGCTGTTCGGGCTGGCTCGAACGGCTCCGCCCGACCTGATGGATCAGGCCGACCAACTGCTCGCCGAGGTCGACGAGTACGTCGCCGCCTACGACCAGCTCGACCGCGTGTCGAGCCTGGCTGACGGCTCCGTGGCGGCGGACTTCGCGTCCTGGTTCGAGCGCCACCCGGAGCTCACGCAAGATCCCGAGGACGCGGTGCTCCGGCCGATCGTGGCGGCGGCGCGGCGCCTCATGGCGCTCAAGCGGGACAAGATCCAGCCGGGCTTCCGGCGCTGGATGATCCGCAGCCTGCGCGAGGACAAGCGGACGTACCGCCGGAGCCTCCGGGTGCGGCTGCGCGCGCGGGGCGGCGCCGGCGCCCCGTTCTTGCTCTACGAGCGCTTCATCGCCGATCTGTTCCGGTCCGGAACACGGACTCACAAGGCCGCCGTGCAGATCAACATGGTGTCGTCGTTCGGGGCGGCCCGCGAAGGCGCGCTCCTGGCCGACGGCGAGGGGGGCCGCCTGACCGGCGATGCGGAGGCGTACCGACGGCTCTTGCAGGAGGTGGTGGGCCAGCTCCGCGCCGAGGCTGGCGGCCACCCCAAGGTCGACCACGTGGTGAGCGACGCCTTGTCCGCCGTCGATCAAGACGAGAAGACCCTCATCTTCTGCGCCCGGGTCGAGACATTGAGGGAGCTGAAGCAGCAGATCGAGGCCGCGTGGGAGGCGCGCCTGCTGGACCGGTGGCGGCGCGTGTACCCGGGCGCAACCCACGACGACGTGTTCGAACACGAGGTCGACGGCAAGCGGGTGGACGGCCACCAGAGCCGCCTGCGCGATCGGTTCAGCCGCGGCCAGGACGCGCTCTGCCTGGCGCTGCGCGAACGCTATGTCTCGACGCTGCTCGGCGGGTGGGCGCCGTCGCCCGGGGAGCTCGAGCCGCTGGTCGCGTCGGCCAACGCCATCTTGCGCCGGCAGCGAGTCACCCGGGCCCAGGCCGAGCGTATCGACTGGTCCCTGGCCAAGCGGTGCGTCGAGCAGGCGGCGGCGATCCTGGTGCGTGAGCTCGGAAGAGATGGTGATCTCGACGAGGATGCGCTCGCCAACCTGACCGATCCGCGGTTCGTCGCGTACGGCTACGATCTGGAGCCGGACGAGCTCGAGGACTCCGCCGAGGGCGAGGCGACGCCGTCGTGGACGATCGACGCCGCGGCAACCGAGCTGGTGCTGAGCCGCGAGCACCTGTGGGCATACCTGACCAGCCCGCTCCACGGGGTACCGCCCGCGCTGCGGGTCCGCACGGTCGAGCGACTGGCCCGCTACCTGGTCTCGCGCAACATCGCGTTCCTGCCCGATCTGCTCGCGTTCGCGCGCGACGAAGGCGTCGATGTCGAGCGCATCGAGTCCCGCGCGCTCCTCCCGGTGGTCGATCGGTTCTGGACCACGCCCGCCGGCCGCCGCTGGTGTGACCTCTTGCGGCGCTGCCTCGTCTACATCGGTGCGCTCGATGACGTCCGCCGGCGCGAGGTGCTCGACGACGTGATCCGGGCCGAGCACCTGGTCCGCCACACCGTCGAAGGCGAGACCCGCGAGCGCCTGCGTGAGGCCTTCAACACGCCGCTGTTCCCGATGGTCCTGGTCGCCAACGAGGTCATGCAGGAGGGGCTCGATCTGCACCACCACTGCCGCCGGGTCGTTCACCACGACCTGGCCTGGAACCCGGCGCAGCTCGAGCAGCGCGTCGGCCGCGTCGACCGCCTCGGTTCGCTCATCCAGCGCCTGCGCGACCGCAAGCCCGAGACCACCCTCGACGTGCTGATGCCGCTCGTCGCGAACACCATCGACGAGCGCCTCGAGCGCACGGTCCGCCTGCGCGAGCGCTGGCTCGAGTTCCTGCTCGGCGGCGCCCCGCGCATCGACGAGTATGGCCTGGCGGACGATCCCTCGCAGCCGCTGCCACCGGCGTTCGCCGAGGCGCTGAGGATCGATCTCGGACCGCCTGCAATCGAAGACCCAGGGAACCGGGGTACTGCGAGCACGAGGTAGAAGCGCGCGTCGTATGTCACCGAACATTGGCCGGAGCCTCGGCAGACGTTCCGGCGGGATCGAGCCACGATGCCGATAAAGGTACCGACGCTGCCCTGGCTTTGCGCGTCTCGCGGGAGGTACGTGTGATCGAGGCGCGGCGCTATGCGCTACGGGTCGGAGGCAGGTGCCATTCATTTTCTTCAGGGGTGAAGGGATCGCCCCGGCGAGCGGTCGGGCTAGCTCACAGCCGGAAGGATGTACGATGCCCAACCTATGGGGAGTTCGGCTTGGCCGGTCCGATGGTCGGCGTGCGTGGAGGGCGAGCGCTGATGGTGAGGCGCGGACCCACGCCTCCCCGCAAGGGGCACGGCCGTGCGCTGGCGAACGCCGAGGCCGGGCTACTCTCGCGGGTGCTCGAGATCGTCGAGGCCGCACGTGGTCATGCGGCCCGCTCCGTCAACTCGGCGATGGTTCATGCGTACTGGATGATCGGTCGCGAGATCGTCGTGGCCGAGCAGGCGGGCGCCGAGCGGGCTGGATACGGCGACGAGGTCATCGAGCGGCTGGCCGAGCGCCTGGCTCGCCGGCTCGGCAAGGGGTTCGGCGCGCGCACCCTGTGGCGCTTGCGCCAGTTCTACCAGCTCTACCCGTCGGGCTCGGCGCTGGGATCGCCGGAGAGCGCCACGGGAATTCTGACCGCACCGCGGACAGAATCGCGGTCGCGGAAGATTCTGACCACACCGCGGACAGAATTGGCATCGGCACCGGCCGCCGCGTTTCCGCCGAACCTGGGATGGGCTCACTACCGGGTCTTGCTGAACGTCACGAACGACGACGCCCGCGCGTTCTACGAGATCGAGGCTGCTCGTGAAGGCTTGAGGCTCGTACCCGCAGACTGGCCGCGGGCCGGGGAAGGAGCCGCAGCGTGACCTCGCAGGACGACACGCCCAAGGGCGAGCTGATCCTCTACCAGACCGAGGACGGGCGCACGCGCATCGAGTGCCGCTTCGAGGGCGAGACGATCTGGCTCACGCAGGCCCTCATGGCCGAGCTGTTCCAGACGACGCTCCAGAACATCAACCTCCACCTGCAGAACATCTACGAGGAGGGGGAGCTCGACCCCGGGGCAACTATCAAGTCTTACTTGATGGTTCGACAGGAGGGGACGCGGCAGGTCCGGCGTCCCGTGCAGCACTACTCGCTGGACGCGATCCTCGCCGTCGGGTTCCGCGTCCGCAGCCATCGCGGCACGCAGTTCCGCAAGTGGGCCAACGCGCGGCTGTCCGAGTACCTGGTCAAGGGCTTCGCGATGGACGACGAGCGGCTGAAGAACCCGCCCGGGGAAGGACACACCGACTACTTCGACGAGCTGCTCGAGCGGATTCGTGACATCCGCGCGTCCGAGCGTCGCTTCTACCAGAAGATCCTCGATATTTATGCGACGAGCATCGACTACCAGCTCGACACTGACCTCTCGCTGCAGTTCTTCGCGACGGTGCAGAACAAGATGCACTGGGCGGCGCACGGGCACACGGCCGCCGAGATCGTCCACGAGCGCGCTGACGGCGAGCAGCCCTTCATGGGCATGCAGACGACGCGGCCGGGAGGCGTGGTCCGCAAGGCCGACGCGACGATCGCGAAGAACTACCTGACCGAGCCCGAGCTGCAGGTCCTCCACCGCATCGTGAACCTCTACATCGAGTTCGCCGAGCTGCAGGCGCTCGAGCGGAAGCCGATGACGATGCGCGATTGGGTCGACAAGCTCGACGAGTTCCTCAAGGCATCGGGCCGCAAGCTACTCGACCACGCAGGAACCATCTCGGCGGAGGTCGCGAAGGCGAAGGCCGAGCGTGAGTATGAGCGCTACCAGGCGCTGCAGGATGCGAAGCCGCGCATGATCGACGCCGCATTCGAGGCGACGGTGAAGCAGCTCAAGAAGCCTGCTCCAACACGCGCGAAGAAGCGGCGCGGGAAGTCCTGAACGGCCTCATCGATCGCGTCAAGCGCGCTGCATCGCTCACGCTGCAGCTGCGGACGAGCGCCCTGCGCTGCAGCTCGTCGCTGATTGCCGACCATCGGCTCAATTGCGCTCGGGATCGGAGCCACCGTTGGGATCGCCGTGGCACACGGGTGGCACACGCGGCTCTCGCGCGCGGCCCGTACGTGGCATAACCCTGTGAAGTCGCGGCCTTGGGTGACCATCGGAGGGTCGACCGCCCGGACTCTTAATCCGCTGGTTGAAGGTTCGAGTCCTTCTGCCCTCACTTTTCCCTGGCCCTGATCGCCGTAAGTTACGGATTCTTCCTCAGGATCTGTGACCGGCCCCAGCATGGCGCCCATGCCATCGGTGCCATGTTTGCCACCGCTTTGCGCGGGTGACGTGACACCGGCGTGACAGTCCAGATCTGCCACCTGGTGGGCGGCAGGCGTCCCGCCAGGCAGCTTTGCGATCGCGCGGCGGTAGCTTGCTTCGTCGAGCTTGCCGTAGACGCGGTCGACCATCGCCGTGGAGCTGTGGCCCATCATGGCCGCGACCACAGCCGAGTCGACGTCGTTCTGCTTGAGCCAGGTGGCGAACGTCCGCCGTAGGTCGTTCGGCGTCACGCGGGGGACCCCTGCCCGCGCGCAGGCACGCGCCAGCTCACGCTTGTCGTTGCCCCACGGCTCGATCACCGGCCCGGTGCCCTTGTGCAGCGCCTCGAGCCACGGCCGCAGGTACGGGTGGATCGGGACCACCCGGCTCTTGGTCTTGCCCTTGGGCACCTTGATGGTGCCGCGGGCGAGGTCGACGTGCTCCCACAGGAGCTTTTCCAGCTCCCCGCGGCGCGGGGACGCGAGCGCGATCAGCATGCAGTAGAGCGTGCGGTTGACCCGCCTGCGCTCGATCTTGGCGACCGTCTCGGGCTTGGCGTTCGGGTGCGGTGGCGCGACGACGTTCCACAGCAGGCGGGAGAACTGCTCGGGCGTCAGGTAGGTCTCGCGGGGCACGTACTTCGCCTGGAACTTCGGCACCAGCTTCGAGATCACGCCGTGGAACAGGCCGCGTGCCTCGGCGCTCGCGAGCGCGCCGCGCAGCACGACCAGCTCCTTGTGGATGCTGTGCGTGTGGGCGCCCTCGGCGATGCGGTTCGCGATGTAGCGCTCGACGTGCGATCGCGTGAGGTCGGCCAGCTGCATCGCGCCGAGAAGCCGCGAGATGTGGCGCGCCTTCTGCTCGTACGAGCTCCGCGTCGCCGCGGGCTTGCTCGCGCAGACCGTCTCGGTGAAGTAGTCGAGCGCGTCGCTCAGGGCTTCGGACGCGTGCGAACCTGAATCGGTCGTCGAGAGCTCGAGATCGCGGAGCCGCGCCTTGGCGACGGCGCGGTCAGTTGTGCGGAGGGATTGCTGGACCCGTCGGTGGTGTCGATCGACGAAGTCCGCGTAGTACGTGTCGCCGCGCTTGTAGATGCGGCCCATGGGGTTGGCTCCTTGGTGTGGGTTTCGATGTATCGGTCGACGGCGGGCTCGGGGACGAGCAGCCGGCCGCCGATCTCGACGTGGATCATTTCTCGGGCGAGCCGGTAGGCCGCGCGCTTGCTCACGCGCAGCCGTTCGGCCAGCTCGCCGACCGTCAGCAGGCGCTCTCTCGCGAGCGATGGCCTCGTCGACATCACGGTGCCCAGTAGCGCGCCGGGTTTGTCCTCGTCTTTTGGCCGGTGAGCTTGATCTCCCCGGTCTTCAACAGCTCCTTCAGCACCTCGGCGAGCTTTGTTCGCCCGATCGGCTTCGAGCTGCTGCCGAGCTGCCCGAGGAGGTCGTTCTGGGTCAGCGCAGATGCCTCGTCCTGTGGCAGCAACGAGATGATGAGGTCCTCCAGCGCTTGCTGCGCTTGCTGGGCCATCTGCTGCCCGTTGCCGCGGGCGATGTACCCCGAGGGAGTCAGCTCGATCACCAGGTTGAAGATGGACTCCTTGAAGCGTCCCGTCGCGTCGAGCACGCGGAACGTGTCGCCAGCGGAGTGATGCGCGAGCGTGCACACGATGTCCACCGCCCCCGTGATCGCCGAGGATCCGCGCGCCGCGGTCACCGTCTCGCCGCCGCTCTTGCGCATGTGCCGCACGATGATGATCGCGATCCCCTCCGCCGCCGCCCGGAGCAGCGGCTCCATCGCCTTCAGCGCATCGGATGCGCTGTTCTCGTCGGAGTCCCCCAGCGCCCAGTGTGAGAGCGTGTCGACGACCAGCACCTTCGCATCGAGCTTTCTCATCTCGGCCACGCTGGCCTCGACGATGTCCGGCCATGACACGGGACCCGCGATCCGATGGCGTTGCAAGAGGCGCAGCGACGGCAGGGCGATCCCTTGCTGTGCGAGCGCGTAGCTCAGGGATCCATCCCGCTCCTCCGACAGCATCAAGACCGAGCAGCGCATCGTCGTCATGCCGAGGAACGACGCACCCGACAGGATCGCCGACACCATCGCGCGAATCAGCGTGCTCTTACCGGCCTCCTTCGGTTGCCCGGAGAGCTCGGTGATGCCGCCGAGCGCGACGAGACCCGGCACCACCCACTGCACCTGCGGCGGCACCGCCGCGACCAACTCGTCGGCGCCGATGAACGCAATGGCGGGCTGCACGCCCGCGGCATACGTCGCCACGCTCGCCACCACTCGCTGCAGCTCGGTGTCGGGCAACGGTGTCTCGCACACGATCTGGTTGAGGCTTCTCAAGGCGGCCTCGATCGCGGCGCCGCCGATTCCTTTCTCGCGCAGCTTGCCCGCGATCGATGTGAGCGTGCTGTTGCGCCCACCCACGCCGATCTTGCCGCTCGACGTTGCCACGCTGGGCTGCACGTTCGTGCGCGAGGCGAGCAACTCCGCTGGCAGAGAGCACAGCATCGACAGGTCGACATTAGGGGGCGAGGGCTCGAACAGGTAGAGGTTTCCCGATCTGTGCCTCGAGTACGGTGCGACGATCATGCCGCCCTCGGCCTTGTAGTCGATGCCCGGCAGCAGCGGGTTACGTGAGCGCGTCCCAGGCGGGGACCTGAACGCGATGTGCAGGCCACCGCCACCGGTGCGCACGCGGTACGGGCTCTGGAACGCCTCGGCACCGTACTGGTTCTCGAGCGTGGCGAACGTGTTGAGCCCACCGTTCTTGGCGTCGATGTCCAGGATCGAGAACTCGGCGCTGGTCGCGATGCCGATGTTGGCGCACGGGTTGTCTCGCCACCACGCCTCCAGCTCACTCAAGTCGGTCGTCGCGCTGTGGACACCGTTGCCCGGGATCGGATGCTTGCCTGCGCTCGGGCACGTCGCGCCCGCGTGACACATGCACTGGCCCTGATCGTCGATCCCCCAGACGGGCACGACGCGAAGCCCATGGTTGACGTAGAAGCGGATGACCTCGAACGAATCGAAACTGCTGTTAGCTGACATAGTACCTCGGCGGCAAAGTGCCGCGTGGGACCATGTCGCCGCAGCGCGGGTATCTGCGCCACGGAATTAGCGGAAGCGATTATCCGGGCGCTCGGGCGTGTCCATCGTCCGGTGCTAATTCCGTTGCGTCGCCGCGTCGGTTTGCCTTGGCCAGCGTGGTCAGCACCCGCTGGTGCTGGAAAGCGACAGGAATTTCTTTGTCACCTCGTTTGCGTTCTCCCCACTTGTCCGTGAGGAGTAGCCAGTCGTCGGTCGACGTCGGGATCTCGGGCTCGTAGTTGAACGCGATCTCCGACAGCGCCCAAGTGGTCGGCGTGAGGTCGGGGACCTCGAGCGTACAGATGCAGAGGTCGTAGACGTATGGTGCGAGCGCGGCGGTCAACCACGTCACGGCAGCTGGCGAGCGGCGGATACGACGCTTCAGCAAGACTATCGGAAGCCTACCGATGGAGTCACCCACGATGTGAACGGTCGCCTCATTGGCTTCATTTCCCAGCAGTCGCTTGGCAAGCTCGTGTTCGTCGAAATCCGGTGGAGCTTTCCCGAGAGGGCGCTTGTCCTCCGGATCTTCACCGAGTTCGAGAGGGCGCATCATCGGCGCCGCGATCTCGATGGCGATCCTCCACGCGGTCTCGATGCATGCACGGGCCCTCGGCTTGTCATGCAGCAGCTCATCGAGGTGGGCTCTGGCCTCGGCGGCCGAACGTGGCCTCCGGATCTCGCCCTTCAATTGCTCGTCGTTCATGCCGCCGTCGTATATCTAGGGGACGCGACGACATCAACCCGGGAACGCTGGACCTTCTCGTGGGCCATCTAGTCCATCCAATAATGATGCCGTTACGCTTCTATGCGTAAGGCGGCGGCAACATGGCCGTTTCGGCACGATGACGGGCTCGAAGTGGTGGGCGACCTGGCGTCGCGGTGGTCGACTTGGTCCCGGGGGCGCGGATCTGCGAGAACAGATGGAGATCCGCCTCTTCAGCTTGACACTTTGCTGTCCCGATCGATGATTCTCGGCCCTGCATCCACGTCATCGGTGTGGATCCACAGGTGCTTGCTACCCGATCCCCGTCGTTCGGGTCGATCCCGTGACGGGTCTCCTGTTCGCCTGGCCGCAGGCACTCTCGCGGGAGGCTATCAACCCCAGCCGGCAACGCGGTCTGGATCCCCGGTCGCCAGGGACAGCTATGGGTTGGCCGCCAGGGCGACGCCATCGTAGAGCTCGTCGAGCGGGACCTCGTGATCGAGTACGACGACCATGCCGCTGGTGTGCTCCGACAACGTCCAGGTCCCGTCCGGGTTTCGCTGCTGGCGCTCGACCATCCTGCGCTGGGAGTCGATGAGCAGGATCAGGTCGACGGAGGCGCGGTGCCGGTAATGCGCCACCTTGGCCCCGCGATCGTACTCCTCGGTGGTCTCGCTCAGTACCTCGATGATGACCCGGGGGTTCAGCAAGGTCACCGGACGGGTCGCGGCGGACGCGGGCTCACCGCACACGATCGTCAGGTCTGGGTAGCAGTACAGCCCCGTCTCGTCGAGGCGAACCCGTAGATCGGCACCGCGAACCCGACACGAACCGCCCCGGAGGCGATTGGCCAAGGCCACGGTGGCGTTGACCTGGATCCGATCGTGGGCGTCCGTCACGCCCGCCATCGCGACCACCTCGCCGTTGACGTACTCGTACTTGCCGTCGTGAGAACGATCGTACTCGAGGTACTCGGCCTCGGTCATCATGCCGACGGTGGCAGGGCGCGACACACGATCAGGGTAGCATGGTCGACCGCCGGTTCTGTCGCGCTGTGCCCGGTGCTCGATCACCGAGACCGGCAGCCTTGACGGGCGATCGTCTATCGCTAGGGCTATCCCAAAGGGGACCCATCGCCGATCGGGGGAGGGTGTCCTCGGAGGACCCGATGCCGTGCCTTTTTTTTCGGGGCCTCAGGAGCCATCCTCGGAGCGAATTGCGGGATCGGCGGCGTGCATCGACCCCGACGATCAGCGTTGACTGACCCCACGCCGGGGCACCAGAACGCTCCTCCTCCTTGACAACGAGCCGTGCGTGCATCCCCGCGTCGGAGTCTCTTCGCTCGCGCTCGAACACCTTCACCTCCGCGTTGGTGAGCCGCCGCGCGATGATCGCCCTGCCGCACGAGCCCGCGAGCAGCTTGCGCAGCTCCTGCATCGGAACGTCGACGCTGGTCTCGGCGGAGACGAACGATGCGCCGCCCGCATTGCCAAACTTGGGCCGCGAACTCGCACGGCGTCACGCTTCTTCAGGAACCACCGCCACTCTGCGCCTGCACTCGCTGCTTACACGCTGGCGACGCTGATCGTGCAGCTTCACGCCAACACGCGCTGCCAGCTCCTCGCCGAGCTGTCTCGTCCGCGTGAACACCGTCGAGAGGCAGCAACCGAGGTCGGTCGCGGTCTCCCCGAGCGTGTACCCGGCCGCGCGTGCGGCAAGCATCCGTCGTTCATCTCCATCGAGCCCATGGAGCCATGCCTCGAGATCGAGCGCGGAGTTCAGCTTGCGCTCCATCGAGCAGCTCATCGCCTCAGCCAGCCCGAGCAGTTGGCTGTCGCCATCTTGCGGCAGTTCGTCGTCGTCATTCTGCGCGACGCCGTCGAGGCGGAGCACTTCGACGCGGCCATTCGCGAAGTTCCGAAAGTCGAGGACGTCGCGGAGGCGCTGCGAACCGTCGCAGCGGATGAAGTGGCGGCCCGGATCAACGGCACGCAAGCGGCAATAGTGAACGAGGATCGCGTCGGGAAGCACCTTGCCCTTCTCGAGCGCGTAGCGCCGGTACATCTCGAACGTCTGGCAGATCGCGTCCTGCAGCCGCTCCTCGGCGATGTCGACCGGCAGACGACGAGCCACGGGATGGAAGATGCCCTGGCGGACTTTCTTGTCGAACTGGACGCGGAGCAGGTCCTCGTCGAGAACCCGGGCGAGCTTAGGCATGTCCAACCTCCATGGAATGCGCACGCACGGAGGCCCATGGCCCACGTGGCGCGTGGTTGCGCGCGCCGACGAGGGCGCGATGTTTGTGGATCAGTTCACGAGGTGAACGGCGAGAGCGTCGCCATCGTGATCACGGTCTACATGGCAGCGGCCGACACCCGCGTGAACTGCGCGATCGCCAGGTAGCTCACAGCAGTGCCACGTCGCTATGCCGCTCGACTCCCGAGAATTGACGGGCCGCTCGACCATCAGGTTCTTATCCCAATGAAGTACAGCAACTTTGCTCGATGCCAACGACACCGGTCGGCGCGGTGATGTCGGAGCCGCACGCTACCCTGGAGCTCGATGGACGACATCGATCGGGCCGACGGCTGGCAGGCGCACGCGTCGGTGCTCAGCACGTTCGCGTGCGACCAAGGCCAAGACCTCGCATCACCTCGGCGAGGTCTGCGGCCATCAGCCCGGAACGCCGTGCCTACGATGCCGCCTATCCCACGACGAGGCCAACCGGCTCATGCCTGAGATCGAGCGAGACCCCAACCGTGCGCTACCGAGCGGCCCGTTGACCCACTGGGTCGACACCAATGTCATGCTGGAGGTCTACTCGCACGGTGACCTGTACGACGCCTACGAAGGCTGGGAACGGGGTGAGAGCCCTATCGCGAACGTGGAGGCTCGACGCGTCCGCATGCAAGGTTCGCTGTGGATGGCGATGGCGTTGTGCGAAGCGCGGGCTATCAACGTCTCGTTCCAGCACGAGAACCTGAACAACATCCTCCGCATGGCGCCGCCTGGTTCGGAGCGCGGCGGGTGGACGGCGGCGATCCTCTATGTGCTCGGCAACGGTGGCGTGTTCGACGGATGGGAACGGTTCCTGACCAACGACGGCCTCGGGCTCTCGAACCGAAACCGTGACCGGCACATGGTCAACGAGTGTCGCACCAGCGGACTCGTGCTTGTCACGCGCGACGACCAGGTCATCGGCGAGGCGCGCAGCGACGGCGTCGACGTCGCCGAACCAGAGGCGTTCGCAACTCGCTACCTGACGCGAGATGCTGCTCGTCGAATGTGCGAGGAGCGTGTGGCGACCGCGACCTTCCGCTATCTGACACGCGGACCAGTGGGTGAGCACGAACTGCGGATGCGCATCGGGCATCGCATCCGAGAGCTGTACGGGGCGATCTGGCAGCCACCAGACCAGCCGTGGTTCCGAGAGACCTAACGCCACACCTACGAGCGTGCCCACCTCCGCGAGGAAGGTCTCGCGGCTCGCAGCAAGCCCAAGCGTTGATGATGGCACCTACTCGGGAGCAAATTTCGTGGGGAGGTGCACGGTGGATCTGGCCAGCGCAGTGATCAAGGTGATGCGTACGGCGATGCACGGGAACAACACCGAGCCCGGCTGGGTGACTGCGTACCAAGCTCTCAGTAGAACGGCTGCCGTCGCGCAGCGTCACCGCTGCCCACTTGCCGAGTAGCCACCATCCACCGGCGAACCACGTACGGCGGCCGGCGCCCGTGCCCGCCGTAGGCCATCGACTCCGCCATCGCGCGCACGCTGCTCGCGACCCTCGGACTGCCGTGCACCCCGGCGACCTTCGCGCCGGCGAGCGCGCGGCCCCAGACCGCGCTCTGGTTCGACGATTCCTCGTAGCCCGCCCGATCGCCGACCCTTCGGCACGGGGACGGGTCTGCGCTCACGCTGCCCAAGCGTACCCCGGTTACATGTCCCACCACCAGAGCCGCTTGCCCGACCCCTTCGGCACGGGGACGGGTCTGCGCTCTCGCTGCCCAAGCGTACCCCGGTTACATGTCCCACCACCAGAGCCGCTTACCGACCCGCCGGTCTCACTCGCGATGCCTCGACCAGGACTGGAGCGCGCGCCCGAAACGCCGCTTGAATGTCCTACCTGCAGCGGATGGCTGCACCAACGGTGGGAGCACGCGGAAGCCACGCCGCGCTTGGCATGATTGCTCCGCAAGGCTGCGGGTTGGTATAGTGGGTCCGGTGCGGGACTCGGCGGTGCAGATCCTAAACAAGCGCTACGCGCTGGTGCCGAACGAAGCGCCGAGGTAGGGCGGGTTGGCCGAGGTGTGTCGCGCGATCGACATTCTTGAGGATCAGAA
>Ga0308175_100000448_pt1 | contig 28949 bp, 25 predicted proteins | sample PhyCR1_3_FD_203893 | JGI IMG/M metagenome (GOLD analysis project Ga0308175, IMG submission 203893) | Soil microbial communities from UC Gill Tract Community Farm, Albany, California, United States - DLSLS.C.R1 | ecosystem: Environmental > Terrestrial > Soil > Agricultural land | place: USA...
GGTCGACCCGCGGCTGGCGTCGGCCCGCCCCGCCGTGATGGCCGCCGAGCGGGATCTGCTCGGCAGTGCCGTCGTCCGCGCCAGCGGCGCACATCTGGAGGACAAGGAGTACGCGGTCGCCGTCCACACCCGGCGGACCGACGATCCCGACCGGTGGGCCGGACCGATCGACGAGGCTGTCCGGGGGATCGCCGAGCGGCGCGGGCTCGAGGTGATCCCGGGCAAGCTGGTCTGGGAGCTCGGCCCGCGCGTGCACGCGGACAAGGGCGACGCGGTGCACCGGGTCGTCGCGGAGTCGGGGGCGCGGTCGGTGGTGGTCGTCGGCGACGACCTCGGCGACCTGCCGGCGTTCGCCGCCGTGGCCCAGCGCACCACCGAGCGCTACGACGGGTTGCGGGTGGCGGTCCGATCGGCCGAAGCACCGCCGCCGCTGCTGGCCGACGCCGACCTGATTCTCGAAGGTCCGCCGGGAGTTCTCGAGTTCCTGCGGCGGCTGACCGCTTGACCGCACGACGTGCCGCCGCGCCGATCCTGGACCGGCGTGGATCATCCGGCCGTCCGGCCCGGAGAACCAGAGCACCAGGCCTCACAACGACGAGCCGCGCCCGAGGGGAAGGGGCCGCGGACAGTGCCAGGGTGGCTTCGGCAACATCCGCATCTGCCGCGAGTTGGGTAGCCGCTGCGGACGCTTCCTGCGTGGCAGCTCCTACGATTCGGTCGCATGGAGCGGTGGTGACTCGGCTGTACCTCGTCCGCCATGGCGAAGCGACCGGGGAAGGAGTAGATCCGGGGCTCAGCCCGCTGGGCATAGCACAGTGCCGGCTGCTGGGTGACCGGTTGCGGGGCGAGGGGGCCGTGGAGGTGCGGCACATCCTCGTCGGCGCGCGGCGGAGACGGCCGCGGTGCTCGGCGAGCTGTGTGGAACGCCGACGGCCGCGGATACCGTGCTCGACGACCGGACGCCGGTGCCAGCACCCGGTGAGGAGGCGCTCTACCCGGACTGGATGCGCGCATGGTTCGGCAAGGTGCCCGAGGAAGAGCGGGACGAGGGTGGTGTCCAGCTGTCGGCTGCGGTCGAGGTGTGACTGGCCGACGACCGGCAGATCGTGCTGGTTACCCATGCATTCGTGGTCGCCTGGTTCGTCCAGCAGATCCTTGGCGGACCAGTGTTCGCCTGGACATTGATCGGAGCGGCCAACGCCGTGAAGGGTGCAAGTTAGCCGTCGAGCGCCCGAGCTCTCGTCGTCTTGTTGGTCGGCTCGCTGCCGAGCGGAGTGTCGGCGGGAAGTAACGGCGGGTCGGGTCGAGCAGCGCGCGCCGCGGCCTGTCAGCCGGGGAGGGTCGCGTCAGGCTGCGCTTGGAGCTCGCGGCTCTGCCGAGATGCCGGCGCATCAGGATCGGTCAGCGCGCGCCGGTCACGCGGCGTGGCGGTATTCGTGGATGAGGCCGCCGAGGCGGTCGATTCGTTGAATGTCCTTGACGTGGCCGGTCCTGGCCGGCGGCCGGGGTGCCGGGAGCGGGGTCTGTAGTTCGAGGCTTCGGTGTGGCCGGGCGGAGTTGTAGTGCTCGACGTAGACGGCCAGTATTCGTTCGAGGTGGCGACGGTTGCGGATCAGGAGCCAGTCCAGGCATTCGGTTCGGACGGTGCGGACCCACCGCTCGGCGTAGGCGTTCGCCTTCGGTGCCCGCACCGGCGTCCGGACGACTCGGATGCCCTCGGCGGTGAAGACGTGGTCGAAGGCGGCGGTGACACAGGCGTCGCGGTCACGGATCAGCAGCCGGAACCGGTCCGCCTGCGCGCCCATGTCCATCAGCAGCCCGCGGGCCTGCTGGGCGACCCAGGCTCCAGTCGGGTTCGCCGTGACGCCGGCCTGCCACACCCGGCGCCGGTCGAGTTCGATGACGAACAGGACGTAGAGCCGCGACAGTCCGATCGTTTCGACGGTCAGGAAGTCACAGGCCAGCACCCCACCGGCCTGAGCCTGCAGGAACTGCCTCCAGCTGGGTCCGCCGCGCCGCGGAGCTGGTCCCAGTCGGTGCCGGCCCAGGATATTCCGGATCGAGGTCGCGGACACGGCGACGCCGAGATTGGCGCACTCGCCGGCGACCCGCTGGTAGCCCCACCGCGGGTTCTCCCGGGCCAGCCGCAGCACCAGATCGACGACCGACGGGTTCAGTCCGCGCCGGCGGCCGGGACGGTGTGGATAGGTCCAGCGGCGTCGCACCAGTTCGCGGTGCCAGCGCAGCAGCGTGGCCGGCGTGACCAAGAATGCCGACCACCGCTCCCGCGGCAACAGCCTCGCCAACACCGCCAGCACCAGCCGATCCGACGGGGTGTACCGGGCCCGGGCGACCTGCCGGCGCAATACCGTCAACTGCTGCCGTAGGACCGCGATCTCCACGTCCTTCGCATCCGGCCTCGGACCGATCCCCAGCAGCCCGAGGACGCGACGCAGCAGCACGAACCCGACACTGCCGATCACGCCCGAAGATCATGCCACCTCAGCATCGGCCCTGCTCAACGGCGTGACTCGCTACTTGCACCCTTCACGGGGCTGTCGGCGGGTCGCGTTCCTCCGTTCCGTCTCCTGCCGGTTCAGGGTCGGCCTAGCATCGCGCTCCAGCGGTCCACTCCGAGCCCCCGCGCGGAGTGGGCCGCCTGTCGGATGGCTCCAGCCCGGCGAGGACCAGCAGGACCCGCACCGCCTCGCCGCCCACGAGGGCGGGCACGTCGCGCTGACCCAGCTCGTGACCGACCAGCTCGACTCCGTGACCGCTGGGCAGGGATCAGGCGAGCGGAACGAGCCTGCGGAGCAGGTCTTCTACGTTCCCGGCCAACTCGTGCAGCGTCGGCACGAGCGGCTTCCCCTGGAGGGTTTGCGGTTCCCCGAAAGCCGCCTCGAAGTTGAACGTCACGCCGCCGGTCTTCTCGAAGAACTCCCTGGGCGCCCGGAAGAGCACCGCGTTCTCGCCGACCGGGTGCCGGTCAGCGGGGCGCAAGCTCAGCGGCGTGGGAGGCAGGTCCTTCGTGAAGTCGGCCAGCCCGCGCAGCATCGCGGCGGCGTCGAAGGTGAACGACCGGTACGCGAGGCCGACGGTTAGCAGCAGGCGGTGCTTATCCACCACGTCCAGCTCGTTGAGTGACCAGAGGTACTCCTCGGCGCCGCCCGGCTCGGGTCGAAGGCCGAGGACGGCGGTACGGAGCGGCTTCGCGCAGCCGTTCAGCTTCGAGCCGGCGATGAGTTCCTGTCGTGCGCGGTCTGCTGGCGTCGGCGTGAGATCGGGAAGCCTGTGTCGTTGCCCACGGTCGCGACGGATGCGCAGGCGAAGTAGTCGAGGCTGGTCCGGAGGTTGTGTACCGCGTCGCCGAGTGCGAGGGCCACCTCGAATGGGATGGGCTTCGGCTTGCCGTCGATCCGGGCCTGGAGCCGGTCCGGCCCCGGAGGGGTCGTCCTCGGTGATCACCGTGAAGGGCTGGATCTGCCGGAAGGAGTCGATCGCCGCTTCCAGAGCGCGGATGTGCTCCTTCGCGCGGCCGATCTTCCGCCAGACGAGATCGAACCGCTCCGGCGTCGGGCTGCCGCCGAGCGTCACCAGCCCCGCTCCCGACGGGCGCCGAGGGCGACGTTGAACGCCTCCAAGGTCGACCGGCCGGTCTGGACGCACCGCGCGGAGCAGTCGCTCCCGACCTTCGTCCACATGTCCGGGACGCCGGGCTCGGCGACCTCGATCATCTGCTCGTGATCCCCAGGAGGCGCCGCACACGAGGCACGGGTGATCACGGTCGCGCCTAGTCCGCTGCTTCATGGACGCGACAGCCTAGCGCTTGCCCGGCCCGATCCGTGGCCGACACGTGGCCGGCGGAGCGACCGCGCGCATCGGCGGAGGTCAGGAGCCCACGACCGGGGGACTGTGCCTCCGTCGCCGGGCGGCGCTACCGGCCCTCGGCCTCCTGTTCCCACAGCTCCACGATGTCGTCCCGCAGCATCTTGCGCCCGGACAAGCGGAACCGGTAACCCTGGAGCACCTTCGTCGCGTAGTCCCGCAGCCGCGTGACCTCGCTGCCGGTGAAGTCGTGGGCCAGCGCCCAGGCCACCAGGTTGTCCACGTCCAAGGTGTGCCCGGCGCGGACAAGCGCCTGGAGCGCCTGGATCGTGATCTCCTTGTCGTACGTCTGCACGAGGCCGTTCGCGTGGTTCACGTCCTGGGCAAGGAACTCCATCGCGACCGTGACCGCGGGCGACAGCAGCTCGTCCTCCCCGGGCACCTGGTCGCCGGTCAGGAGTTGGTGCCGCCCTGCGCGCGGACCCAGGCCCGGAGGTATTCGTCCTCGCCCCACTCCAGCAGGCACACTGCCGTGATGCGGTTCGAGATGCGGTCCGAGAGGGTGGACAGCACCTTCTCGGTCGGCCACGGCGCGAGCACTGGACCGCCTCGCCAGTTCGAGCTGCTGATCGTGATCGGCTTCGCGACCTTGACACCGGCCGTGAGCTGGGGCAGCAGCGGGTTGTTCTCGTAGACCTGCTTCTCGTGGACCAGCACCAGCTTGTCGCCGGGCTGCTCGCCCAACCAGGCGGCGCCCAACCGCACGGCCTGATCGATGCCGGTACCCCACGGGATGTAGACGACCTCGGAAGTCATGACGGGCCAGGATACCGGCGGGTCCGGGACACCCAGCCGGGCGAGATCGGCCAGCTGGTAACAAGCGCGCTTGTCGCGGACTCGGCCGGCCCTACCGGGACATCCGGCCGCACAGTCAATCATGCCCGGCGCAAAGCGCGGCCAGCGCGAGCTGACCGGGGGTGACGCGACGACGGGCGGAGGGGACGGACGCGCGGCGTCGAGCTAGCCGTAGATGAGGTCGCGCACGATCACGTTCAGGATCGAGGTCTGGCCGGCCGGCCAGTCGACCTTCGTCGGCTTCCCGGTCTGCCTGTCGGTCGGGCGCTTGTCCCGTCGGGCACCCGAGGGCGATCGACTCGGTCCCGTCCGACCAGGGCAGCACCCACCCGGCGCCCGACGGGTGGTCGTGGATGTCGAGGGCGTCGATTACGTCGCCCGTGATCGCGGAGGCGCGCAGGTCCGCTCGGCGCCAGTCGGACAGCGATCCGGTGGTCTCGCCGCTAGTAGCTGCCTGGTCGCCGCTGCTCAGGGAGCCCGCCCTGGCCGGGGCGGCTTCTTCCGTCTTCGGGCGCGATCACGCCGCGCTCCGAGTGATCGGGCGGAGCAGGACGCGCAGCCGGTCCTTCTGCTCGTGAGTCAGCTCGGGCCAGTCGCGGACGAGCGCGCGAGCGTGCGCCTCGGGGTTGGTCCGGGCGAGAGCGGCCTTCCGGGCGCGGTCGGCGCGCCACTCGGGGTCTTCGAGCTTGCTCGGCACGGAGCCTCCGTCACGGTGTGAACCGTGACGGCCCCCAGCGCTACCGGCTCCGTCCCGCGGCCCTCGCGGGCTGGCGTGCGCTGTCTGCAGGAGCCCGAGCTACCGGGCTCCGCACCCAGGTGCGGAGTGGATCTTCTTGCCGGGCCTGCCTAGGCGCCCCGCCTCCGTGAGGATCACTCTAGCTGCTTGCCCGCGAAGCTGCTACGAGAGATTCATCCATGGATCCCTTGCACAGCAGCGTTTAACGCCCCGACCGTCTACTGTAGACGGACCGACGTGATCCGAGTTGTAGGGCGGCATCTCTGGGTCTTCGAACGGATGGCGCAGCCAGATCAATCCGGTCGGGAGCCGTGCACCAAGATGGCGTCGCCACCTGGTGAGATCGCGGAGGAGGTAGACGGTGGACGACGTCGCACGATGGGTCGGCGTGGTGCTCGCGATCGTCGGGACGATCGTCACCGCTCCCGATGGCACCCGTCGTGTCGTCGGTGAATGCTCCCGGTGGCTCCACCACCAAGCCCGGCGAGTACACGGTCAGCTAGCCCGGTGGGTCCCCTGGCTCCGCCGTTCGCAGGTGGTCAAGGTGGCCACGGTCGCGGGCAGCGCGAGCGTCAGCGGCGCGCTGAGCGCACGGGTGAGCGGCTTCGGCTGGGACCCGAGCCGGCCGGTCGATGAGCGCATCGAGAAGCTCCGCACGCAGGTGCTGCGGCTCTACGACGAGATCGGTCGCTTGGACCAAGGGCTGAGGGAGGAGAAGGACGCCCGCCAGCGTGCAGTCGGTGAGCTTGGACAGGCTCTTCGCGCAGAGATTCGGCAGCTCACGGATCGTATTGACGAGCAAGAGAACAAGGCATCCGAGATCGATGCGCGGGGACTCCCAGTCCTCACCCTGGGCATCGTGATCGGAGGCCTCAGCGAGGAGATCGGCAGGATCCCTCTCTGGCTGGCCGTGGTTCTGCTGGCCGGCGCCTGCTTCTACGCGCTGCGGCGAGTGAGGCTGACGTTCCGGCCGCAGGCACGGACCGAGACGGGTAGCTGAGCCCAGACGGGCGCCGCCTATGCGAACCCCGACCAGCGCGACACGAGGACGCGGACTGATCGAGGTCACGCCGCGTAGTCTTCCGGGGTGTCGATCGCCCGGCTGATCCTGGACTACCTGGAAGCCCTGAAATGGCCCATCGTCGCCGTGGTCCTGGCTTGGATCTTCCGCAATCCGATCAGCGAGTTGATCGGCCGCATCCGCACGATGAAGGCGATGGTCGGCGCATCCTCCGTAGAGGTGGACGCTGCTCGGCGCGGGCTGGAGAAGGTGGCGGGGGAGGCGGCTGAGCCGGCGGAAGAGATTCTCGCGGAAGCTGCCGGTGGCCGGCCATCTCCTCGTGGACTGGAGACCCGGGGCGGGGAGACCCGCGCTGGGGGTTCGGGCGCAACGCAGGAGGAGTACGCAGCGGCCGCAGCGGCACGAGGCAGGTTCAGCCCGGAACGGCGCCAGCAATTGATTCGGATCGTTGAGCGACGGCGACAGCGGGACATCGAGGCGGTGATTCGCGCGGCCGTCGACTACGGGTGGCTCACCGCCCTAAAGGAGCCGAACGGCCCGAGACCGGTCCCCGTGATCGAGTGGACCGAGGACGGCAAGCCGCGCATCACAACGTTCACGACAACAGAGACGGCCGAGGCCCAGCGTCTGGCCACTTGAACTCCGCCGTCCTGGGTAGGCGTCCCGGACCGGTTCAGGGGAACAGCGCCCCGAGGACGCCCTCCGGACAGTCAGCCGAACGGAGGCGCGAGGACGCCGTTCCGCTGCGCCCACTCGCATAACTCCCGCCCTTCGCCCGGTCGCAGCGTCGTCACGGGCCGGAGCTGGCCGTCAGGGCTGAGGATGTCGAGGTCGGCGACGCCGAACACGGCGGTGAGGTCGCCTGCGAGCTGAGCGGCGACGCGGGCGACGGGCTGGACTCCCCCGGCCAGCGCGTCGAGGTCGACGCTGAGACTGGTAGCGGCTGGGCGGGTGGAGTCCGGGAGCATGGCGGAGTTGAGCTGGAAGGCGCCGGGCACCGGGTCCGGAGTCCCGCCGAATCCGTCGTCATCGAGAATCCGAACCTCCCGGTTCGGGTGGATGAGCAGTTCGGCGGCGATGAGGGCTTCTCCCGCGGCTCCGGCGTCCCGAGCGTGCCCGCCAGCAGCGAGGTAAGCCACAGGCTGTCCAGGGCGAACTGTCGCAGCGGCAGTCCGATGGTGGCTTCTGCGGCGTCGTAATCCCCGCACGGGGCGGCGCCATACCCGGCGCCGTCGTCGTGCAGCTCCAGGTGCAGTCGGTCCGACTGCCAGCTCCGGCCGCGCGGCAGGATCGCTCGGCGGACCCCCACCGTGACATGTGGCCGCTGGACGAGCGTGTTGGGGACGCGCTGCTCGTGCCACGGCTGCTCGGACGCCCACCGCCGAGTCAGGCCGGAAGCCCGCTCCACTCGGTCCGCAGGCCGGACTTCTCCGGGGAGCGCCGGGACGACTGAGATCGCGAGCCAGGCGGGCGCCGCTCTGAGGCGGAGCCGACCCTCGGCCTGTATCCGGTCCAGTCGGGCGGACTGGGCGGCGGCGCCCGCGAACCGGGTCCGGTAGAAGTCTGCCAGCTCGGTCTCGTCCAGGGATCGGGTGCCAGTCCCGGAGCGGACCGGCCAGGCCATGCGGCGCAGGTCGTCGTGCTCACGGAACACGGCGTGCGGGGCGAGGAGGCTGCGCGGGACCGCGATCAGGACGACGCCCTGGTCCGGCTGATCGGTGCTTCTGAGGACCAGGATGTCCACGTCACGGACGAACGGCGTAACCCGCCGCAGGAGTATCTGCTCGTACCTGCCGCCCGGGTCGTTGGTCAGCGGCACCGGGGTGAGTTCTACCGCGCGGAGCTGCTGCTCGCGGACGCCGATGACGATCAGGCCGCCGACGTGGTTCGCGAACGCGGCGACATCCTTCGCCAGCTCCTCGCCGTCCCTGTAGTGGCCCTCCTTGAAGTCCAGGTCGCGGCTCTCCTCGACGCCGGCATCGATGGCCGCCCGGATGTGCTCGACGGTGAGCTGGTCGATCGGAGCGCCGAGGATCGCCTCGACGCGAGGCAGCCGGAGGGGCATCCGGAGAGCGTAGACAGCCGAGAGCCCGGCCGCTTCGGGGCCGGGCTCCCGGGACTTGCGGATGGGCTACGGCTGGACCGGCGCCCGGGTCGGGTCCGCCGCCCAGAGCAGGGCGAGCAGGCCGCGCGTCTCGGCGGGAGCGACCCCGGCGGAGGCGAGTACGCCCCAGCTCACCGCGTCGAGCGCGTCGACGAGGGCCGAGCACACGACCGCCGAGGCGGGCTAAACGGACCGGAGCGCGGCCGAGGCGATATCGGCGCGTCTCCGAGGACCGCGAGCGGTACGGATGCGGCTCGGGCGGCGGGACGATTCCGGTCACGGCAGGGGACTCCTCCCTGTCGAGGACCCGGCGGGCGGTTGCGTCGTCGCGCCGGGTCTGTCTGTCTGGGGACCTATGCGATTTGCTGGACCAGCACGTTGCGTGGTCGGTCAGCGACCTCGCCGGGCGGGCCCGCCCCTCCACGACCGACGTCGAGAAGGCCTTGCCTGCGCTCACACTGGAGCACGGGTGCGGTTGGCCCGGGCCCGGTTGGCGCGGGCCGCGTAGCCGGGCGGTCCCGTGGGCGGATGCCGCTCGGCACGCTGAGCCCGAGATCTTCACCGAAGTGGTTCTCGGTCCTTCTATCCGATCGTCCGGTTCGACCGAGGTTGTGGATCGAGCACCGTCCGAGCACCGGAGGCGCCCTACGCGCGTCCCGAGCCCGATGACTCAGCATGACCAGCGGACTTCACGCCGCCCCGGTTTCCGCCACCGAGCACCGTTCGAGCACCGAACAGTCCACTCGGGACACTCAAACGATCTTGCCCGCAGCATACCTGCAGGTCACAGCCTTGTTGTGAGTGCGCCGCCAGGGACTCGAACCCCGAACCCGCGGATTAAGAGTCCGCTGCTCTGCCAATTGAGCTAGCGGCGCATCGGGGCAGAAGGTTACCAGGTCGATCGGACCCGGTGCGACCGGTCGTCGTGTCGCTCGGTGCGCATAGGTCGGGGTGGCAGCATGGGCATACCCGGCGGTCGGCTAGGAGGCGTTGGCGTGGGTGCACAGAGCGGAACGCGCAGGTCACGGATGCTGCGCTGGCTCGTGGGGGGCGTCGTGGTGGTGGCCGCGGTAGCCGGGTGCACGTCCAGTTCCGGGTCGAGCTCGGGCGGGGGAGACAGGCCCGCCGCGGGCGGCGGGGGAGAGCAGAGCTCGCCGGCGGCGCAGGCGGCGACGCTCGCCGTGGTGCCGGCGGCCAACGCGGCCGCGGTCGCGCCCGCCGACCCGGTCAAGGTCACCGCGACCGGCGGCACGCTCACCTCGGTCTCCGTCGCCGGCAGCGGCGGCGCCGTGAAGGGCGCGCTCAACCCCGACAAGACCGTCTGGACCTCGACCGACAAGCTCGGCTTCGGTGCCCGCTACACGGTCTCCGCGGTCGCGACCAACGCCGACGGCCAGAAGACGACCACGACCAGCGCGTTCACCACCGCGCGGGCGACCAGCACCGTCTTTCCGGCGGTGTCCCCGCTCAGCGGCACGACCGTCGGCGTCGGCATGCCGATCCGGGTCTACTTCGAGAACCCGGTGACCGACCGCAAGGCGGCGCTGGCCCGGATGAAGGTCACCACCTCGGTGCCGACCGTCGGTGCGTGGCGCTGGTTCTCCGCCGCCGAGGTGCACTGGCGGCCCAAGACGTACTGGAAGCCCGGGACGAAGGTGGCCCTGGACACCGACCTGCGCGGCGCGTCGCTCGGCGCGGGGACGTACGGGAGCGTCAACGCCGACCGGCACATCGCGTTCACGATCGGCGCCTCGCACGTCAGCATCGCCGACGCGAAGACCCACCGGATGAAGGTGTGGGTCAACGGCAAGCTGACCAAGGACTTCCCGGCCAGCCTGGGCAAGGAGGTGCCGGGCCGGTTCACGCACAATGGCGTGCACGTCGTCACCGACAAGAAGGCGTCGATGACGATGGACTCGACGACGTTCGGGCTGGCGCTGGACGCCGGCGGCTACAAGGTTCCGGTGAAGTTCGCGACCCGCATCTCGAACGGCGGTGAGTTCGTGCACTCGGCGCCGTGGTCGGTCGCGCAGCAGGGCAAGGAGAACGTGTCCCACGGGTGCGTGAACCTGGCGCCGGCGAACGCGCAGTGGTTCTACGGGATCTCGCAGCCGGGCGACGTCGTGCAGGTCACCGGCACGCCGGTGCCGCTGACCGGCAAGGACACGGACATCCCCGACTGGACCATCCCGTGGAGCCAATGGGGTGAGTGATGGGACTCGAACCCACGACACCCAGGACCACAACCTGGTGCTCTACCAGCTGAGCTACACCCACCATTGACCAAGCCGGTCCATCGTACCGGCTCAGTCGGGGTCGGCTGACAGCACCTCCGCGGCGGCCTTCTGCGCTTCCTCGCTGGTCGGCCCGGGCACCGGTACGAACACCGTGCTGCGGTAGTAGCGCAGCTCCCGGATGCTCTCCTTGACGTCCGCGAGCGCGCGGTGGGCCAGGCCTTTCTGCGGCTGGGAGAAGTAGACCCGCGGGTACCAGCGCCGGCACAGTTCCTTGATCGAGGACACGTCGACCATCCGGTAGTGCAGGAACGCGTCGAGCTCCGGCATGTCGCGGGCCAGGAACGCGCGGTCGGTCGCGATCGAGTTGCCGCACAGCGGGACCGTGCGCGCCTCCGGGACGTGCTTGCGCAGGCAGTCGAGCACCTGCTGCTCGGCCTCGGCGACCGTGGTGGTGGACGCCCGGACCGCCTCGGTCAGCCCCGAGTGGGCGTGCATCTCGCGGACCACCGGCTGCATGCCGTCGAGCAGTTCGTCCGGCGCGGTGATCACGATGTCGACACCTTCATCGAGGACGCGAAGCTCGGAGTCGGTGACGAGCACGGCGATCTCGATCAGCGCGTCACGGCGCAGATCCAAACCGGTCATCTCGCAGTCCGCCCACACCAGCCGGTCCAAGCCCTTGTCCGCCACGTGCCGACCCTATCCGCGCCGGTTCCGTTGATCGGCGCAGGCCGGCCGGCGGCACTACGCTCCGGCCGGGGACATCGCTGAGGAGGGGGACCGATGGGCGAACCCGCGGGAACGACGCCACCCGGAGCGGACACGGCGGCCAGGATCGGCGGCGGGTACGCGTTCGACGGCCCGGCGGTAGAGCTCGGCTCGGTCGTGACCGAGGGTGCGGCGCACCCGTCGGCGCGGGTACGGGTGCCGATCGGGATGCTCAACCGGCACGGGTTGGTCGCCGGCGCCACCGGCACCGGCAAGACCAAGACGCTGCAGCTGATCACCGAGCAGCTGTCCGCGGCCGGGGTGCCGGTGTTCGTCGCCGACATCAAGGGCGACCTGTCGGGCCTGGCCGCGCCGGGGGAGCCCGGCGACCGGATCACCAAGCGGGCCGCCGACACCGGCGACGACTGGCAGCCCACCGCCTACCCGGTGGAGTTCCTCGCGATCGGCGGGATCGGCACCGGCGTGCCGCTGCGGGCGACGGTGACCAGCTTCGGCCCGATCCTGCTGTCGAAGGTGCTCGGGCTCAACGACACCCAGGAGTCCTCGCTCGGCCTCGTCTTCCACTACGCCGACAAGGCCGGGCTGCCGCTGCTGGACCTGAAGGACCTGCGCGCGGTGATCCAATACCTCGTCTCGGACGAGGGCAAGGCCGACCTGCAGCAGCTCGGCGGGTTGTCGAAGGCGACGGCGGGGGTGATCCTGCGGCAGCTCGTCGCGCTGGCCGACTCGGCCGAGGCGTTCTTCGGCGAGCCCGAGTTCGACACCAAGGACCTGCTGCGCACCGCCCCGAACGGGCGCGGCATCGTCTCCGCGGTGGAGCTTGCCGGCGTGCAGGACCGGCCGGCGCTGTTCTCGACGTTCCTGCTCTGGCTGCTCGCCGACCTGTTCGAGGACCTGCCGGAGGTCGGCGACCCGGACAAGCCGAAGCTGGTGTTCTTCTTCGACGAGGCGCACCTGCTGTTCAACGGCGCCTCGAAGGCGTTCCTGGAGGCGGTCACCCGGACCGTGAGGCTGATCCGGTCGAAGGGTGTCGGCGTCTTCTTCGTCACCCAGCAGCCCACCGACGTGCCGGACGACGTGCTGGCGCAGCTCGCGAACCGGGTGCAGCACGCGCTGCGGGCGTTCACCCCGGACGACGCGGATGCGCTGCGCAAGACGGTACGGACCTACCCGAAGACCAGCGACTACCAGCTCGAGGAGGCGCTGACCGCGCTCGGCACCGGCGAGGCCATCGTCACGGTGATGTCCGAACAGGGCGCACCGACACCGGTCGCGTGGACGATGCTGCGGGCACCGCGGTCCCGGATGGCGCCGGCCGACGCCGCGGCGATCACCGCGGAGGTTTCCGGGTCGCCACTGCAGGCCGAGTACGGCCAGGCGGTCGACCGGGACTCGGCGTACGAGCGGCTGGCGGCGAAGCTGGCCCCGGCACCAGCGGCAGTACCCGGGTCGGCACCCGGGCGGGCCCCGGCGCAGGCCCCCGTTCCGGCGCCGGAGCAGCCGCGCGGTCGCGCTCCCGAGCCGGACCAGAGCGGCCTCGGCGCCGTGGTGACCACCGTGCTCGGCTCGTCGGCGACCAAGTCGTTCCTGCGGTCCGCGGCGACCGTGCTGGGCCGGGAGATCACCCGCGGGATGCTCGGCACCGCCAAGAAGCGCAGGCGCTGACCGTTCGCCCACAGCGGAGCGCGTGAAGGCCGCCCGGCGTGCACCATGGATGCAGCTGTAACGCTGTAAGTGAGGTGCGCATGGAAGTCGACCAGGACGCGCTGGACGCGTACTCGCGGGTGGTAACCACGGTCGCGGCGGAGGTGACGCCGCATGTCGCCAGCCTGCGGCTGGGTCGCGGCGCCGGATCCGGCGTCGTGTTCACCGACGACGGCTTCCTGCTCACGAACGCGCACGTCGTCGGCGGCAGCCGGACGGGTGCGGCCGGGTTCGCGGACGGCACCGAATCGGACTTCGACGTGATCGGGGCGGACCCGCTGTCCGACCTGGCCGTCGTCCGGGTGCGCGGCGGCACCCCGGCGGCGGCCCGGCTCGGCGACGCCGACAAGCTGGTTGTCGGCCAGCTGGTTGTCGCGGTCGGCAACCCGCTCGGGCTCGGGGGCACCGTGACCGCCGGCGTGGTCAGCGCGCTCGGCCGGTCGCTGCCGACCCGCAGCGGGCGCGCCGGCCGGGTCATCGAGGACGTCATCCAGACCGACGCCGCGCTCAACCCGGGCAACTCCGGCGGCGCGCTCGCGGACGCGGCCGGTCGGGTGGTCGGCATCAACACCGCGGTCGCCGGCATCGGGCTCGGGCTCGCGGTGCCGGTGAACGCGACGACCCGGCGGATCATCTCCGCGCTGCTCACCGAGGGTCGGGTGCGCCGCGCGTACCTCGGCCTGGTCAGCGTGCCGGCGCCGCTGCCGGAGCCGATCGCCGAGCGGGTCGGGCAGCGCAGCTGCCTGCGGATCGTCGAGGTGGTGCCCGGCAGCCCGGCCGCGCGGGCCGGCCTGCACGCCGGCGACCTGGTGCTCTCGGTCGGCCGCCAGCCGGTCAACGACGCGCAGGGCATCCAGCGGATGCTGTTCGCCGACGCGATCGGCGTCGGCCTGCCGGTCACCGTGCTCCGCAACGGCGCGATGGTGGACGTGATCGCGGTGCCGGTGGAGCTGACCGAGGGCTGATCTCCCTTACCGCACCGACCTGATCGGCAGCACGAGCACAGCGCCGGCGATGGTCACCACGGCGGTGAGCGCGTAGAGCATCGGGTAGCCGCCGAGCCCGGCCACCACCGGCGCCGCCAGCGCCGGCGCCAGCACCTGCGGTGCCGCGTTGGCGATGTTGACGATGCCGAGGTCCTTGCCGCGGTCGGCCGCGGCCGGCAACACCTGGGTGACCAGCGCCGTGTCGACCGCCATGTAGACGCCGTAGCCGATGCCGAGCAGCGCCGCCGCGACCAGCGACGCGGTCCAGGTCGGCCGGACCGCCAGCAGCACCGCGCCGGCCGCCATCACCAGGCTGGACACGATCACCAGTGGCTTGCGCCGGCCGGTCCGGTCCGACCACACCCCGCCGCCGACCGCGGTGGCGACGGCTCCGGCCGCGTAGATGAGGATCAGCACCAGCACGCCGTCCTCGGCCGACCTGCCCGGGAACAGCTGCTCGTAGTGGACCTTGTCGCGCAGGAAGTAGAGCAGGTAGAGGGTGCCGAGCGCGTTGCCGAGCGAGATGAGGAAGCGGGTCAGCCAGGCCCAGCCGAAGTCCGGGAACCGCCGCGGGTCGATCCACCAGCCCTTGGTCAGCGCGAGCGTCGGACGGTCGGCCGGGTCGAGCACCGGGTCCCGGGTGACCGCCGCGAACGGCATCACCAGCGCGACGACCACCCCGGCTATCAGCAGGTAGCCGGCGACCACGGTGGTGGTGAACGAGGTCACCAGCGCCACCCCGACCACCACTCCGACCGCCTGCGGCAGCCCGAACCAGCCCGACACCGTGCCGCGCTGCTCGACCGGGACGTGGTCGGGCACCTCGGCGGTCAACCCGGCGTACGCGGCGTTGAAGAACGCCTGCGCCGCCGCCCACCCGAACAGCACACCGACCACAGTGGACTGTCGCGACAGGACGACGAGGGCGACCGCGCCGAGCAGGGTGCCGCCGACCAGCCAGGGCAGCCGCCGGCCGAACCGGGACGTGGTGCGGTCGGACAGCGCGCCGGCCAGCGGTGTCGCGACCACCGCGACGAGCGCGCCGACGCCGGTGACCAGGCCGAGCGCCCCGACCTTGCCCTGGTCGCCGGCGACGTCCTCGAGCTGCTCGGGCAGCAGCAGCTGGATGGGCGTGAAGAAGCCCATCCAGACGGCCAGGTTGGCCAGCGCGAGCGTCCCGATGAACCTCTTGCGCACCCGCGTGGCCGGGACCGGCCCGACCGCCCCCGGCAGCACGCAGAGCCCCTACCGGGCCGGCTTCTGGCCGGCGATCAGGTCGCGATACCAGCCGTACGAGTCCTTCGGTGTGCGGGCGAGCGTGCCGAAGTCGACGTGCACCAGCCCGAACCGCTTCGAGAACCCCTCGGCCCACTCGAAGTTGTCCAGCAGCGACCAGCAGTAGTAGCCGCGCACGCCCACGCCGGCGTCGATGGCGGCCCGCACCGCGCGCAGGTGACCGTCCAGATAGGACACCCGGTCCGGGTCGTGCACGGCGCCGTCCGGGCCGACCGCGTCGTCGTAGGCGGCGCCGTTCTCGGTGACGTAGATCGGCGGGGTGGCCGGGCCGTACCGGTCCCGCAGCGCGGTGAGCGTCTCGGTCAGCCCGGCCGGCACCACCGGCCAGTCGAACGCGGTGCGGGACGGCGCCGGGAACTCGACCTCCGCCGACCCGAAGGTCGCGTCCGGGTCGGCCCGGACCAGCTCGGGGAAGTAGTAGTTGACGCCGAGGAAGTCGATCGGCGCGGCGATCGTGGCCAGGTCGCCGTCCCGGACCGTGTCGCCGGCCAGCGGGGCGACCGGGTCCGGGTAGCGGGCCAGCAGCACCGGGTCGGTGTAGAGATGGTTGTGCAGCGCATCCCGGAACGCGGCTGCCTGCACGTCCGCCTCGGCCGGCGTTGCGGGCCCGACCGGTCCGTAGTTGTTGGTGATCCCGACCGGCACGCCGGGGGTGGCCGCCCGCAGCGCCGGCACCGCGAGCCCGTGGCCGAGCAGCTGGTGGTGCGCGACCGGGAAGGCGCGGGCGCCGAGCCGCAGCCCGGGCGCGTGGCTGCCCTCGACGTGCCCGTTCCAGGTGACGACGACCGGCTCGTTGAGCGTGATCCACCGGCCGACCCGGTCGCCGAGGCCCTCGGCGACGACCGCGGCGTAGTCGGCGAACCGGGCGGCAGTGTCCCGGGCCAGCCAGCCCCCGGCGTCCTGCAGCGGCTGCGGCAGGTCCCAGTGGAACAGCGTGGGCGCCGGCTCGATGCCGGCCTCCCGCAGCGCGTCGACGAGCCGCTTGTAGTAGTCGAGCCCGGCCTGGTTCACCGCGCCGGCGCCAGCCGGCAGCACCCGCGGCCAGGAGATCGAGAACCGGTACGCGGCCACCCCGAGCCCGGCCATCAGCCGCACGTCCTCGGCGTACCGGTGGTAGGAGTCGCAGGCCACGTCGCCGGTGTCGCCGCCGCGGATCGCGCCGGGCGTATGGCTGAACGTGTCCCAGATCGATGGGCCGCGGCCGTCCTCGGCCACCGCCCCCTCGACCTGGTATGCGGCGGTGGCGGTCCCGAACTGGAAGCCGGGCGGAAACTGGAGGCCGTCGTCGATCACGGCGACACGGTAACCGTTGGCTACTGTCCTCCCGTGATCCCGCGCACGCTGTCGCTGCGCCGCGTCGGCTGGCTGGTGCTCGCGGTCGTGGTCGCGGTCGTGCTGCTGGCCACCCTGCTGGGCCGGCTCGGCTCCGGCTCGGGCGGCGACTCGACCGGCGCGCCGGCCGGGCCGACCAGGACCGACGCCCGCCCGACCCTCGGCCCGGAAGGTCCCGAGATGTCCGGCGAGTGGACGTTCGACGAAGGCGCCGGCCGGGCCGCGGCCGACACCGCCGGCGGCAACCCGATCGCGCTGCAGGACGGCGCCGACTGGACCCAGGACGGGCAGAGCGGGCCGGCGGTCGTCTTCGACGGCACTCGCGGGTACGGCGAGACCGGCCGGTCGGTGGTCGACCCGGCCGGCAACTGGACGGTCACCGCCTGGGTGCGGCTCGACCGCGTCCCGGACGGGTTCGCGACCGCGGTCAGCGAGGACGGCGGCCCGGACAGCGTGCTCGCGCTGCAGTACGTGCCGAGTGGGCGCTGGGCGGTCGCGGTGCCGGGAAACGTGCGTGCGCTGTCGGAGAACCCACCGGTCCGGGGCCGCTGGACGCATCTCGCCGGCGTGCGTGACACCAGCACCGGTCAGCTGACCCTGTACGTGGACGGCGAGCGCCAGGGCGCTGTTCCGTACCCGGGCCGGCCGGGGGAGAGCGGCCCCCTCGCGATCGGGCGCGCGCTGGCGACCGGGAAGAAGGCGCAGTTCTTCCCCGGCGCGGTGGACACCGTCCGGGTGTACGCCGGGGCGCTCACGGCGGAGGAGGTCCGCTCCGCGCACCAGTCGGGCGAGTGAGGCCCGCTCGGGGGGTGAGGCGGGTGTGGCCGGTCCGGCGGGTGAGGGAGCCGGTCCGGCGTGTGAGGGTTGACCGGGCCGTTGCGGGGCCATGATCTCCCCATGGCTGCCCAGCCCGACCTCGCCGGCGCGGTCGCGACCGTCCGCGACCGGGCCGCGGCGCTGCGGCTCGGGCTCGAGGTGCCCGGTGCCGACAACGCCCGCCGGTCCCGGGACGAGCTGGTCCGCCAGGTCGACGACTACCTGCTGCCCCGGCTCGGCCGGCTGGACGCGCCGCTGCTCGCGGTGGTTGGCGGGTCCACCGGCGCCGGCAAGTCGACGCTGGTGAACACCCTGGTCGGCGCGGAGGTGAGCCCGGCCGGGGTGCTCCGGCCGACCACCAGGGCGCCGGTGCTGCTGTGCGCGCCGGGTGACGAGCGGTGGTTCGCGGACGGTCGGGTGCTGCCCGGCCTGGCCCGCTCGGCCGGCCCGTCGACGTCCGGCGAGCGGTCGCTCCAGGTGGTGCCGCACCCGGCCGTACCCTCCGGGCTGGCCATGCTGGACGCGCCGGACATCGACTCGGTCGTCGCCGGCAACCGCGAGCTCGCCGCCCAGCTGCTCGCCGCGGCCGATCTCTGGGTCTTCGTCACCACTGCGGCCCGGTACGCCGACGCCGTGCCGTGGGAGCTGCTGCACACCGCCCAACGCCGCGGCACCGCGCTCGCGGTGGTCTGCAACCGGGTGCCGCCGCCGGCGATGCGCGAGGTCGTGGACCATCTCGGCCAGATGCTGGCCGAGGGCGGGCTGAGCCGGGCGGCGCTGTTCGGCGTGCCCGAGGTGGCACTGACCGGGGGGTTCATCCCGGCCCAGGCGGTGGCGCCGCTGCGGGACTGGCTGCTCGGCCTGGCCGCGGACGCCGCCGCCCGGGCCGAGGTGGTCCGGGCGACCCTGGACGGCGCGTTGCGCAGCATGTCCGAGCGGGTGCCGGCGCTGGCCCGGGCCGCGGACGAATCGAGCGCGGCGGCCGCGGTGCTGCTCGAGGACGCCGACGTGCTGTACGCGGCGGCGGTGCGGGACGTCGACGACGGCGTCCGCGGCGGGACCGTGCTGCGCGGCGAGGTGCTGGCCCGCTGGCAGGAGTTCGTCGGCACCGGTGAGCTGCTGCGCGGGCTGCAGTCCCGGGTCGGCCGGATCCGCGATCGGGTGGCCTCGGCGCTCACCGGCCGGCCGCTGGCCGACGAGGAGGTCGCGGACGCGGTCGAGTCGAGCGTGGAGTCGCTGGTCCGGGCGGCCGCCGACCGGGCGGCGGAGCGGACCGCGGAGGCCTGGCGGGGCCGGCCGGGCGGCGCGGCGCTGCTCGGCGCGTCCCGTACGGTGCTGGCCCGCTCGTCGGAGGACTTCGCCGAGCGGCTGCGTACCGAGGTCAGGGCCTGGCAGGGCGACGTGCTCAACCTGGTGTCCTCGCAGGGCGCCCAGCGGCGTACGGCGGCCCGGATGGCGTCGTTCGGCGTGAATGGCGCCGGTCTCGCCGTCATGCTGCTCGTCTTCGCCCAGACCGGCGGCCTCACCGGCGCCGAGGTGCTGATCGCCGGCGGGACCTCGGCGGTGTCCCAGAAGGTGCTGGAAGCGGTCTTCGGCGACGGGGTGGTCCGGGCCATGGCGACCCAGGCCCGGCACGACCTGATGGAGCGGGTGGAGAAGCTGCTCGGCGGCGAGGCCGAGCGGTTCCGCGCGCTGGTGCTGGCCGGTGCGCCGGACCCGGCCGCGGCGGGGGCGCTGCGGGCGGCGGCGCACGAGCTGGAGCTGGCCCGCCGCGCCTCGAGCGAGGTCAGCCGGCCGGCCGCGGCGCCCGCGCCGGCCCGGCCCGCTCCGCCGGCGGAACGTCCGCCGGAGCCGAAGCTGTCCTGGTGGCGGCGTGCCTTCGGCTAGCCCGGCGCTGGCCGACCGGCTGGCGGCGCTCGACCAGGTCGTCGAGCTCGGCCGTGGCCGGCTCGACCCGCCGCTGGTCGAGGAGGCGGCCCGGATCGCCGGCAAGGCCGGGACGCGGCTGCGCCTCGGCGCCGCGCACACCGTGGTCGCAATCGCCGGCGCGACCGGTAGCGGCAAGTCCTCCCTGGTCAACGCGCTGGCCGGGGAGGGCGTGAGCGAGGTCGGGGTACGCCGGCCGACGACCTCGGCAGCGACCGCGGTGGTCTGGGGTGCCGATTCCGCCGGCCCGCTGCTCGACTGGCTGGAGGTCCCGCGCCGGCACGCGGCGGCCGACCAGCCGGCGTACGCGGCCGACGGGCTGGTGCTGCTCGACCTGCCCGACTTCGACTCGGTCCGGGTCGAGCACCGGCTGGAGGTCGACCGCCTGGTCGAGCTGGTGGACCTGCTGGTCTGGGTGCTCGACCCGCAGAAGTACGCCGATGCCGCGCTGCACGACCGCTACCTGCGGCCGCTGGCCGGGCACGGCGACGTCACGCTGGTGGTGCTCAACCAGGCCGACCTGCTCGACCCGGCCGGGCTGGCGGCGTGCCTGGCCGACCTGCGCCGGTTGCTGGCCGACGACGGGCTGCCCGGCGTGCCGGTGCTGGCGGTGTCCGCGCTGACCGGCGACGGGCTGGATGCCCTGCGCAAGGAGTTGGCTGACCGCGCCGCGGCCCGGCGCGCCTCGGTGCAGCGGCTGGAGGCCGACCTCGGCCGGACCGCGGCGGCGCTGCGGCCGGTCTGCCCGGCCGGCGCCCGCACCGGGATCCGCCGGCAGGACCGGGAGACGCTGGTCGACGCGCTGACCGACGCGGCCGGGGCGGACACGATCGCCGCCGCGGTCGACCGGGCGCACCGGGCCAGGGCCGCCGCGGTCACCGGCTGGCCGTTCACCCGCTGGCTGCGCCGGCTGCGGCCGGACCCGATGCGGCGGCTGCGGCTGCCGGAGGCGCCGTCCGAGGCGATCCGGACCGGGCTGCCCGGGCCGTCGGCGGTGCAGCGGGCGCGGGTGGACAGCGCGCTGCGCGAGCTGACCGCGCGGGCCACCGACGGCCTGCCCGAGCCGTGGCCGCGGGTGGTGCGGCAGGCGGCGACCGGCGCGACCGCGGACCTGCCCGACCTGCTGGACCGTACCGTCGCGGGCACCGATCTGGGCGCCGCCCGCCGGCCGCGGTGGGAGCTGCCGGTCGGGTTCCTGCAGGCGGTGCTGGCGGTGGTGACCGTGGCCGGGCTGGTCTGGCTCCTGGTGCTGCTCGCGCTCGACTGGCTGAAGTTCCCGGAGCCGCCGCTGCCGCACGTCGGCCGGGTGCCGCTGCCCACCCTGCTGCTGATCGGCGGGGCGCTGGCCGGTCTGCTGCTGGCGTTGCTGGCCCGCCGGATGGCCGCGGTCGGTGGCCGGCGCCGGGCCAGGGCGGCCCGCCGCCGGCTGCGCCGCCGGGTCGAGCAGCTGGCCGAGACCCGCGTGCTCGCCCCCGTCGAGGAGGAGCTGTCCGTCCATACGCGACTGTGTGCGGCCGTCGGCCGGCTCGAATAGACCTGGAGGCATACGCAGGACCGGCCGCGGGCCAGATGCCGGCCGCCGGTGCGCGTTCCTAGCGTCGGTGTGACGCGGTCGGTCTCTGCTTCGCGGGGTGGGGCAGAGGCGTAGTCGCGCGGATCGTCATGCGGTCGGGCTCGACGTGCACGGTGTGGCCGGCGGCGGCCGCCAGCCGGCGGCCGGCGCGCTGGGCGGCGCGATCGGTGGAAACGGGATGGGCTCGCGCTGGCGGTCGTCCTGCTGGCGGGCTCGGTCTCTGCTTCACGGGGCGACGCAGAGGCGAAGTCGCCGGGGGCGGCTTCCTTGCCGGCGTGGTGACGGATCATGAACCTCAGCGCGATGCCGCCGCCCCGGGTCGTACGACCCGGGGCGACCAGACGGGCGGCTCATCTTGGGGCCATCTCCCACGGTGCGCGGGGGAGCGGGTGGCCGGTCTCCAGCAGGGACTTCAGGTTGGACAGTACGGCCGCCCAGCCGGCCGCGGCGCCGGCCTGCTCGGCCTCGTCAGCCAGGTCGGAATGGGTCACGGTGAGCCGGACGATGCCGTCCCAGGGCTCGATGTCGAACGCGACCCGGGACGTATCGCCGGGCTGGCCGTCCGGCGGGCCCCAGCTCAGCACGAGCCGGCGCGGCGGGTCGGACTCCTCGACGGTGCCGCCGCCGTCGGTCTCGCCGCTGCCGTCGGTACGGACGTGGTCCCAGCGGTCGCCCGCCTGCCAGCCGGTCGACACGTTCCTGTGCCCCCAGTAGGCCGCGGTGAGCTCGGGGTCGGTCAGGGCCTGCCACACCTGCTCGGGGCCGGCCTCGATGTAGGTGACGTAGACGAAGGTCGGGTCTGGCATCGTGTCCTCTGCTCGTCGTCTCAGCTCGCTGAGCGTCCGCAGTCGCGGCCGCTCGAACTTCTCGATCCAGCGGTCCTGGATCTCGTGCAGCGGGACGGGGTTGAGGTAATGCAGCTTCTCCCGGCCGCGCCGCGTTGTGCTGACGAGGTTGGCCTCCTCGAGCACCCCCAGGTGCTGCGTGACCGATTGCCTCGTCATGCCGGCGCTGGCGCACAACTCGGTCAGCGTCTGCCCGTTGCGCCCGTGCAACCGGTCCAGCAGCGCCCGCCGGGTCGGGTCCGCGAGCGCCCGGAACACCCCATCCATCCCGCCGCGCACTGCTCGACAATATGCAGGTAGTTACCTGCTCGTCAACCGGCGGCCTCCGGACCGTCGGTGGTGGCGCCGATACTGCTGCCGTGGCGTACGACGAGGATCTGGCCGAGCGGATTCGCGAGCGGGTGGCGGGCGAGGACGGTCTGACCGAGAAGCGGATGTTCGGTGGACTGGCGTTTCTCATCAACGGCAACATGGCGGTCAGCGCCAGCGGTCAGGGCGGGATGCTGCTGCGCGTGGACCCGGCGCAGACCGAGGAGCTGATCAAGGCGCCGCACGTGCGCCGGTTCGAGATGCGCGGGCGGGAGATGGACGGCTGGCTCCGCGTCGACGCCGGAGCCACCGCCACCGACGCTGACCTCGCCCGCTGGGTGAGCCTCGGCGTCGCCTACGCCCGCTCCCTCCCACCCAAGTAGGTTCGACTACGGGACCACCGCTTCGCCGGCGGGGACGCGGGCCTGGGCGGGGGTCGCGTAGCGGGCGCCGGCTCGTTCGGCGATCGCGCGCACCCGGGCGGCCAGCGCCTTCTGCTCCTCGTCCGGCAGGTAGGACCGCTGGTAGCGGCGCTCGTAGTCCTCGGCGAGGCCGGGGTCACGCGGCCGGAGCCAGCCCATGAAGTGCTCGCGTACCCCCGGCCGCAGGTGCAGCGCGATCGCCGTCACCGACCGCGCGCCGGCCTCGACGCAGGCGGTCACGACCTCCTCCAGCTGGGCCGGCGAGTCGGACAGGCCGGGCAGCACCGGCGCCACCAGCACCCCGGTCCGGATGCCGGCCGCGGCGAGCTGGCGCACCGCGTCGACGCGCCGCCGCGGGTGCGGCGCGCCCGGCTCGGTCGCCCGCCACACCTTCTCGTCGAGCGTGCCGATCGACAGCGACACCGACACGTCGGTCCGCCGCGCCGCGTCGGCCAGCAGGTCGAGGTCGCGCAGCACCAGCGCGGACTTGGTCAGCACCGAGAACGGGTTGCGCGCCTCGGACAGCACCTCCACGATCCCGCGGGTCAGCCGGTATTTCCCCTCGCACCGCTGGTAGGGGTCGGTGTTGGTGCCCATCGCGATCGAGTCGCCGGCCCACTTCGGACTGCGCAGCTCCACCTTGAGCCGGTCGACCGCGTTGACCTTCACGACCAGCCTGCGCTCGAAGTCCTCGCCGATGTTGAGGCCGAGGTAGTCGTGCGTCGGCCGGGCGAAGCAGTACGTACAGGCGTGGGAGCAGCCGCGGTAGGCGTTGATCGTGAACCGGAACGGCATCCGGGACGCCGCCGGCACCTCGTTGATGATCCGCCGCGCGTGCACGTGCAGGAACTCCATCCCGGACAGCCGCCCGGTGCCGCGCTCGACCGTCATCAGGTCGTCCGAGGAGAACAGCGATCCCTGCCCCGGGGCGTCGGCCGCCGGCTCGTCGGCCAGCCGCCACCGCAGCGGCACGGCGCTCACCGCGCACTCCGGTGCGCGGCCAGGACCCGTTCCGACCGCAGTCCCCGCGACCCCGCTCGCCGCGCCGGGCGTCCGCCGGCCGGTCCCATGCCCGGCTTCGGCGCGGCCGGCGGCTGGGGAGAGGGCTCGGGCGGGGCGGGGGTCACGGGGTGGGGTGCGGGGGACGGGTGGGCGTGGGCGGCGTGGCCGGGCAGGCCGAGGCCGGGCAGACGCCGGTTCAGGTTCATCGGAAGTCCCGGGAGGTGGACTTCACCGACAGCTCCAGCTTGTCGATGCGCTCGGCGACGACGTTGGTGACGCCGTCGACGCGTTCCAGCATCCCGCGGATCACCAGCGCCGCGGACTCCCGCGCCACCCGCCGGTGCCGCGCCCACACGGCCTTCGAACAGATCACGTTCACCAGTCCCGTCTCGTCCTCCAGGTTGAGGAAGGTGATCCCGCTGGCGGTCGCCGGCCGCTGCCGGTGGGTGACCACGCCGCCGACCAGCACCCGCGATCCGTTGTCCACAGTGGACAGCCCGCGGGCGGTGAGCACGCCGGCCGCGGACAGCTGGTCGCGGACGAACTCGGTCGGGTAGCTGTCCGGGGACACGCCGGTCGCCCAGACGTCCGCCATCGCCGTCTCCACCGCGCTCGGCAGCGGCAGCGGGGGAGCGTCGGCGCCGACCACCAGCCCGGCCAGCCGGTCGGGCCGGTCCTGCGCCACCGCGCCGGCCGTCCACAACGCTTCCCGGCGGGTCATGCCGAGGCAGTCGAACGCGCCCGCCGTGGCCAGCGCCTCCAGCTGCCCGGCGGTCAGCTCGGCCCGGCGGGCCAGGTCGGCCATGTCCCGGTAGGGCCGGCCGGCCGCGATCCGCTCGGCGACATCGGCTCCGATCGACCGGATCGAGGCCAGCCCGAGCCGGACCGCGTATCCGGTCGCCACCACCAGGTCGCTCCAGTCGTCCGCCACCGAGGCGACCGGTGGCACACCGGACGGGTCCTCCCGCTCCAGCCTCGGCCCGGCCGCGGAGGCGTTGAGGTCGGGTCCGCGCACCACCACGCCGTGCCGGCGGGCGTCGGCGACCAGCGTCTGCGGCGAGTAGAACCCCATCGGCTGGGCGTCCAGCAGCGCCGCGCAGAACGCGGCCGGATAGTATTTCTTGAAGAACGCCGACGCGTATACCAGGTAGGCGAAGCTGATCGAGTGGCTCTCGGCGAAGCCGAAGTTGGCGAACGCGGCGAGCTTCTCGTAGATCTCGTCGGCCGCCTCGTTGACGATCCCGTTGCGGGCCATCCCCGCGTAGAGGTCGTCGCGTAGCGCGGCCATCTTCTCGTGCGACCGCTTGGAGCCCATCGCCCGGCGCAGCAGGTCGGCGAACGCCGGCGTGCAGTCGGCGGCGTCCATCGCCATCTGCATGAGCTGCTCCTGGAACAGCGGCACTCCGAGCGTGCGCTGCAGCGCTGGCTCCAGCAGGGGATGCGGGTAGGTCACCGGCTCGAGACCCTGCCGGCGGCGGATGAACGGGTGCACCGAGCCGCCCTGGATCGGCCCGGGCCGGATCAGCGCCACCTCGATCACCAGGTCGTAGAACTTGCGCGGGCGCAGCCGGGGGAGGGTGGCCATCTGGGCCCGGCTCTCGACCTGGAAGACGCCGATCGAGTCGGCCGCGCAGAGCATGTCGTAGACGCCCTCGTCGTCGACCGGCAGCGTGGCCAGCTCGACCTCGCGGCCGTGGTGGGCGCGGATCAGGTCCATCGTGGTGTGCAGCACCGCGAGCATGCCCAGCCCGAGCAGGTCGAACTTCACCAGCCCGGCCACGGCGCAGTCGTCCTTGTCCCACTGCAGCACCGAGCGGTCGGTGAACGAGGCCCATTCCACCGGGCACACCTCGGCCACCGGCCGGTCGCAGATCACCATGCCGCCGGAGTGGATGCCGAGGTGCCGGGGGAAGTGCATCAACTCGGTGGCCAGCTGCACGACCTCCTCGGGGATGTCGTGGTCGACGGTGTCGGCCAGCGGCGCCCACTGCTCGATCTGCTTGGACCAGGCGTCCTGCTGTCCCGGCGCGTAACCGAGCGCGCGGGCCATGTCCCGCACCGCCATCCGGGGGCGGTAGGTGATGACGTTGGCGACCTGGGCCGCGCGATCCCGCCCGTACCGCTCGTAGACGTGCTGGATGACCTCCTCGCGGCGGCCGGACTCGATGTCGAGGTCGATGTCCGGCGGGCCGTCCCGGTCGGGGGCGAGGAACCGCTCGAACAGCAGCCCGTACGTCACCGGGTCGACGGCGGTGATGCCCAGCGCGTAGCACACCGCGGAGTTGGCGGCCGAGCCCCGGCCCTGGCAGAGGATCCCGCTCTCGGTGCAGAAGTCGACGATCTCGCTGACGATGAGGAAGTAGCCCGGGAAGTCGAGCTGCGCGATCATGTCCAGCTCGTATGCGAGCTGCTTGTATGCGCCCCGGACGCGCTCGGCGTCCGGCGGTCCGTAGCGGCGGACCGCACGGGCCAGGGTCAGCTCGCGCAGCCAGCTCATCTCGTCGTGCCCGTCCGGGGTGTCCCAGTCGGGCAGCTGCGGGGCCACCAGGTGTAGGTCGAACGAGCAGGCCAGGCCGAGCTCGGCGGCCCGCTGCACCGCGCCGGGGAAGCGGGCGAACCGGGCCGCCATCTCCGCCCCGGAGCGCAGGTGGGCGGTGCCGGCGGCAGGCAGCCAGCCGTCCATCTCGTCGAGGCTGCGCCGGGCCCGGACCGCGGCCAGCGCGGTCGCCAGCCGGCGCCGGCCGGGCGCCGCGTAGTGCGCGTTGCCGGTGGCGACGGTGACCAGCCCGCGGGCGGCGGCCAGCTCGGCCAGCGCGTCGTTGCGGGCGTCGTCGAGCGGGTCGCCATGGTGCCACAGCTCGACGGCCACGTTGTCCCGGCCGAACCGGCCGACCAGCTCGTCGAGCGCGTCGCGGGCGGCGTCCGTCCCGGCCGCGCCACCGCGGGCGAGCGCCGCCGGGACCGCGCCCTTGCGGCAGCCGGTCAGCACCAGCCAGTGGCCGTCGTGGGCGCCGGCCAGCTCGTCGGCGTCGTAGACCGGGCGGCCCTTGGTGCCGCCGCCGAGCTGGGCGTCGCTGATCTGCCGGCACAGTCGCCCGTAGCCCTCGGTGTCGCGGGCCAGCACGAGCAGGTGCTGTCCCTCCGGGTCGGCGTGGCCGCTCTGCCGCTCGGACAGGCCGAGGGACAGCTCGGCGCCGTAGATCGTGCGGACACCGTGCGCCTTCGCGGCCTCGGCGAAGCGCACCACCCCGTACATCCCGTCGTGGTCGGTGAGGGCGATCGCGTCGAGGCCCAGCCTGGCCGCCTCCTCGGCCAGCTCCTCCGGGTGGCTGGCGCCGTCGAGGAAGCTGAAGTTGGAGTGGCAGTGCAGCTCCGCGTAGGGCACGCGGTCCTCGGCCGGCGGCGGGATCGTCGGCGGTGCGACGTAGTCTGCTCGGTGGCGGGACCAGGCCGGGCTGTCGCCACCGTCGCCGGGCCGCACGCCGGCCGGCCGGCGGCCGGACAACCTGCGCTCCAGCTCCGACCACGGGATCGGCGGGTTGTTCCAGCCCATCTCGCGTCCCCTCTCGGCATCCCGAACGGGGGCAACTCTACTCGAACACACGTTCGAACGGTCAAGGTCGATTCCAGTTACGACAGCACTGTTGGAATCCCAACAGTGCTGTTACGATTCGGCCCGTGTCCGACTTCGTTCCCGCCCGTGCCCTCGGCACCGAGCTGCGCGCGCTGTTCGAGCAGATGGATGCCGACGTCGGCCGTGCGCTGGCCGACCTCGGCCTGCCCGGCTACCGGCCGCGGTTCTCGCCGGTCGTCCGGGTGCTCGCCGAGGGCCCGGCGAGCGTGCGGGACCTCGCCGCCGCGACCGGGGTGACGCACTCAGCCGCCAGCCAGACCGTCGCCGCGATGGCGCGGGCCGGCTGGGCCGCGCAGCGGGTCGGCGCCGACGCCCGGGAGCGGATCGTCGAGCTGACCGACTCCGCCCGGGCCGCGCTACCGGCGATCCGGGCCGAGTGGGAGGTCACCGCCGCAGCACTGGCCGCGCTCGACGCCGAGCTGCCGTACCCGTTGACCACCTTCGCGACCGACCTGCGCGCCGCCCTGGAGCGCAGCCCGTTCCGGGCCCGGATGGCGGCCGCGGCGCGGGACCCGCACGCCTCCGCGGACGTCGCCGCCCACCGAGAGGCCCTCGCCCGTGCCTAGGCTGCTCATCGATCTGCGGCCGGTGCGGGTCTCGGCCGACTTCCGGCGGCTCACGGCCGGATCGCTGCTGTCCGGCCTCGGCGGGCAGATGACGACATTCGCCGTCGCGCTGCAGGTCTACCTGCTGACCGGGTCGTCGGCCGCGGTCGGCGGGGTCGGCCTGGCCGCCGGCGCCGCCTCGATCGTCGGCGGCATGGCCGGCGGCCCGGTCATCGACGCGGTCGACCGGCGCCGGCTGGTGCTGACCACCAACAGCACGCTGGCGGTCATCTCCGCCCTGTTCGCCGCGCAGGCGTTCGCCGGCGTCGACAACATCTGGCTGCTCTACGGCCTGGTCGCGGTGCAGTTCCTGGTCGCGGCGGTGAACGGGCCGGCCCGGCGGACGTTCGGGCCCCGGCTGCTGCCGCGCGAGCTGATCCCGGCCGGCGCTGCCATCTCGATGCTGACCATGCACCTCAGCCTGGTCGCCGGGCCGCCGCTGGCCGGCGTGCTCGCCGCCGCCGGCGGGCTCAGGTTCTGCTATCTCGTCGACGTGGTCAGCTTCGCCGCCTCCCTGTACGCGACGTTCCGGCTGCCGCCGATGGCGCCGGACGGCGGCCGAGCCACGGTGAGCCTGCGCGCCGTCGGCGAGGGGCTGCGGTTCATCGCGCACCGGAAGGTCGTGCTGGGCGCGTTGCTCTCGGACCTGTCGGCGACCGTGCTGGCGATGCCGTTCGCGCTGTTCCCGGCGATCAACGCCGACCGGTTCGGCGGCGACCCGAAGACGCTCGGCCTGCTCACCGCGGCGGTGGCGGCCGGCGGCATCCTCGGCACGGCGCTGTCCGGGCCGGTCTCGCACATCCACCGGCCGGGCCTGGCGATGCAGCTGTGCGCGCTGGTCTGGGGCGTCGGGCTGATCGGGTTCTGGCTGGTCGACGGGCTCGTGCTCACCATCGGCTTCCTCGTCGTGGCCGGGGTCGCGGACGTGCTCGCGGTGGTGTTCCGCACCAGCGTGATCCAGCTGGCCGTGCCCGACCACCTGCGCGGCCGGA
>Ga0308175_100000449_pt1 | contig 28947 bp, 25 predicted proteins | sample PhyCR1_3_FD_203893 | JGI IMG/M metagenome (GOLD analysis project Ga0308175, IMG submission 203893) | Soil microbial communities from UC Gill Tract Community Farm, Albany, California, United States - DLSLS.C.R1 | ecosystem: Environmental > Terrestrial > Soil > Agricultural land | place: USA...
CCGCGTTCGAAGGGTCGCGATGCGCCGCCGGCGGACGGTCGACGCGGCGGCGGCGGCTGGTCGGCTGTCGCCCCGCGGCGGCTCGGCGGCTGGTCGCCCGGCCGGGAACGAGACTGGCCGGCGCCGACGGCCGAGTCACGAGCGGCGCCGTCCGCGGGCGACGCGGACCTGTCCGACCGGGCGGCGGGACCGTCTCCCTCCGGGCCGGGGGCGCCTGCGTCGCCGGCCGATGGGGCGGGGACGGCGGGTTCGGCGGAAGGGGGAACGGGAGTGACGCGCGCCGGGGGCGGGCGGGGTGCGGACACCTGGCGGGCGGCGGAGGGATCTCGGCGGACCTTCAGGAGGCTGAGTGCGGTGGTGACGCCGAGGACGACGACGATGACCGTGAGCGAGGCGATGATGCCGATCTCCGGCGCCCAGGTGACCCCCTCGCCGTGCAGCGCCTCCAGGATCAGCTTCACTCCGATGAACGCGAGGATCACCGCGAGCCCGATGTCCAGGTAGACCAGCCGGTTCAGCAGCCCGCCGAGCAGGAAGTAGAGCTGCCGCAACCCCATCAGCGCGAACGCGTTCGACGTGAAGACCAGGAACGGCTCCTTGGTCAGCCCGAAGATCGCCGGGATGGAGTCGAGCGCGAACAGGATGTCGGTCGTCCCGATCGCCAGCATCACCACGAGCATCGGCGTCACATACCGCTTGCCGTCGATCCGGGTGAACACCGCGGCGCCGTGATAACGGTCGGTCACCGGAAGGAACCGGCGGATCAGCCGCAGCGCCGCGTTCTCCCGGAACTCCGCCTCCTCGTCGCCCTCCCGCCGGAACGCCAGCCGCCACCCCGTGTAGAGCAGGAACGCCCCGAACAGGTAGAAAACCCACTCGAACTGCTCGATCACCGCCGCGCCGGCCGCGATGAACAGACCGCGCAGCACGAGCGCGGCGAGAATCCCGAACAGCAGCACCTTGTGCTGATAGATCGCCGGCACCCCGAACGTCGTCATGATGATCACGAAGACGAACAGGTTGTCGACCGAGAGGCTGTACTCGGTGATGTACCCGGCGAAGAACTCCCCCGCGTACTGGCCGCCGAAGACCATCAGGATTCCGAGCCCGAACAGGATCGCGCAGCTCACGTAGAACGCGACCCACTTCGCCGCCTCAGCGACGCGGATCGCGTGCGGGTTGTGGTCGACGATGAACAGGTCGGCCGCCAGCAGGACGAGGATCCCGGCGATGGTGGCGAACCAGAGCCACACGGGGACGTTCACAGGCCTCCTCCGGACGGACTCGACAAGGTCCAGTCCGGAGGTCTCTCCCGCCGCTGGTCGCGACCGGCGGCACCGGGTCGGACCGACCGTGATGACGATGCCGCCGCGTAGGGATACTCCCCTCCGACTCCGTGCATTATCCCGCCATCACCGCCGCCAGGCCAGCCGCCCTTGATCACCTCCCCCGTACGGCCCCATGTGACTACCGTCCGCACACGGCTGGGAGGGCGATGCGCTACTTGACGCCGGCCGCGTCCATGCCGCGCAGCTCCTTCTTCAGCTCGCCGATCTCGTCCCGCAGCCGCGCCGCCAGCTCGAACTGCAGCTCCCGGGCCGCGGCCAGCATCTGGTCGTTGAGCTGCTGGATGAGGTCGGCCAGCTCGGCCCGCGGCATCCCGGCGAGGTCCTTGGCGTGTGCCCCGGCGCCGCTGGTCCGACCGCCCCGGCCCGGCCGCGACGACAGCCCCGGCACCGGCGCCTTGCCGCGGGACTGCTGCCGTCCGGACCCCCCGACCAGCTCGTGCTCGGTCTCCTCGGCGTCCCGGTAGATCCCGTCGAGGATGTCGACGATCCGCTTCCGCAGCGGCTGCGGGTCGACGCCGCGCTCGGTGTTGTAGGCGATCTGCTTCAGCCGCCGCCGGTTGGTCTCGTCGATCGCCTTCGCCATGGACGGGGTGATCTTGTCTGCGTACATGTGGACCTGGCCCGACACGTTGCGGGCGGCCCGGCCGATGGTCTGGATCAGCGACGTCCCGGAGCGCAGGAAGCCCTCCTTGTCGGCGTCGAGGATCGACACCAGCGACACCTCGGGCAGGTCGAGACCCTCCCGCAGCAGGTTGATGCCGACCAGCACGTCGAACTCGCCCTGCCGCAGCTCGCGCAGCAGCTCGACCCGGCGCAGCGTGTCGACCTCGGAGTGCAGGTAGCGCACCCGGACGCCGAGCTCGAGCAGGTAGTCGGTGAGGTCCTCGGCCATCTTCTTGGTCAGCGTGGTGACCAGGACCCGCTCGTCCCGCTCGGCCCGCGCGCGGATCTCGTGCACCAGGTCGTCGATCTGGCCCTTCGTCGGCTTGACCACGACCTCCGGGTCGACCAGGCCGGTCGGCCGGATCACCTGCTCGACGAACTGACCGCCGGTGCGGCCGAGCTCGTACGGTCCCGGGGTGGCCGAGAGGTAGACGGTCTGGCCGATGCGCTCGGCGAACTCCTCCCACTTCAGCGGCCGGTTGTCCATCGCCGACGGCAGCCGGAAGCCGTGCTCGACCAGCATCCGCTTGCGGGACATGTCGCCCTCGTACATCCCGCCGATCTGCGGGACCGTGTTGTGCGACTCGTCGATGACCATGAGGAAGTCGTCCGGGAAGTAGTCGAGCAAGGTGAATGACGGCTCGCCGGCGGACCGACCGTCGATGTGCCGGGAGTAGTTCTCGATGCCGGAGCAGAAGCCGACCTGCCGCATCATCTCGATGTCGTACGTCGTGCGCATCCGCAGCCGCTGCGCCTCCAGCAGCTTGCCCTGCTTCTCCAGCTCGGCCAGCCGCTCGGCCAGCTCCAGCTCGATCCGCTCGATCGCCCGCTCCATCCGCTCCGGGCCGGCGACGTAGTGCGAGGCCGGGAACACGAAGACCTCGGTGACCTCCCGGATCACCTCGCCGGTCAGCGGGTGGAGGTAGTAGAGACGCTCGATCTCGTCGCCGAACATCTCCACCCGGACGGCGAGCTCCTCGTAGACCGGGAAGATCTCGATCGTGTCGCCGCGGACCCGGAACGTGCCGCGGGTGAAGGACAGGTCGTTGCGCGTGTATTGCTCGGTGACGAGGTTGCGCAGGATCAGGTCTCGCTCGATCTCCTGGCCGACCTGCAGCCGGACGCAGCGGTCGACGTATTCCTGCGGGGTGCCGAGGCCGTAGATGCAGGAGACGGTCGCCACGACGACCACGTCCCGCCGGGTGAGCAGCGACATCGTCGCCGAGTGGCGCAGCCGCTCGACCTCGTCGTTGATCGAGGAGTCCTTCTCGATGTACGTGTCCGTCTGCGGCACGTACGCCTCGGGCTGGTAGTAGTCGTAGTAGGAGACGAAGTATTCGACCGCGTTGCCGGGCAGCAGCTCGCGGAACTCGTTGGCCAGCTGCGCGGCCAGTGTCTTGTTCGGCGCCATCACCAGCGTCGGCCGCTGCAGCCGCTCGATCAGCCAGGCGGTCGTCGCCGACTTGCCGGTGCCGGTGGCGCCGAGCAGCACGGAGTCGCGCGCGCCGCCCTTGATCCGCTGCTCCAGCGCGTCGATCGCCGCCGGCTGGTCGCCCGAGGGCTCGAACTCGCTGACGACCTTGAAGGTGCCCTCGGTCGGGACGATGTCGGTGATGGCGCGCATAGCTTGAGGTTAAGGATCCCGACCGACAGTTTCTTCCCGCCCTGGGGTCCGCCCCCGAGAACTCTCCGAAGGACAGCCCGGGAGGGCCCGCCCGGTCTCGGTGCCGGCGCCCGCCGGCTGGTCAGAGCCAGCCGTTGGCTTCGGCGGTGCGGAGGGCCTCCACCCGGTTGCGGGTGTTGGTCTTGGTGATCGCCGCGGACAGGTAGTTGCGGACGGTGCCCTCGGACAGGAACAGCCGGCCGGCGATGTCGGCGACCGTGGCGCCGTCGCGGGCGGCCACGAGGACGTCCCGTTCCCGGGCGGTCAGCGGGCTCGACCCGCCGGCGAGCGTGGCGGCGGCCAGCGTCGGGTCGACCACCCGCAGCCCGGCGGCGACCCGGCGGACCGCCTCGGCCAGCTCGTCGGCCGGCGCGTCCTTGACCACGAAGCCGAGCGCGCCGGCCTCCATCGCCCGGCGCAGGTATCCCGGCCGGCCGAAGGTGGTGAGGATCGCGACCTTGACCGAGGGCACCTCGGCCCGCAGCGCGGCGGCGGCGGCGATGCCGTCCAGGCCGGGCATCTCCACGTCGAGCAGGGCCACGTCGGGCTTGCTCTCCCGGGCGGTGGCGACCACCTCGTCGCCGCGGCCGACCTCGGCGACCACCTCGAGATCCGGTTCCAGGGACAGCAACGCGGCCAGCGCGCCCCGGACGAGGCTCTGGTCGTCGGCGAGCAGCACCCGGATCACGGCGTCCCCCGCGCCGCCCTGCCGGCCCGTGACCGGACGGGCGGAGCCGACGGCGCCGGCGCGGCCGTCCAGCCGGGCGTCTCGGCTGCGGGGACCGAAGACTCGGGCGAGGCGGCGGGGCGGAGCCCGGGTGTGGTCGGGGCGGGTGGGGCCTCGGCGGGGACAGTCAGGGCGAGGCGGTAGCCACCGCCGGGGATCGGACCGGCGGAGAGCTGGCCGCCGGCCGCGGCGGCCCGTTCGGCCAGCCCGGCCAGCCCGCTGCCGGGCGCCCGCACCACCCCACCGCGCCCGTCGTCGACGACCTCGACCGTGGTCGGCGTGACCCTGATCGTCACCCGGGACGCCTGCGAGTGCCGGACCGCGTTGGTCACGCCCTCCCGGACCACCCAGCCGAACAGCTCCCGCCGCCCGGCCGGCACCTCGTCGACCGCGCCGGGCAGGGCGGCGGCGATACCGGCCGCACCGAGCACCTCCCGTGCGGTGGCCAACTCCACCGCGAGCGAGACCTCGCGATAGCCGGCCACCGCCGCCCGCACGTCGGCCAGCACCTGCCGGGTCAGCCGCTCGACCTCGCCGATCTCGGCCGCGGCCTTGACGTCGTCCTTGCCGACCAGCCGGCCGGCCAGCTGCGCCTTGACCGAGGCCGCGGTGAGCGAGTGGCCGAGCAGGTCGTGCAGGTCCCGGGCGATCCGCATCCGCTCCCGCTCGGCGGCGAGCCGGGACACCTCCTGCTGGGCCGCCCGCAGCTCCCAGGTCCGCCGGATCAGCGCCTGGAACCCGAACGCGGCCAGCGAGCCGAGCGCGACCGACCCCGCCACCGCCCAGGTGTCGCTTCCGGCCCAGGACGGCACGATTTGGGACGACAGCCCGACCAGCAGGGTGCCGGCCGCCGCGATCGGGACCCCGACCCGGAACTGCTGGAGCACGACGACGGCGACCGTCACGTAGACGACCGTGCCCAGCGAGTCCGGCCCGACCAGGGCGGCCAGGGCCAGTGACAGCGCCGCGAGCAGCGCCGGCGCGGCCCACCGCAGCCACGGCCGCGCACCGGTCAGCGCCCGGGCGACCAGGTCGACGTAGACGTAGCAGAACGCCACGAGCAGGGCCAGCCGCAGCACCCGGTCGACCCCGCTGTGCTCGGTCCAGGCGCTGGCGAACCCCGGCAGCAGGTAGAGCAGCCAGATGCCGGCGAAGAACCGCCAGCGCCCCCGTCCGTTCAGCCGGCGGCCGATGGGGCCCAGCGCGATGCCGGCACCCGGCCGGAAGCCGAAGCCCCAGCCGGGTTCCGAGCCCGCTCTCGTCGCCACGGTGTCGAACCTAGGCTCGCGCGGTGTCCCGCCGGTAGGCGCGGGCCCCGAGGACCGCGAACACCGCGGTCCAGATCGCCAGCACCGCCACCCCGTGCCAGCCGATCCAGGAGCCGGCCAGCGGCTCCCGACCGGCCTGGGCCAGCCAGTACGACGGCAGGGCCTTGGCCACGCCCTGCATCACCGAGGGCAGCTGGTCGATCGGGAACCAGACCCCGCCGAGGATGCCGAGTGCGGTGAACAGCGCGCCGGAGAGCGGACCGAGCACGTCGACGGTCAGCCGGTGGCCGAGCCAGATGCCCAGCGCGACGAACGGCGCCAGCGCGAGCAGGCTCCAGCCGGCGGCCTCGGCCCACCGGGCGGCCGGCAGCCGGACGCCCTCGACGATCGCGCCGACCGCGTAGACCAGGGCGAGCGCGGGGACGGCGACCGCGAGCGCGGTGATCGCCTTGGAGACGACGTACATCCGGCCGGGCATCGGGGTCAGCCGCAGCTGCCGGGTCCAGCCGGCCTGCCGCTCGCCGGCGATCCGGCCGCCGATGGAGACCGCGGCGCCCATCGCGCCGAAGACCGACATGCTGACCATCAGCCACGCCTTGCCGGCGATGCCGTCCTGGTTCCCGCTCCCGTACAGGGAGGAGAAGAGCAGGAACAGGCCGACCGGCATGCCGATGACGAAGATGAAGTAGCGCGGGGCGCGCAGCGTGCGGCGCACCTCGGTGCGCAGGTAGGTGGCGTTCATGCCGGCACTCCAGTGGCGGGAGAGGTGAGAGCGACGAAGGCGTCCTCGAGGTCGGCGCCGCCGACCTCGACGTCGCGGGCGTCCGGGTGGCCGGCCAGCAGCGCGCGCAGGGCGAGGTCGGAGTCGGTGCAGGTGAGCCGGACCGCGTCGCCGTGCCGCTCGACCGCGCTGACGCCGGGCAGGGCGGCCAGCACGCCGTCCGGCACGCCCGGCAGGGTGGCGCGGATCGTCCGGCCGCCGACGACGGCCTTGATCGCGGTCGCGGGACCGTCGGCGACGACCCGGCCCTGGGCCATCAGCACGATCCGGTCGGCGTACTCGTCGGCCTCGTCGAGGTAGTGGGTGGCGAACAGGACGGTACGGCCGGCGGCGGCCAGCTGCCGCATCGACGCCCAGAACCGGCGCCGGGTCTCCACGTCCATCGCCGCGGTCGGCTCGTCCAGGACGAGCAGCTCCGGGTCCGGCACCAGCGCGAGCGCGAACCGGACCCGCTGGGTCTGGCCGCCGGACAGCTTGGTGGTGCGCCGGTCGGCGAGCTCGGTGAGGTCGGCGCGCTCCAGCACCTCGTCGACCGGCATCGGCGCCGGGTAGAGCGAGGCGGCCAGCACGAGCAGCTCGCGCACGGTGACCTCGGAGATCAGGCCGCCGCTCTGCAGCATCGCGCCGACGAGACCGGCCCGCACGGCGTCCTCGGGCATGCGGCCGAAGACCGTGACCTCGCCGCCGTCCGGGCGGGCCAGACCGAGCAGCATGTCGATGGTGGTGGACTTGCCGGCGCCATTCGGGCCGAGCAGGGCGACGGTCTCGCCCGCGACGATGTCGAGGTCGATCCCGGCCACGGCCCGGACCGGGCCGTAGGACTTGGTGAGGCCGCGGAGGCTCAATCCCGCGGCGAGCGTGATCTCAGGCATGCGTTCACTGTCGTCACCGCGGCGTCCGCGCCACAGTTCCGTCCGTCCGGACTCCGCCATGACACCTGTCAGGTCCGGCCGGTCCCGGCTCACTGCCGCAGCGCGTACTCCAGCGCCACGCCGCAGGTCATCGCCGCGGCCAGCAGCAGCGCCCACCGCCCGGAGCGGGAGCGTCGGTCGGCCAGCGCGACCAGGACCGACAGCCCGATCGCCTCGTTGGCCGCGCGGAGGAACTGCACGTCGCTGGTCCAGCCGGCGACCGCCAGAGCCATCAGGACGGACAGCGCCCAGGCGACCGCCTCGCCGCCGGTCGTGCCGGCCCGGCGGGTGGCCAGGGCCACGGCCGCGTAGCCGAACAGCGCCAGCACGCCGATCCGCTCGGCGGTCACCACCGCGGTCAGCACGGTGGGACCGGGCACGCCGGCGGCCAGCGTGTCGAGCACCCGGAGCACCGGCAGGCCGGCGAAGCTGGTCGTGCCGCCGGAGCGCACCGGCAGCACGCCCCAGACCCGCAGCAGCACCAGCTGCCAGGTCACCGCGGTCACCGCAGGCACCGCGAGCCAGGTGAGCGCGCGGGGGTTCCCGCGCGGGTCGCGGGACAGCAGCCGCCACAGCTGCGCCGCCACCAGACCGGCGACGACGACCAGGGACGTCTCCCGGGCCAGGACCGCGACGGTCAGCGCCGCCGCGGTCGCCGGCCAGTGCCGCTGCCGGGCGTACCAGAGGCCGGCCAGCACCGCCGCCCACGCCACCGGCTCGGTGAGGTCGCGGCCGAGCGAGATCGGCATCCCGGCCGGCACCGCAAGCACCAGTCCCGTCAGCGGGTGCCGGCCCAGCGCGACGGCCAGCCGGACGGCGAACGCCGCGGCCACTGTCAGGGCGGCGACGTTGACCAGCAGCACCGCCAGCACGGTCGAGACCCCGGGCAGCAGGCCGACCGCCCAGGCCAGCACCGGGGTGGCGATCCGCTGCTGCCGGTATGCCGGGTTGTCCAGCGCGATCCCGTAGTCCGTCCGCTGGTGGGTCCACGGCTCCAGCGCGAGCCGGTAGACGAACTGGCCGTCGTACCCGCCGCTCTCGTGCGTGACCGGCAGCCGGTCGGGGGTCAGCGCCGGGTCGACGAACCGGTCGCCGGCGACGGTGAACCCGGCGACCGAGGTGGCCAGCACGAGCCGGACGAGCACGAACCCGAGGACCAGTGCGAGCGCGACCAGGACCACCTGGCGGGACGACACCGCCGGGCGCGGCGGCGAGATCAGCGGACCGGACACCCGCGGAAGCCTAGACAGGCGCCGGCGGGCGTACGGAGCCTGGTGCGTTAGGTTCGAGCATCCGGGAAGGACGCGGAGTCGGGATCGGAGGAGGCGGATGCAGGTGTGGCCCGGGTCGTCGTACCCCCTGGGCGCGACGTACGACGGGATGGGCACCAACTTCTCGCTGTTCTCCGAGATAGCGGAGCGGGTCGAGCTCTGCCTGTTCGACGACGCCGGCCGGGAGACCGCGATCACCCTGCCGGAGGTGGACGGCTTCGTCTGGCACGGCTACCTGCCCAACATCGGCCCCGGCCAGCGGTACGGCTACCGCGTGCACGGCCCGTACGACCCCGGCAGCGGGCTGCGCTGCAACCCGCACAAGCTGCTGCTCGACCCGTACGCGAAGGCCGTCGACGGCAAGGTGGACTGGCACCCGTCGCTGTTCTCGTACGAGTTCGACCAGCCGGACCGTCGCAACGACCAGGACTCGGCGCCGTTCCTGCCCAAGGCGGTCGTCATCAACCCGTACTTCAACTGGGGCACCGACCGCCCGCCGGCCCGGCCGTACAACGAGACGGTCATCTACGAGGCCCACGTCAAGGGCCTGACGTTCCTCAACAGGAACATCCCGCTGGAGATGCGCGGGACGTACGCGGGGCTGTCCCACCCGGCGATGATCGACCACTTCCTGAAGCTCGGGGTCACCGCGGTCGAGTTGATGCCGGTGCACCAGTTCGTCCACGACCACTCGCTGCGCCAGCGCGGGCTGCGCAACTACTGGGGCTACAACACGATCGGGTTCCTCGCCCCGGACGCGGCGTACTCGTCCTCGGGTACGAGCGGCCAGCAGGTGCAGGAGTTCAAGGCGATGGTCCGGGACCTGCACGAGGCCGGCATCGAGGTGATCCTCGACGTGGTCTACAACCACACCGCGGAGGGCAACCACCTCGGGCCCACGCTGTCGATGCGCGGGATCGACAACGCCTCCTATTACCGGCTCGTCGACGGGCAGCCGGAGTACTACATGGACTACACCGGCACCGGCAACACGCTCAACGTGCGGCACCCGCACACGCTCCAGCTGATCATGGACTCGCTGCGCTACTGGGTGCTCGAGATGCACGTCGACGGGTTCCGGTTCGACCTGGCCGCGACGCTGGCCCGGGAGTTCTACGACGTGGACCGGCTCTCGACGTTCTTCGACCTGGTCCAGCAGGACCCGACCGTGTCCCAGGTGAAGCTCATCGCCGAGCCGTGGGACGTCGGCCCCGGCGGCTACCAGGTCGGCAACTTCCCGCCGCAGTGGACCGAGTGGAACGGCAAGTTCCGGGACACCGTCCGCGACTTCTGGCGCGGCGAGCCGGCCACGCTCGGCGAGTTCGCGGCCCGGATCAGCGGCTCCCCCGACCTGTACGAGCACTCGTCCCGGCGCCCGGTCGCGTCGATCAACTTCGTCACCGCGCACGACGGGTTCACTCTGCGGGATCTCGTCTCGTACAACGAGAAGCACAACGAGGCCAACGGCGAGGGCAACCAGGACGGCGAGTCGCACAACCGGTCCTGGAACTGCGGGGTCGAGGGCGAGACCGACGACCTGGAGATCATCGAGCTGCGGGCGCAGCAGCGGCGCAACTTCCTGGCGACGCTGTTCCTGTCCCAGGGCGTGCCGATGCTGCTGCACGGCGACGAGACCGGGCGCACCCAGCGCGGCAACAACAACGGCTACTGCCAGGACAACGACATCACCTGGCTGGACTGGATGCAGGTGGACGAACAGCTGCTCCGGTTCACCACCCAGGTGTCCCAGCTGCGCCGGGAGCACCCGGTGTTCCGGCGGCGGCGGTTCTTCGACGGCCGGCCGGTGCGCCGGGGCGCGGGCGCCCCGCTGCCGGACATCGCCTGGTTCACCCCGGACTCGCGGGAGATGGCCGAGGAGGACTGGGAGGCCGGCTTCGGCAAGTCGGTCGCGGTCTTCCTCAACGGCGAGGGCATCCCGGACCGCAATGCTCGCGGCGAGCGGGTCGTCGACGACTCGTTCATCATGATCTTCAACGCGCACGACGGGTCGATCGACTTCACCTTGCCGCCCCCGGAGTGGGGCGCGAAGTGGGAGATCGTGCTCGACACCGCGACCCCGCAGCTGGCCGAGCCGGCGCCCGCGGCGGCCCAGAGCCTGCTGACCGTCGAGGCCCGGTCGCTGTGCGTGCTGAGGCGGGTGAGCTGAGGTGACGCACCCGGTCTCCACCTACCGGGTGCAGGTCTCCCCCGCCTTCGACCTGCACGCGACCGCGCGGCTGGCCGGCTACCTGGCCAGGCTCGGCGTCACCCACCTGTACGCGTCGCCGCTGCTGACCTCGACCACCGGCTCGATGCACGGCTACGACGTCACCGACCACCGCACCGCCGACCCGCAGCGCGGCGGCGAGGAGGGCCGGCTGGTGCTGGCCGAGGCGCTGCGCGAGCACGGCCTGTCGATGGTGCTCGACCTGGTGCCCAACCACATGGGCGTCGCCGCCGCGGCGGAGAACGCGGCCTGGTGGGACGTGCTCCGGCTGGGGGCGCAGTCCGCGTACAACCGGTGGTTCGACATCGACTGGTCCCGCGGCCGGCTGCTGCTGCCGGTGCTCGGCGACGGGCCGGACGAGCTGAGCCGGCTTCGGGTGGTCGACGGCGAGCTGCACTACTACGACAAGCGGTTCCCGCTCGCGACCGGCACCGAGTCGCTGGACGACCCGATCAAGGTGCACGAGCACCAGCACTACGAGCTGGTGTCCTGGCGGCGGGCGGCCACCGAGCAGAACTACCGGCGGTTCTTCGCGATCAGCGACCTGGCCGGGCTGCGCCAGGAGGATCCGTCGGTGTTCGACGCCACCCACGCCGAGGTGCTGCGCTGGGCCGCGGTCGGCGACGTGACCGGGCTGCGCATCGACCACCCGGACGGGCTCACCGACCCGGCCGGCTACCTGGAGCGGCTCTGGCAGGCCTCGAACGGGATGTGGACCGTGGTCGAGAAGATCCTCGAGCCGGGCGAGCGGCTGCCGGACTGGCCGGTCGCCGGCACCTCGGGGTACGACGCGATGGCCGAGGTCGACGGCGTGCTGGTGGACCCGGCCGGCGAGGCCGCGTTCACCGCACTGGACGAGCGGCTCGCCGGGGTCAGCACGTCCTGGCCCGACCTGGTGCACGACTGCAAGCTGGACGTGGCCACCGGGATGCTGCATGCCGAGGTCCGCCGGCTGGCCGCGCTCGCGGTCGGGATCCCGGCCGTCGAGGAGCAGCTGGCCGAGCTGCTGGCTTGCTTCCCGGTCTACCGGTCGTTCCTGCCGGTGGGGCTGGAGCACCTGGACGCGGCGCTGGCGGAGGCGAGGCGGCGCCGGCCGGACCTGTCCTTCGCCGCGCTGTCGGCCCGGCTCGCCGACCCGGCCGACGAGCTGGCCGTGCGGTTCCAGCAGGCCTCCGGTGCGGTCATGGCCAAGGGCGTCGAGGACACCGCGTACTACCGGTGGACCCGGTTCGTCGCGCTCAACGAGGTCGGCGGCGACCCGGCCCGGTTCGGGCTGCCGCCGGCTGACTTCCATGCCGCGCTGGCCGACCGGCAGCACCGGCACCCCACCGGGATGACCGCACTGTCCACACACGACACCAAGCGGTCGGGGGACGTCCGGGCGCGGCTGGCGGTGCTGGCCGAGATCCCGGCCGAGTGGGCGGCCGCGGTGGACCGGTGGTCGCAGCGGGCGCCGACCCCGGACGGCGCGCTCGGCCACCTGCTCTGGCAGACGGTGGTCGGCGCCTGGCCGATCTCCGCCGACCGGCTGCACGGCTACCTGGACAAGGCCTGCCGGGAGGCCCGGACCCGGACGAGCTGGGACGACCCGGACGCGGCCTTCGAGGCGGCGATGCACGCGGCCGCGGCGGCGGCGCTGGAGCCGGGTCCGCTGCGCGACGACGTCGCCGGGTTCGCCGACCGGATCGCCGGGCCGGGCCGATCGAACGCGCTGACCGCGGCGCTGGTGCAGCTGACCATGCCGGGCGTGCCGGACACCTACCAGGGCAGCGAGCTGTGGGACCTGTCGCTGGTCGACCCGGACAACCGGCGGCCGGTCGACTTCGCGCTGCGGGACCGGCTGCTGGCCCGGCTGGACGAGGGCCACCGGCCGGACTGGGACGAGCCGGAGGGCGCGGCCAAGCTGCTGGTCGTGTCCCGGGCGCTGCGACTGCGCCGGGACCGGCCGGGTCTGTTCACCGGCTACGCGCCGGTGGTCGCGAGCGGGGCGGCCGCCGACCACGTGGTCGCATTCGACCGCGGCGGCGCGGTGACCGTCGGGACCCGGCTGCCCGTCCGGCTGGAACGCGACGGCGGCTGGCGGGACACGACCGTCGCGGTGTCCGGCACCGACGCGCTCACCGGCCGGTCGTACGCGGGCGACACCCCGGTGGCCGAGCTGCTGGCCGACTACCCCGTCGCGCTGCTGGCGGCATGACCGAGCGGCGCAGCATCCCGGACGGGCTTGTGCTCGAGCTGTCCCGGGGCACCGTGCTGCCCGGCGCGTCGGCGGAAGCCGACCGCTGGATGGCGATGCTCGACGATCGGCTGGACGAGTGCGTGGCCACCCTCGACCGCGAGCGGATGGCGGTCGAGATCGTCTTCCGGCTGCGCGAGGACGACCGCGACCACCTCTACTGGGTCGCGATCAAGGGCGCCGGCGGGACCGGGCTCGACCTGTCGAACCCGATCGACCGCGACCACGACGCCCAGGCCCGGCGGACGAAGGAGCCGGGCTGGGTGGAGGCCGAGCCGCAGGTGCTGCTGCTGCCCGACCCGGTCCGCCGGGCCGTGCTGGCCTGGGCGCTGCGCGACCGGGACCGGGCGCCGCACCCGGTCACAGCGACCGTGCGGTTGGCCAGCGCCGGGCTGCACGTGATCGACCGCTGGGTGGACGGGCTGGCCGACGCGCTGCTCGACGCCGGCGCCGGCGACCCGCAGGTCGGCGGCAGCCTGACCGGCGGCCGGATCGAGGTGCGGATGACCGTGGACGCCGAGGACCTCCCGGACGCCGGCGTCGTCGCGGCCGACCTGCTGCGGGAGGCGCTGCGGACGGCCGAGACGCCCGGCGTCCGGGTGCTCGGCCTCAGCACCGAGATCGGTTGAGCCTCACAGCAGCGCCTTCGGGAACCGGTGCAGGGTCACCGCCCCGACCGGCTTCAGCGGGTGCAGCGGGTCCGGCGCTGTGCTGCCGGTCGGGCCACCGAGCTCGCTGTGCGCACACGCGGACAGCACCGCGTACGCGTCGCCGGCCGACCAGCCCTGCTCGCCGGTGAGGAACGCGAACGCGTCCTCGTACCCGCGGGCGATGCTCTCCTGCACCGGGTCGCCCAGCCCGACGAAGACGATCTCGTCGCCGGTGTCGATGCGGGGAGCCCGCAGCCGCAGGCGCTTGACCACGTCGACGCTGACCACCGCGGTGCCCTCGGCCTCGATGGCCACGAAGCTCGACTCGCCGCGGGCCATCACCGCGTGGATGTCGCCGACCGACAGCAGCGCGCCGGGCACCTCGACCGGCAGGTAGACGGTGGCGCCGGGACGGGCGTCGGTGAGGTCCATGTTGCCGCCGGTCGGGTAGGACGGCATGACCGTGGACGCGGCCGGCCCGGCCGGGGCGACGCCGAGGCAGCCGATCATCGGCGCCGCCCGCACGGTGATCCGGTCGGTCAGGTGCACGCCGGCGCCGTCGACCGGCACCTTGCGGACGAACATCTCCGCACCCATCGGCCGGACCAGCGCGCCGACCCCCGGCAGGTAGATCGACCAGCCGTGGTCGGTCAGCCGGATCTCGTGCACGGTCACCGCCAGCGCGTCGCCCGGCTCGGCGCCCTCCACGTACACCGGTCCGGTCACCGGGTTGATCGTCGCGGTGACCGCGGCCAGGTCGCGCCGCTCGTCCATCTGCCGGTACGCCTCGTCCGAGGTCTCCAGCGCGATGCGGTCGCCCGCGCCGGCGGCGACCCGTAGGGCCGGCGGCGCGTCCCGGTCGAAGCCCGGCTGTCCGTGCGTGTTGTCGACCTCGATCTCGTCGGCCATCAGGCGCCCTCTCCGATCGTGAGCTCACGGCTGCGTCCGGTCAGCAGGAAGTACAGGAACACGAGCGCGCCGACCGCCAGCCAGACGACGCCGCCGACCTTCGCGTTGGTGTCGGCCTGGGTCAGCACGTACCCGATGATCCCTAACCCGATCAACGGGACGACCAGTGCAGCAGGTAGTTCCGGCTGCGCTTGATGGTGCCCTGGACCAGCGCGGTGACCGCGGATCACCACGAAGATCGCCAGGAACACCAGCTCGATCGCCAGGAACACCCGGTTGAACCGGGCCAGCGACCGGATGCCGATGAGGTTGACGACCGTGTTGATCACCACGAACACGATCGCCCACATCCACCGCTCGGTGCCGGGGAAGATGCCGACCATCGACTCGGCACCGAACACGAACAGCAGGGTGGGCACCAGCAGGTAGTCGAGCAGGATCGACCAGCCGGCGAACAAGCCGACCACTCGGTGCAGGCCGCGGCCGACGTACGCGTAGACCGAGCCGGCGAGCGGGAACTCCTTGGCCATCTGGGCGTACGCCAGCGCCGTGAAGATCATCGCGATGAGGCCGACCAGGTAGACCAGCGGGACCATGCCCTCGCTGGCGTTGTAGACGGTGCCGAAGATTGCCCACGGCGCGATCGGCGCCATGAAGATCAGCCCCTAGATGATCAGGTCGACCGTCGGGACCGACCGGTGCAGCTCCTGCTCGTAGCCGAACCGCCGCAGGTCGGCGTCGGCGCTCTCAACGAGTCCGGCAGCGCGCGCGTCGGCGGACGGCTCGGCCGGGTCTGCAGGCGGCTGAGCGGACACGGGCGCCTCCGGACACACCTCGGCGGCCCCGCACGGACGTCCAGTTCGTCCGCGCCCTCGCCTCAGCGTGCCACACTGCCGGAATTCGGCCACCGGCTCAGGCGGACTCCCGCACGACCCGACGGGCGATCTCCTCGACTTGCGCGACGGTCAGCACCGGCTCGCCGCCGGTCGCCGTCGCCTGCCGCAGCAACCGCCGGATCAACGCGGAGGGCGAGATGTGTTCCTGCGCCGCCCGTCGCTTGATCGCCAGGTCGAGGTCGCGGGTGATACGAAGCGAGAGGCTTACCTCCAACGCGCCGGCGTTCTCCGCTGCCTCCCGCTCCGCGACCTCGGCCTCTTCCTCCGCATACTCCGCGCGTACCGCGGCGATCTCCTCCGCCGTCGACGGGTCGTCCTTCCGCGGCGGATTGCCTGACGTCTCGGCCATGCCTATCCCTGCCCCTCATAGTCCCGCAGGTCAGCTCCGCTGCTCTTCCACGCGGTGACGCCGGCTCGCGCTCCCCCGGTCGCGATCACGGTGATGACGAAGCCCGCACTGGCCGAGTATCCGATGATCCGGACGGCGCCAGAGCGACTCTTGGGATCCGGATCGAGGACGATGCGCCGTGGGTCCGCCGCGGCCTCCAGCGTCCACTCCGGTTCGAGGTCGGTCGCGCCCGGATACCGGCTACTGCGAGTTCGGATGTATCCGGCGTCCTCCTCCCGCCACCACAGATCCTCCGTCACGTCTCACATCGTCGCACGTTGTCTGACGTCAGGGTCGGTCGCTGGGGAGGGAATCCATGGCCTCGAGCCAGTGGCGGTTGAACGCGACGCCATCGAGGGCGATGACGAGGCGGAGCGGGTGGCCGGCCGGGTCGCGGTCTAGGGCGCCGTCCGGGCGCAGCCGGACGGCGGTGTCCTCAACCGTGGCGCCGGGCCAGCCGAGCGCGATCGCGCAGGCCGCCGGGTCGTACTGGAAGTTGAGCAGGTCCTCCGGCACTGCCGCGCCGTCCGGCCGGCCCAACCGGGCGCGGTGGGCCTCGAGCTGGGTCGCCAGGAGCGACCCGATGGCACCGGCGCTGCGCAGTCTGGGCAGGTCGGCGCCGCGGACCCAGGTCGTCAGCGTGGCCGGAAGCGTGACCAGCGTCGGCCGGGTGCCGAGCACGATCTCGTACGCGCGGCGGTCCCACTGGTTGTTGAAGTCCATGTCAGGGCCCCACGCCGGCAGTCCCGGCGCGGGCGGGTCGGCGTACCCCGGCCATGAGCACCGGCGCGCGCACTCGGCCGGGGCGGACGGTCTCGTACAGGGCGAGGTTGGTGAACGGGCCGATCCCGATCACCGCCGCGCCGGCGGCGACCGACCGGTCGAGCAGGTCGAGCGCCGCGCCGGCCGGCGAGGGCACCGCTGGGCGGTCCGGCCAGTCACCGTGCTCGGGCTCGGCCCGCTCCCCCGTCGTCAGCGACCGCGCCGCCCCGGCCGCGACCGGCACATCCGGCCGGCCGGCCAGCTCCAGGAAGTACCGGGCGTACCCGGCGCGCCGGCCGTCCGCGTCGGCCACCGTGGTGACGCCGACCAGGTCCACGTCCTCGCGGGCCAGGAGGTAGGCGAGCGCGCAGGCGTCGTCGGTGTCGCCGGCGAAGTCGGTGTCCAGGTGGACGCGCATCAGTTCGGTGGGGCGAGGGCCCGGGTCAGGGTCTTGACGTCGAGGTCGGGCTGGGGAAGCCGGGGGTCGAGCTCGCGTACGGTCTCCAGCAGCAGCCGGCCGATCGCCCAGTTGCGATACCACTTGCGGTCGGCGGGCACCGCATACCACGGCGCCTGCGGCGTCGAGCAGCGCTCCAGCGCGATCCGGTAGGCCTCCTGGTAGTCGGCCCAGCGCTGCCGCTCGGCCAGGTCGCCCTCGTTGAACTTCCAGTGCTTGTCCGGGTCCTCGAGCCGGGCCAGCAGCCGCTCCCGCTGCTCGTCGTAGGAGATGTTGAGGAAGCACTTGACCAGCGCGTAGCCCCGGTCGGCAAGGCCGGCCTCGAACCGGGCGATCTCGCCGTACCGCTTCTCCACCACCTCCGGCGTCGCCAGCCGGTGCACCCGGACGACCAGCACGTCCTCGTAGTGGGACCGGTCGAAGATGCCGATCATCCCCGGCTCCGGCAGTGCCCGGCGGACCCGCCAGAGGAAGTGGTGCCGCAGCTCCTCCGCCGTCGGCTTCTTGAACGAGTGGATGTGCACGCCCTGCGGGTTGACCAGCCCGATGACGTGCTCGATCACCCCGCCCTTGCCCGAGGTGTCCATGCCCTGCAGGACCACGAGCACCCGGCGGTCCCCGGACGCGAACAGCGCCTCCTGCAGCCGGGCCAGCTCGGCCCCGTCGGCGCCCATCGCGTCGGCGGTCTTCTTCTTGCCGCCGGGGGCGAGCGGGGTTGCCCGCGGGTCGAGGCCGCCGAGGTCGACGGGCTCGCCGGGCGGCACCCGGAGCACATCCCGCAGTGACTTGGCCATCGCGTACCCCCGTCCGGTCCGGAGTCGATCACCCGGGACACTAGTCGCCAGTCCGGGTAGGGGCCGGGTAGCGGGCAGGTGACAGGGCCGTCCGGCGCAGCGGAAGGGACATGATGACCACCTTCGAGGTCTGGGCGCCGAACCACGACCGGGTACGGCTGCGCGCGCTGGGCAACGACCACGAGATGTCACCGATCGGCGATGGCCGGTGGCGGGTCACCCTGTCGGACGCCGGCCGTGGCACGGACTACGGGTTCCTGCTCGGCGACGACGAGACCCCGGTGCCGGACCCGCGCTCCCGCTGGCAGCCGGACGGGGTGCACGGCCTCAGCCGGCTGTACGACACGCAGGCGTACGAGTGGGGCGACGCGGCGTGGACCGGCCGGCAGCTGGCGGGTTCGGTGGTCTACGAGCTGCACGTCGGCACGTTCACCCCGGAGGGCACGTTCGCGGCCGCGGCCGGCCGGCTCGACCATCTCGTCGAGCTCGGCGTCGACCTGGTCGAGCTGCTGCCGGTCAACGCGGTCAACGGCACCCGCAACTGGGGCTATGACGGCGTGGACTGGTATGCGGTGCACGAGCCGTACGGCGGCCCGGACGGGTTGAAGGCGTTCGTCGACGCCTGCCACCGGCGCGGGCTCGGCGTCCTGCTCGACGTGGTGTACAACCACCTCGGCCCCTCCGGGGCCTACCTGCCGCGGTTCGGGCCGTTCCTCAAGCCAGGCAGGTCGACCTGGGGCGAGCTGGTCAACCTGGACGGCCCCGGCTCCGGACCGGTCCGCCGCCACATCCTCGACAGCGCGCTGATGTGGCTGCACGAATTCCACGTCGACGGGCTGCGGCTGGACGCCGTGCACGCGCTGGTCGACGTCGGCGCGACGCACCTGCTCGAGCAGCTGGCCATCGAGGTGGACGCGCTGTCCGCGCACCTGCGCCGGCCGCTCACGCTGATCGCCGAGTCCGACCTCAACGACCCGAGGCTGGTGCGGTCCCGGGACGCCGGCGGGTACGGGCTGACGGCGCAGTGGGACGACGACATCCACCACGCGCTGCACGCGCTGCTGACCGGCGAGCGGCAGGGCTACTACGCCGACTTCGGCTCGCTCGCCACCCTGGCCAAGGCGCTCACCGGCGCGTTCGTGCACGACGGGTCGTACTCGTCGTTCCGCGGGCGGCTGCACGGGCGGCGGGTGAACCGGGACGACACCCCGGGCTACCGGTTCGTCGCCTTCCTGCAGGACCACGACCAGGTCGGCAACCGGGCGCTGGGTGACCGGCTCTCCGGCGAGCCGGACGCGCTGCCGCCGGAGCTGCTCAAGGTCGGTGCCGCACTGCTGCTCACCGCCCCGTTCACCCCGATGCTGTGGATGGGCGAGGAGTGGGGTGCCTCGACGCCCTGGCAGTTCTTCACCTCGCACCCGGAGCCGGAGCTGGCCGCCTCTGTGGCGGCCGGTAGGCGGGAGGAGTTCGCCGGGCACGGCTGGGCCACCGACGACGTGCCCGACCCGCAGGATCCGACCACCTTCGAGCGGTCGAAGCTGGACTGGTCCGAGCTGGACGACGACAAGCACGCGGACGTGCTCGACTTCTACCGCCGGCTGCTGGCGCTGCGCCGGTCCCGGCCCGAGCTGTCCGACCCGCGGCTGGACCTGGTCGAGGTCGGGTACGACGAGGGCGCCCGCTGGCTGGTGGTGTATCGGGGTGCGCTCCGGGTCGCGGTCAACCTCGCCGCCGAGCGGCAGGAGGTGCCGCTGGACGGGACGCCGATGAGCGTGCTGCTCGCGTCCGGGCCCGGGTTCGTCTACCGGGACGGTGTGATCGAGCTGGAGCCTGCGTCCGCCGCGGTGGTCGAATTAGCGGTTCGATCTTCTTAGTGCTCCGTTGGGTATATCTGGGGGCTGCTGGGGGCGAGTGACTGCGGCATCTGTCGTAAGAATTTGCGGCAGGTGCGCCAATGTGGCGCCCCCATCAGGAGGTGTCCATGAGACTCCGTCCCATTCTGGCCGCGGTCGCCGCGACCGGTCTCGCCTCGCTCGCCTTGGTCGGCGCGACCGCGCCGGCGGCCGGAGCGGCGCCAGCCCCCACCGGACCGGCCGGCAAGCACGCCGTCCGGGTCTGCGCGCAGGCCGTCACCGGCGCCTCCTGCCAGGCGCTCCGGGTCGACCCCGCGGCCAGCGCATCCGGCGTGACACCGGCCGCGTCGACGCCGTCCGGGCTGTTCCCGGCCGACCTGCAGTCCGCGTACAAGCTGCCGTCGGCCACCGCGGGTGCCGGCCGGACGGTCGCGATCGTCGACGCGTTCGACGACCCGGCCGCCGAGAGCGACCTCGGCGTCTACCGCAGCCAGTTCGGCCTGCCGGCGTGCACGACCGCCAACGGATGCTTCCGCAAGGTCGACCAGAACGGCGGCACCAACTACCCGCGCAAGAACGCCAGCTGGGCCGAGGAGATCTCGCTCGACGTCGACATGGTGTCGGCGACCTGCCCGCTCTGCCACATCCTGCTGGTCGAGGCCAACTCCAACTCCTTCGCCAACCTCGGCGCCGCGGTGAACACCGCCGCCCGGCTCGGCGCGACCGCGATCAGCAACAGCTACGGCGGCAGCGACGCGTCCGACTCGACCAACGGGTCGTTCTACAACCACCCGGGCATCGCGGTCACCGCCTCGTCCGGCGACGGCGGGTTCGGCGTCGAGTACCCGGCGTCGTCGTCGTTCGTCGTCGCGGTCGGCGGCACCTCGCTGCGGAAGGCGACCGGGACGACCCGCGGCTGGACGGAGTCGGCGTGGTCCGGGGCCGGCAGCGGCTGCTCGGCGTTCAACACCGCGATCCCGAGCGCGGCGTCGTTCAACACCGGCTGTGCGCGGCGCGCGGTCGCCGACGTGTCCGCCGTCGCCGACCCCAACACCGGCGTCGCGGTCTTCGACAGCGTTCCGTTCCAGGGCTTCTCCGGCTGGCTGGTGTTCGGCGGGACCAGCGCGTCCTCGCCGATCATCGCCTCGGTGTACGGCCTCGCCGGCAACGCGGCGACCATCGACGCGAACGACTTCCCGTACCAGCACGCCGGCTCGCTGTTCGACGTGACGACCGGGTCCAACGGGACCTGCTCGCCGTCCCAGCTGTGCACGGCACGCGCCGGGTGGGACGGCCCGACCGGGCTCGGCACGCCCAACGGCACCGGGGCCTTCTGACCCCAACCGAGCGGGCCGGGCCGCCGCTGCTCCTCCGGCGGCCCGGCCCTAGCGGCGCCCGATCCTGCCGGCCGCGGCCCCGCCCGCTGGGGATGTCCGGCGCGAACGGCTGCGTCTCTGCTCCGGCCGACGGGGCAGAGACGCAGCCGTCGCCGTGGTCCCGCCCTCGCCGGGTCGGCTCAGCGGATCGTGAGAGGCGGCATCGCGAGCGGGCCGATCGGGCTCAGGCCGAGGCGGGCCGCGGTGCCGGCCAGCGGACCCCAGCCGGACCACCAGTCGACCGCGTGGGCCGCCGCCGGGTCCTCGCTGGAGTGCGGCGGCGAGAGCCGGTCCAGCGGGCTGGTCTGCGGCCAGCGCCGCAGCGGCGCGTCGTCCGGCAGGCCGGCGCGCTCCCGGGCCAACTCCGCCGCCCGGTGCAGCCCGCCGAGCTCGTCGACCAACCCGCGCTCGTGCGCGTCGGCTCCGGTCCAGACCCGGCCGCGGGCCAGCTCGTGCACCCGCTCGTACGTCATCCCGCGCGCCTGCGCCACCTTCGACACGAAGTCGGCGTAGACCCGGTCAAGCCACTCCTCCAGCCGCTGCCACTGGTCCGCGTCGAAGCCGACCCGGGGCGAGAACATCCGCGCGTTGCGGCCCTCGGCGATCGCGCCGGTGCCGACGCCGATCCGCTCCAGCAGCCCGGTCGCCACCACCTTGCCACTGAACACGCCGATCGAGCCGGTCAGCGTGCCGGGCTGGGCGACGATCGCGTCCGCGCCCATCGCGACGAAGTAGCCGCCGGAGCCGGCGACGTCGCCCATCGACGCGACCACCGGCTTGCCGTGGGAGCGCAGCTGGCCGACCTCGCGCCAGATCACGTCCGAAGCCACGTACGAGCCGCCGGGGCTGTCGACCCGCAGCAGCACGGCCTTGACGTCGTCGGCCCGGCCGGCGGCGCGCAGCGCGGCCGCGACCGTGTCCGAGCCGGCGCCGACCTCCGGGCTGAGCGGGCTGCGCCGGCTGCGGCCCTGCTGGATGGCGCCGGCGACGGTGACCACGGCGACCGCGTCCCGCTTGCGCAACCGGCCGGCGAGCTTCCGCGGCGCGGCAGCCCGCGCGTACCGGGACAGGTAGAGCAGCTCGGCGTCGCCGCGGTCGAGGGCCGTGTAGACCTCGTCCCGGTAGCCGACGTGGTCGACCAGGCCGGCCTCGCGGGCCCGGTCGGCCGACAGCGGGGCGGCGTCGACCAGCTCGCGCACCCGCGACCCGGCCAACCCGCGGGCGGCCGCGATCCCCGCGACCACCTGCTCGTACGCGGACTGCACCAGCCGGGTGGACGCCTCCCGGAACGCGTCGGTGTAGTCGTAGCGGGCGATCCGGTCGACCGCGTTCTTGTACTCGTGCCGCTGGGCGAGCTGCGGCTCCAGCCCGAGCTTGTCGAGCACACCGCGCAGGAACGTGGTCTCGGCGGCGATCCCGGTCAGGCCGAGGTCCCCGGACGGCTGCAGCCAGATCTCGCCGAAGGCGGTGGCGAGGTAGTAGGCGACCGTGCCGGGGTCGCCCTCGCCGAACGTCTCCGCATATGCCACGGCGGGCTTCACCCGGGCGAACTCGGCCACCGCGGCGCGCAGCTCCTGCGCGCGGGCGAGCGGCATGCCGGCGCCGACCTTGGCGACCAGCCCGACCACGTGTGGGTCGGCCGCGGCGTCCTGCAACGCCTCCACCACCGACCGCAGGCTCGGCCGCCGCCGCCCGCGCAGCAGCGCTAGTGGATCGGTCGGCACCACCTCCGGCGGAGCCTCGGTCAGATCCAGCTCCAGCCACACCCGCTTCCGCACCCCCCAACCCTAGGCGCGTCTCCCCACTCGCGGTCGATGCGGCCGTCGCCTGGCTCTCCTCAGCCCGCGGGCGTACCGACCGGTACGTCAGCGGGGGTCGGTGACCTGGGCGAGGAAGTGCAGGGTGGCGGTGGGGCGGTGGCGGATGAGGAGATAGAAGGGGCGATCGACGCGGACCGGGACGGGCCGGGGCGGGGTGGTGACCGCGGCCAGCCGGGTCATCGTCATCGCGGTCGCGGCGGCGCCCTCGAGGCCGGCCTCGTCCAGGGTGAGCACCGCCTTGTGGATGGCGGCGTCGACCTTGAGCCCCTCCCGCCCGCCGGTGACCCCGGTCAGGTCGGCCGCGTCGGAGAACAGCCGGCGGATCCCGAGCGTCGCCAACGGGTCGGCCAGCGACGCCTGACCGCGGACCTTCACCCGCGGCAGCTCGAGCGCCACCTCCCGCGGTCGGGTCGCGTCGAGCAGCTCCGTCAGCGTGCCGGGGTCGAGCTCCGGCAGCCGGTCGCCGTCCGGCAGCAGCACGTCCGCCACCACGCCGGCCCCGGCCGGCACCGACACGACCGTCCACCCGCCCCGCGCCGCGTACGGCAGGGACCGGGTCGCCCGCATCGTCGGCACGTCCACCGTCCCGCCGGGGGTCCGGAACGGCTGCGGCCGCGTCGCGCGCTTCTCGAACGGCTTGACCCACGCCGCTCGCAGGTAGAGCGCATTGACGACGACCGCTCTGGTGTCCGGGTCGACCAGCCCGGCCGGGATGAGGTCGCTGATCAGCCCGCGCGTGCTGTGCTCGACGTCGGCGTTGATCTCCTGCCGGGACCCGTCCGGGTTGCCGCGGAAGTCGGCGCCGCGCGCGGCGCCCCCCGGCCACGCCTTGACCGCGGCCAGGTACTCGTCCGCGACCGGCAGGGTCAGGTCGGCCCAGAGCGTGTTGGCGACGCCGACGGTGACCGCGGACTCGGGCGGGAACGCGGCCCCGGCGGCCAGCGCCGGGCCGAGCTCGTCGAGGTCGCCCAGGACCGCGGCCACCTCGTCCCGGGTCGGGCCGCGGGCGCCGGCACCGACGACACCCAGCGCGGAGGCCACCGAGTATGGCGACCAGGCGAAGCTGCGGTCCGGGTCGGCGGCCACCAGCCGGTGCAGGCCGAGCGCGAACCGGGCGTCAGGAGCGGTCACCCACCCCATGCTGCCAGGGCTGTCGATCTGGTGGGATGACCCGCGTGCGCCAGCTGCTGCCGGAACCGGCCGAGGACCTCACCGACGACGACCTTGTCCGCATCTACGCGGTGCCAGCCGGCGAGCACCTGCGGGTCAACTTCGTCTCCAGCGTCGACGGCGCGGTCACCCTCGACGGCGTGTCCGGCGGCCTCGGCGGCCCGGGCGACCAGCGGGTGTTCCAGCTGCTGCGCGACCTGGCCGACGTGATCCTGGTGGCAGCCGGCACCGTCCGCAACGAGGGCTACGGCTATCCCCGGTTCTCCGCCGAGCGCCGGGCCCGCCGGCAGGCCACCGGCCGGGGCGAGTGGCCCACGTTCGCGATCGTGACCCGCAGCCTGGATCTCGACCTCAGCTCCAGCCTGTTCGTCGACCCCCCGGTCCGTCCGGTCGTGGTCACCGGACCGGACTCCCCCGCCGACCGGCGCGCGGAGTTGGAGCGGTGCGCCGAGGTGATGGTCGTCGACGACCTGGCGGACGGGGTGGCCCGGCTGCACCGGCGCGGCCCGATCCTCAGCGAGGGCGGCCCGAACCTGTTCGCCTCGCTGGTCGGCGCCGGCCTGGTCGACGAGCTGTGCCTGACCCTGTCGCCGATCCTGGCCGGTCCCGGTCCCGGTCGGATCGAGTCCGGCCCGCTGCACCCGGCGGTCCACCTCGCCCTGGCCGGCCTGCTCGAGGAGGACGGCGCGTTGTTCACCCGGTACGCGGTCGGCCGACAGGCAGAATGACCCGATGGACCTGCCCGTGATGCCGCCGGTGGCCCCGATGCTGGCCAAGTCGGTGAAGGACGTGCCCGACGGTCCCGACTTCCTCTACGAGCCGAAGTGGGACGGCTTCCGCTGCATCGTCTTCCGCGACGGCGACGAGGTCGAGCTCGGCAGCCGCAACGAACGCCCGATGACCCGCTACTTCCCCGAGGTCGTGGCCGCGGTGCAGGAGCAGCTGCCGGAGCGCTGCGTGGTGGACGCCGAGATCGTCATCGCCGCCGGCGACAAGCTCGACTTCGAAGCGCTGCTGCAGCGCATCCACCCGGCCAAGTCCAGAGTGGACCTGCTGGCCGAGCAGACCCCGGCGAGCCTGGTGATCTTCGACCTGCTCGCCCTCGGCGATCAGTCCTATATGGACACTCCGCTTGGCGAGCGGCGGAAGAAGCTCGACCAGGTGCTCGCGAACGTGACCAGCCCGGTGCACCGCACGAGCGTGACCGACGACCCGGCGCTGGCCCGGCAGTGGTTCGCCACCTTCGAGGGCGCCGGCCTGGACGGCATCGTCGCCAAGCCGGTCGACGGCGCGTACGAGCCGGACAAGCGGACGATGTTCAAGATCAAGCACGAACGGACCGCGGACTGCGTGGTGGCCGGCTTCCGCTGGCACAAGACGAGCACGCCCGAGCAGCCGCTGCTCGGCTCGCTGCTGCTCGGCCTGTACGCCGACGACGGCCGGCTGCAGCATGTCGGCGTCGTCGCGAGCTTCTCGGCCAAGCGCCGGGCCGAGCTGGTCGAGGAGCTGGCGCCGTGGCGGGAGAACGCGCTGGACGGCCACCCGTGGCGGGACTGGGCCGAGGCGCAGGCCCAGTTCGAGGGCCGGATGCCGGGCGCGCAGTCGCGCTGGAACGCCAAGAAGGACCTGTCCTGGGAGCCGCTGCGGCCGGAGCGGGTGGTCGAGGTCCGGTACGACCACATGGAGGGGACCCGGTTCCGGCACACCACCCACTTCGTCCGGTGGCGGGACGACCGCGATCCGACCTCCTGCACGTACGAGCAGCTCGAGGTGCCGGTCTCGTACGACCTGTCCAGCCTGCTCTCCTAGCTGGGGCCGGGTGTGCCCGAGTGGCCTAGGGTGTGCCGGTGCGCCGGACCCCGCGTGCCCTGCTGCTGACCGTCGCCGCTGCCTTCGTGCTGGCGGGCTGCTCCTCGGTGGACGGCAACGGGCGATACGCCGGCGACCCGGTCCCGACCAGGCCAGGGGCACCCGCGCCGACGACCAGGGCGCCGGCCCAGCCGACCATCTCGCCGGTGACGTTCCAGGACTGCAGCGCGGTCATCCGGCCGCAGATCCGCGACTCCCCCGGCGGCGACCGGCCGCTCTCGTTCGGCTGCGGCCGGCTGCGGGTGCCGCTGGACTACCGCGACCCGTCCCGCAAGGCGATCGACCTGTTGCTGATCCGGGTCCGGCTGGCCGGTCAGCAGAAGCGGATCGGCTCGCTGGTGGTCAACCCCGGCGGCCCCGGCGCCTCCGGGGCGGACGCCGCGGTCTCGCTCGGGCTGAGCCTGCCGACCGGCCTGCTCAAGCGGTTCGACGTGGTCGGCTTCGACCCGCGCGGAGTCGGGCTGTCGGCGCCGGTCGAGTGCATCTCCGACCAGCTCAAGGACCAGTCGCTGCAACTCGACCCGGACGCGCGGGACGCGCTCGCCGCACAGGCGAAGCTGGCCGGCAAGGTCTCCTCCGACTGCGTCGCCAAGTACGGCGACGACCTGCAGCACTACAACACCGAGGAGACCGCGCGTGACCTCGACCTGGTCCGGCAGGCGGTCGGCGACGGCCGGCTGACCTACCTCGGCTACTCGTACGGGACCAGGCTCGGCTCGGTCTACGCGCAGCTGTTCCCGAAGCGGGTGCGGGCGCTGGTGCTGGACGGGGCGGTCGACCCGAAGGCCGGCGAGCTCGCCTCCGCGCGGACCCAGGCGGCCGGCTTCGAGCGGGCGTTCGACCAGTTCGCGGCCGACTGCAGGACCCGCAACGCGGCCTGCCTGATCGGGCCGGACCCGCGGGCCACGGTGAGCCGGATCCTGGCCGAGGCGAGGCGGTCACCGATCCCGGGCGGCAGCGGCGGCCGGAAGGCGAGCGCCGGGCCGGTGCTGCTGGCGATCGTCTCCGCCCTGTACGACCGGGGCGACTGGGCAGCGCTGGAGTCGGCGCTGGCCGACGCCGACAACGGGAACTCCAGCGGCCTGTTCACGCTGGCCGACCGCTACAACCAGCGCGACGACAAGGGCCACTACACCAACCTCATCGACGCCAACACGGTGATCAACTGCGCCGACTCGGCGGAGAAGGTGCCGGACGCGACCGTGCAGCGGGCGCTCACGTCCTGGCGCAAGCAATACCCGCTGTTCGGCAGCTCGCTCGCGCTCGGTCTGCTCACCTGCCAGCAGTGGCGGGCGCCGCGCGAGCCGCTGCCGGCGGTGCGGGCCGCCGGGGCGCCGCCGGTGCTGGTGATCGGCACCGTCAACGACCCGGCCACCCCGTACGCGTCGGCGAAGGTGCTGGCCCGCACGCTCGCCTCCGGGCGGCTGCTCACCTGGCGCGGCGAGGGGCACACCGCATACCCGAAGACGACGTGCGTGACCGCGGCGGTGGACGCCTACCTCGTCAGCCTCAAGGTCCCGGCCGCGAACGCGACCTGCGCCGCCTCCTAGGCCGGGGTGCCGACCCGGGAGTGGCCGGAGTGGCTGGCGATGAAGTCGAGGATGCGGCGCCAGGAGTCGGCGCCGGCGTCCTTCCACTCGGCGAACGAGCGGTCGAAGAACGAGTGCGGCGCGCCCTCGTACACCTTCATGTCGTGCTCGACGCCCTGCGCGGTGAGCTTGCGTTCGAACTCGGCGAACTCGTCCTGCGGGGTCGCCGCGTCGGCACCGGCGATCTGCAGCAGCAGCGGGATGTGCATCCGGTCGATCACGTCGTTGACCATCACCGGCCGGCCGTAGAAGCCGATCACGCCGGCCAGGTCGAGGTCGGTGGCCGACAGCCGCCAGGACTGGCTGCCGCCGAAGCAGAACCCGACGGTGAAGATCGCTCCGGCACCGGCGCCGGAGCGCAGCCGCTCGATCGCGGCCGCCACGTCCGCGCGCACGTTGGCCGGGTCGACCTGCTGCACGTGCGGCATGTATTCGAACTCGTCGTCGCGCGCCGTGGTGCCGGCGGTCCGGCCGAAGTAGTCGATCGCGATCGCCGGGATGCCGGCCTCGGCGAAGCGCTGGGCCAGATCCATGTAGTACGGGTGCAGGCCACGGACGTCGGGCAGGACGACCATGCCGGCGCCGCCGGCCTGGAAGCCGGCCGGGGTCGCCTCGTACGCGGAGAAGACCGTGCCGTCGGCGGAGGTGAGCGTCAGCCCGCCGTGCGCGGCCACCTCACCCCGCACCGGCGGCGCCGGCGCCCTGCTGTCGTCGTCGTGGCACATGATCGACTCCCTTCGTCCGGCTCCGGTCGACACCCTGTCACCCGGTGCTGATGACGGTCCGACCGGCCGGGACGGTTCAGCCGGCTGGGCGTACGGTCCGATCATGACCGAGACCCCGGACGGCATCCGCGCCTCGGACGCCGAGCGCGAGCAGGTGGCGGCCGAGCTCGGCCGGGCCGTCGGCGAGGGCCGGCTGACGCTGGCCGAGTTCAGCGACCGGGTCGAGCAGGCGCACACGGCGCAGACCCGGGCCGAGCTGGCGCCGCTCACCGCCGACCTGCCGGCCGCCGACAGCCAGCTGCGGCCGGCCGGCCCGCCGCGGACGAGCTGGCAGGTGTCCCCGCTCGGCGGGGTGTCCCGGCAGGGCCCCTGGTGGGTGCCCGAGCGGTCGGTCGGGATCAGCCTGATCGGCGGCGCCGACCTCGACTTCGGCGACGCGGAGTTCGCGGCGCCGGAGGTGGAGTTCAGCCGGTTCTCGCTGATCGGCGGCATCAGCGCCAAGGTCCCGGCCGGCGTGCGGGTCGAGGTGTCCGGGTTCACCCTGCTCGGCGGGCGTCGCGTGCGACTGCCCGAGCCGGTGCCGGGTGCGCCGG
>Ga0308175_100000451_pt1 | contig 28869 bp, 21 predicted proteins | sample PhyCR1_3_FD_203893 | JGI IMG/M metagenome (GOLD analysis project Ga0308175, IMG submission 203893) | Soil microbial communities from UC Gill Tract Community Farm, Albany, California, United States - DLSLS.C.R1 | ecosystem: Environmental > Terrestrial > Soil > Agricultural land | place: USA...
GATCCCCACCGCCCCGCGCAACGCCTGGCCCAGCAGATCCAGCGTCGAGCCCGCCCGCAGCGAGTCGCCTCTCCCCACCCAGATCGCCACGGCGTCGCCGCGCTGCTGGATCTGGCTCACGAACTCGGAGGCCAGGCGCGACTTACCCATCCCCGCCGCCGCCGTCACCACCACGACCCGCACCGTCCCCTCGTCGACGCAGGCCTCGAAGATCCCGGCCAGCGCGCCCAGCTCCCAGTCCCGCCCCACGCACGAGGTCGGCCGCCCCAGGAGCGTCCGGGCGCCCTGCATCAGCGCGCGCTCGCCGCACAGCATCAGCCCCGGCCCCTGCTCGACCACATCGAACCGTGCGTCGAGCAGGCCGGCGATCACCTCGTCCAGCGCGATCGGCGGCGGCGCTTCCGTCCCCTGCGCCAGCTGCGCCACCAGCCGCGACGCCCGGTCGATCACGTCGCCCTCGGGCAGCAGCCTCGTCGACTCGACGCGGCCCATCGCGATCGCGATCGGGCGGCCCCTGGCGACCGTGCGCATCGCGAGCGCACAGCGCGCGGCCTGCGCCGCCTGATCTGTCGCCACCTGCCGATCCGCCTCGAGCACGACGACCGCCGACCCGTCGGCGAGCCGTTCCAGCCGGCCGCTGTACGGCGCGATCGTCGCCCCGAGCGCCTCCTCGCCCTCCGCCTGGTGCTCGCCGGTGCTCCCGACCAGCACCACCGACAGGAGCCGCCGCTCGATGCCGGTGATCGCCGAGAGCTTCGCCCTGTGTCCCCGCGGCGCCACGGCCACGCTGTGCGCCTGGAGCCCGAGCGCCGCCAGCGCCGCCGCCAGGTTGGCTCCGTCGCTCGGCCGCGACGCAGGATCCTTCGCCAGCATCTGCGCGACCAGCGCGTCCAGATCCTCGGGCACCTCGGGCCACACCGCGCTCACCCGCAGCGCCTCGCCGAACAGGATCTTGGCCAGGATGCTCGCGGCGTTGTCGCCCTCGAACGGCGGCGTCCCCGTCAAGCACTGGAACAGCACGCAGCCCAGCGCGAACACATCCGCCCGCGCGTCGATCACCCCGCTGGCGCGCGCCTGCTCCGGCGCCATGTAGCCCGGCGTCCCGATCGCCATCCCCGTCTGCGTCAGCTGGGTCCGCCCTCGCTGGTGCGCGATCCCGAAGTCCAGCACCTTCACCGCGTCGATCCGGCCCCCGGCGAGGAACAGGTTGCTCGGCTTCAGGTCCCGGTGCACGATCCCGCGCGCGTGCGCCGCTCCCAGCGCCTCGGCGACCCGCGTCGCCAGCGTGACGGCCTCCCCCATCGTGAGCGGCCCCCGCTCGATGCGAGCCTTGAGGTCTTCGCCTTCGAGCCACTCCATGGCCAGGAACATCTCCCCCGACGGCATCTCACCGTGGGCGACGTACCGGACGATCCCGGGATGCGACAGCTCCGCCAGGAGCTCGACCTCCCGCGCGAAGCGCGCCGACCGGTGCTCCCGTCCCTCGGTCATGACCTTGACGGCCACGCTCTCTCCCGAGAGGCGATCACGCGCCCGGAACACCTCTCCCATACCGCCCGTCGCGATCTGCTGCTCGATCTCGAACCGACCGTCTAGCAGATCACCAAGCCGCATGTGCAATGCCACCTTTCCCCGCCCGGGCGGGTCCCAACGTGGGTCGGTTTTTTCGCCTGGTCTCAGGGGCGAGGATCCGATGAGCCCCCGCCTCCGCAGCGCTCGAAGTGCGCCTCGATGCGCCTCGCGTCGGTCTCCCCCGCCTGTTCCAGCCATTGTCCTGCGAGCCAGTGACCGGCCACGAGATCGTCCTGGGTCAACATCTCGTATGCCGCCTCCCGCACCAGCACGTGCTGGAAGTGGTACTCGACCTCCGAGGGGAAGCGGCTGTCCTCCTTGAGCTCGATCACGCCCTGCTCCACGAGCACCGCGAGCCACGCCGCGGTGTCCCCGATCCCGATGAGCGCTTCGATGCCGCCGCGCCAGAAGGTCTCGCCGAAGATGCTCGCGGCCCGGAGCACGCGCCGCGCCGCCGGATCGAGCTTCTCGATCCGGGCCTGGGCCATCGCCAGCACGGTCTGCGGCGTCGCGGAGCCCTTGCCCTCGGCGACCGCGCGAATCAGCTCCTCGAGGTAAGCCGCGTGCCGATCGGAGCGATCCACGAGGGTCTTGAGCGTGTCGTCCCCGACGGTCTCGCCGAGCATCTGCCGCACCAGCGCGAGGCTCGCCTTGCGCGACAGCTTGCGGAGCCGGATCTCCTGCACGCAGCGGTCGGCCCACAGCTGGGGAAAGATCTCGTGGACCTCGGTCCGGGCGAGCGCGAGCACCAGCAAGGGTTGATCGGAGAGCGCGCCCAGCGCCGCGTAGATGAGCTTGATCGTCGGCAGGTCCCCCCAGTGCAGGTCCTCGAGCACGATCACGACCGGCTGCGCCACGCACTCGGCCCGCAGGAAGCTCAGGAATGCCTGCCCCATGGTCTCGGTCTGGAGCCAGGACTCTCCCGACGGGAGCCCGCGGGCCAAGGAGGCAGCCGGCCTGGCACCGTTGTACACCGGCGCGTGGTCGATCGCCCGGGGGCCCGCCCCCACCGCGCCGAGCTCCCCCTGATCTTCGGGCTCGAACGGCGTGCCAACGAGCTCACCGAGCGACTCGGCGAGGCGCGTGGCGCCGGCGTTCGGGTGGCGCGCGACCCACGCCCGGATCTTCTCCCGGCGCACCTCGACCGGCTCCCTGTCGGCGAGCCCAAGGGCGTGCTTGAGCACCTGCGCGAGCAGGCCGAACGGCGAGCCCGAGTTCAGCGCATCGGCCTCGCCGAGCCAGATCGCCACCGGCTTGCCACGCGCCTCGAGCTTGCGGAGGAACTCGTGCCCGAGGTGGGACTTGCCCACGCCGTCGGGCCCGCTCAGCAGCACGATGCTCGCGGTGTGCTCCTCCGCGCACTGATCGAAGATCGTCTCGAGCTGGGCGAGCTCCTGCTCGCGCCCGACGAACGCGACCGATTCGAACAGGAGGCGCATGCGGTTGGGCTCGCGGAGCTCACCGCGCAGGTGGCGCCCCATCCGGCCGGTGTCGAACCGGTTCTTGAGCAGCGCCGACGTCAGCTCGTCGATCCGGACCGTCGCCTTCTTCGCGGTGGTCTCGAGCAGCTCCACCGCGCGGTCGAGCAACTCGCTCTCGGGCAGGGCCGGGCCGAGGACCTCCCGGCCGGACACGACGACCACCGAGCCATTGCCGATCACGAACTGGAGCGACAGCGCGCAGCGCGCGGCGCGCGCCGCCAGATCGGTCGCGGCGTCGGCGTTCGACAGGATCACGAGCAAGCTGCCATCCGAGAGGATCTCGAGCTTGCCGCGATGCCGCTCGACCACCTCGTGGAACACCCGCTCCTGCTCCTTCTTCTCCATGACGGGCGCCAGCCCCTCGGCACGCTCCGGCAGGCGAGCCAGCACCAGGCACATCAGCCGCCGCTCGGTGGGCAGGATCTCGGAGAGCACGCTCGGGGACCCGGAGCGAATCGAGAGTGGGCTGGGCTCGCGCTCCTCGATCGCCAGGAGCTCGGCCGCGACCACGTCGCCGTTGGCCGGCCGATCGTCGGGCGAACGCGACAGCATCCGCGCCACCAGATCATCGAGCTCGCGCGGGATCGACGGCCGGAGCTCGCGCAGCCGCGGCAGCTGCTCCGGAGTTCCGTTGAGCAGCAAGCGGAGCGCGTCGGGGCCGCGAAACGGCGCACGCCCCGACAGGCAGCGGTAGAGCACGCAGCCGAGCGAGAAGATGTCCGCGCGCCCGTCGAGGTTCGGGACGTTGTACACCTGCTCGGGCGCGATATAGCCGGGCGTACCGAGCATCGTGCCCGTCACCGTGAGCTTGGGATCGGCGAGCGGCCGGCGCGCCATCCCGAAGTCGATCAGCGCGACCTTGTCGATCGCGTTGCCACGCAGGAACAGGTTGCTCGGCTTGATGTCGCGATGCACGACGCCGCGCCGGTGGATGGCGCTGAGCGCCGAAGCCACGCGGCGGCCGAGCGCCAGACCCTCGGCGAGCGCGAGCTGGGTCCGCTGCAACCGCGCGGCCAGGGTCTCACCCGAGAGCCATTCCATCACCAGGTAGGGCTCCCCCTCGGCCGTGATCCCGCTGTCGATGTAGCGAACGATGCCGGGGTGTGAGAGCGTCGCCAGGACCTGCGCTTCGCGCGCAAAGCGGCCGATCTCGAGCCGCTCGCCATCATGCAACACCTTGAGCGCCACCAACCCTCCGGATCGACGATCTCGCGCGCGATACACCTGCCCCATGCCGCCGAAGCCTTCCAGCTGCTCGATCGTGAAACGATCGTCGATGACCTCTCTGCTTCGACGCATCCTCTCCATCTTTCGACTAACTGCTCCTTTTGTCGAAGCTCGATCGCACCGAAATCCGACTTATTCAATGAGAGCGGATACGCCGCAGAACCTCAAGGGGGAGTTTACGTACATCGCGTTCTTCTGACGTGCGTCTCCATGCGGTCATCCGGTGAAGCTGGATGCACCGTCCAAGCCTTGCCCGAGCTCCCGTGAGGAAGCTCATCCGAGACGGTGACCGCAATTAATGCGGAGATGGACTCGCAAGACGTGCGCGCGAGTACGTCACCCGCCGGTAAGCTACTGTCGGGTGGATGAGTCACCGCATGACGCAGCCCGCGACGAAATCCGCCTAGAGTAAGCTGCGCCACAGAACGGCAGGTCTGGTCATGCAGCAGGAGCACCGCCTCCGTGACCTGGCACGAATTGACGGCAAGCTTCGTTAGAATAATCGAACAGGTGCTGTCTCGTGCCGGAGCTGGCGGTGGAGGTGAAAATAACGGGGGCCGACGTCGTTTTTGGCTTGTCTCCGGACGCCTGCCCATCTGCGTACCGCAAGGCCATTGCCTCCGCGGCACCCGCCTCGTACGCTCGCGGCCCGGTGCGCCGGATCGTCGTCCTCGTGCTCACGCTGATCGTCCTTGGCCCCACGGGGGCCGCGGCGTCGACGTGGTATCGCTGCGCGCACGACGGCGTGCTGCGCGCCACATGCTGCTGCCCTGCGCAGACCGCGCACCACGCAGCCCCGGAGACGCCTGAACCGGCCCCCCGGGCGCGCCAGGCCTGCTGCTGCAAGGTCATGACCTTCGTCGCGCGCTCCGCCTCGGTGCGCGGCGCCCCGCCGCTCGCGATCGAGGCCGCGCCGGCGCTCGCGGTGATCGAGCCGCCGGCGACACGCTCCCTCGAGGCCCTGCGCCGGACCGCGACGCTCGAGCCTCCTCGCGCGCCGCGCGGTCCCCCGGATCCGCTGTTCGTCCGGCATTGTTCGTTGCTCCTGTGATCGCGGGCCCAGGTCGCCGTCGATCAAGCGGTCGACCGAGTGGTCGACCGAGTGGTCGACCGAGTGGTCGATCGACCGGTCGATAGCGCCGTCGATCGAGCCTCTGCGTGCCGTGCGAGTGCACGGCGAACCTTCCGTCCGCCGAGCGGACAGGAGCGATCCATGCCAGGCCCCTACGTTTCGATCCCCCCCTTGTTGATCGTCGCCGGCTGCGTCGGCCCCGCCGGCGCGCGTGCGCACGAGGCGACGCTCGTGGAGCTCCACCGCCTCGAGCCCACCGGGCCGGCCCAGCTCGACGACGAGCTCGCGCTCGGCACGCCCGCGCTCGATCGGGCCGCGCTCGTCGCGGCGGTCCTCGGCCGCAACCCCGAGCTCGATCAGGCGCGCGAGACCTGGCGCGCCGCGGCGGCGGCGTACCCCGCGACCGTTGCCGGCGCCGATCCGATGCTGACCTACGAGGTCGCCCCGTTCAGCATCACCGGCCAGGTGCCCTACGGCCAGCGCATCGAGCTGCGCCAGAAGCTGCCGTCCCCCCGCCGGCGCGAGCTCGCCGGCGAAGCCGCGCTGGCCGACGCCGACGCCGCGCGGGCCGACTACGGCACCCTCCGGCTCGCGCTCGCCGAGGCCGCGGTCCAGGCGTTCGACGACGACTACGTCGCCGCGCGCGCGGTCGAGGTCAACGCCCACCACCGCGCGATGCTCGATCAGATCCTCGCCAGCGTACGGACCCAGTACACCGTCGGTCGCGCCGGCCAGGCCGACCTGCTCGAGGCCGAGGGCGAGGTCATCGCGCTCGAGCGCGAGCGGCTCATGCTCGACACCCAGCAGCGCGCCGCGACCGCGCGGATCAACCGGATGCTGCGACGCCGCCCCGACGCGGCGCTGCCGCCGCCGCCCGACCAGCTCCCCGCCGCGGCGCCGGCCACGCTGGTCGTGCAGGATCCGAAGGCCGCGGCCGAGGCACGGGTCCGCGAGCGCCGCGCCGAGCTCGCGGGCGCCGGGCGCGCGTTCTACCCGGATCTCGAGGTGATGGCGGGGTACGACTCGATGTTCGACGCGTGGCAACACCAGCTGACGCTGGGGATCGCGGTCGAGATCCCGCTCGAGCGCCACGGCCGGCACGCCGCGATCGAGCGCGCCCGGGCGGCGCTGGCCGCGGCGACCGCGGAGCTCACGGTGGTCGGCGATGTCCTCGCCGAGGAGCGCGAGCGCGCCCGCCGCGAGGTCGACGAAGCGACCGCCGTGCTCGCGCTCTACGAGCAGCGCGCCGTGCCCAACGCGCGTGCCCGGGCCTCGGCCGCGCTCGCCGGGTTCACCGCCGGCCAGGCGGCGTTCTCGATGGTGATCATGGCGGAGCGCGCGCTGCGCGAGGTGGAGCTCGATCTCGAGCGCGCCCGCGCCGATCTCGATCGCCGGACCGCGACGCTCGATCGGCTGTCGGGCCGGATCGCCGGAGGTGTTGCCGCCGCGACGCCCGCCGGGGCGGCCGGAGGTGCGCCATGACCGCCCCGCCGCGCCGTGCGCAGGTCCTGCCCGCGGTGCTCGCCGCGCTCGCGATGCTCGTCGCGCTGGGGTTCCGTCACGCGCTGGTCGCCTGGTTCACCGGCGCGTCGCCCCACGCGACCGGCGCCGAGCCCGCCGCGAGCGGCGCGGGCAGCGCCGGCGACCCAGCCTACTTCACGTGCTCGATGCATCCACAGGTCCACCTCGATCACCCCGGCACCTGCCCGATCTGCTCGATGCCGCTGGTCCCGGTGCTGCGCGGCGACCAGGCCGCCGGGCTGATCCGGGTCGACGATCGCCGCCGCGCCCAGCTCGGCATCCGCACCACGCGGGTGGTCCGCGCGCCGCTCCAGCTCGAGATCCGCGCCGAGGGCCGGCTGGTGGTCGACGAGACCCGGCTCCACGACGTGACGCTCAAGATCGGCGGCTACATCAGCCAGCTGCAGGTCAACGCGACCGGCCAGCGGGTCGGCAAGGGCGACGTGCTGTTCGCGCTGTACAGCCCCGAGCTCTACGCCGCGGAGCAGGACTACCTGATCGCGCGCCAGCACCGCGACGCCTCTCACCTCGCCGGCCTCGCCGGCCTCACCGGCAACCCCGCCGTGGCCACCGATCCGGCGCCTGCCGACGCGCTGGCCCAGGCCGCGGAGACCCGGCTCCGGCTGTGGGGGCTCGGCGACGATCAGCTCCAGGCGATCGCCGGCGCCAACCAGCCGATCGAGCGCGTGCCGTTCCGCTCGCCCGCGACCGGGGTCGTGATCGAGAAGGCCGTGATCGAAGGTGACGCGGTCACCGCGGGCCAGCGGCTGTTCCGGATCGCCGACCTCGATCAGATCTGGGTCGAGGCCGACCTCTACGAGGCCGATCTGGCGCGCGTCACCAAAGGCGCCGCCGCGACCGTGACGTTGACCTACCTGCCCGGCCGGCGCTTCGAGGCCAAGGTCGCGTTCATCTACCCCTACCTGGACCCGGCGTCGCGCACCGGACGCGTCCGCATCGCGCTCGCCAACCCGCGCCTCGAGCTCAAGCCCGACATGTTCGCCACGGTGACGTTCGCGCTGCCCGCCGGCGAGCGGCTGCAGATCCCGATCTCCGCGGTGGTCTACACCGGTCCACGCCGCCTGGTGTTCGTCGACCTCGGCGACGGCCGGCTGCGGCCACAGGATGTCACGATCGGCGCGCGCAGCGGCGAGGTCGTGGAGATCACGAGCGGCCTCCAGGCCGGCGATCAGATCGTCAGCTCGGGCAACTTCCTGATCGCGGCGGAGAGCCGGATCCGCTCGGCGGGCGGGTTCTGGACCGAGGGCAGCGCCGAGGGCAGTCGAGATGACCATGCACCCCGCTGAACCAGCGAGTGGCCAGGGCCACGAGATCGCCCCCGGCGCGATCGGCCGGGTGATCGCGGCCAGCGCCAGGAATCCATTCCTCGTCATCGTGATCATCGCCGGGCTCGCCGCCTGGGGCTGGATCTCGCTGCGCCGCGCGCCGCTCGACGCGATCCCCGATCTGTCCGACGCCCAGGTCATCATCTTCACCGAGTGGATGGGGCGCAGCCCCGATCTCGTCGAGGACCAGATCACCTATCCGATCTCGACCTCGCTGGTCGCCGCGCCCGGCGTCGCCTACGTCCGCGGCCAGTCGATGTTCGGCATGTCGTTCGTCTACGTGATCTTCGCCGACGGCACCGACATCTACTGGGCGCGCAGCCGCGTGCTCGAGTACCTGAACCAGGCGCAGGCCCGGCTGCCCGCCGGGGTGACGCCGCGGCTCGGGCCCGACGCGACCGGCGTCGGCTGGGTGTTCGAGTACGCCCTCGTCGATCGCACCGGCAAGCACGATCTGCAACAGCTGCGCTCGCTGCAGGACTACAACCTCCGCTACGCGCTGTCGAGCGTCCCGGGCGTCGCCGAGGTCGCGTCGATCGGCGGCGCGGTCAAGCAGTACCAGATCACCCTCGATCCCGCGAAGCTCTACGCGCTCCACGTCCCGCTGCGCGACGTGGCCATGGCCGTCCAGCGCTCCAACGAGGACGTCGGCGGCAGCGTCGTCGAGGTCGCCGGCCACGAACACGTCATCCGCGGCCGCGGCTACGCCCACTCCACGCACGACCTCGAAGAGGTCCCGCTGAGGACCACCGCCGGCGGCATCCCCGTGCGCGTCCGCGACGTCGGCGAGGTCGCGATCGGCCAGGACATCCGGCGCGGCGTCGCCGAGCTCGACGGCGACGGCGAGGTGGTCGGCGGCGTCGTGATCATGCGCTACGGCGAGAACGCGCTCGACGTGATCGATCGCGTCAAGCAGCGGCTCGCCGAGCTTGCGCCGTCCCTGCCCGACGGCGTCACCGTCCGGATCACCTACGATCGCTCCGAGCTGATCCGCGGCTCGATCGCGACCCTGACCGGCACGCTCGTCGAGGAGATGATCGTCGTCGCGCTCATCATCTTCGTGTTCCTGCTCCACGTACGGAGCGCGCTGATCCCGATCCTCACCCTGCCGCTCGGCGTCCTGCTCGCGTTCATCCCGATGGGCTTCCAGCACCTGACCGCCAACATCATGTCGCTCGGCGGGATCGCCGTCGCGATCGGCGCGATGGTCGACGCCTCGATCATCCTGATCGAGAACATCCACAAGAAGCTCGCTGACTGGGAGCGCGACGCCCCGGCCGCCTCGCCGCCGGGCGCGCGGCGCGCCTCGCGCCTGGCCGCCATCATCGCCGCGATGCAGGAGGTCGGCCCCTCGATCTTCTTCTCGCTGCTCGTCATCACCGTCTCGTTCCTCCCGATCTTCACTCTCGAGGGCACCGAGGGTCGGCTGTTCAAGCCGCTCGCGTTCACCAAGACCTACTCGATGGGCTTCGCCGCGGTGCTCGCCGTGACCCTCACCCCGGCGCTCGCCGCGATCTTCGTGCGCGGCCAGCTGTACGGCGAGGATCGCCACCCGGTCAACCGCCTGCTGATCCGGGCCTACGCCCCGGTCGTGCGCTGGGTCGTCCGCCACCGCGTCACCGTCATCACCGCCGCGACCCTCATCGTCGCGTTCACCGTGCCGGCGTGGTTCCGCCTCGGCCGCGAGTTCATGCCGCCGCTCAACGAGGGCGTCATCCTCTACATGCCGACCGCGCCGCCCGGCATGTCGATCGCCGAGGCCTCGCGCGTCTTGCAACAGATGGACCGGGAGCTGCGCGCGTTCCCCGAGGTCGCCTCGGTGTTCGGCAAGAACGGCCGCGCCGAGACCCCGACCGACCCCGCGCCGCTCGGCATGGTCGAGACCACCGTCGTGCTGAGGCCACGCGACCAGTGGCGGCCCGGCATGACGTGGGACAAGCTCGTCGCCGAGATCGACGCCAAGCTCGCCTACCCGGGCATGCCCAACATCTTCTGGATGCCGATCCAGACCCGGACCGAGATGCTGTCGACCGGCGTGCGCAGCCCCCTGGGCGTCGAGGTGTTCGGCGACAACCTCGACGACGTCGAGCGCGCCGCGGTAGCGATCGAGCAGGCAGTCGCCGGCGTCCCCGGCACCCGCAGCGCGTTCGCCGATCGCGCCACCGGCGGCTTCTACATCGATCTCGTCGTCAAGCGCGACGCCGCGGCGCGCCTCGGCCTCACCGTCGCCGACGTCAACGAGGTCATCCAGACCGCGATCGGCGGCATGAACGTGTCCGAGACCGTCGAGGGCCGCGAGCGCTACGCCATCAACCTCCGCTACGCCCGCGAGTTCCGCGACGACCCCGCGGTGCTCGATCAGGTGCTCGTCCCCACGCCGTCGGGCGCGCAGGTCCCGCTGTCGCAGGTCGCCGACGTGAGGACCGTCACCGGCCCGCCGATGATCCGCTCCGAGGACGGCAAGCTGGTCGGCTTCGTGTTCCTCGACACCACGCGGCCGATCGTCGACTACGTCGCCGACGCGCGCGCCGCCATCGCGGCCAGGGTCGTGCTGCCCGCCGGCGTGCGGACCACCTGGGTCGGCCAGTTCCTCTACAACGAGCGCGCCGATGCCCGGCTCGCCGTCGTCCTGCCGATCACCCTGCTCGTCGTGTTCCTCCTGCTCTACCTCAATACCCGATCGCTCGTCGAGACCGGCATCGTGCTGCTCGCCGTGCCGTTCTCCCTCGTCGGCGCGATCTGGCTCATCTACCTGCTCGACTACAGCGTCAGCCAGGCCGTCAAGGTCGGCCTGATCGCCCTCGCCGGCCTCGACGCCGAGACCGGCGTGGTCATGCTGCTCTACCTGACGCTCGCCCACCGCCGCTGGGCCGCCGCGGGCCGCCTGCGCACCCGCGACGACCTGCGCGAGGCCATCGTCGAAGGCGCCGCCCACCGCATCCGTCCCAAGCTGATGACGGTCCTCACCATGATGATCGGCCTCGTCCCGGTCCTGTGGAGCACCGGCACCGGCGCCGACGTCATGAAGCGCATCGCCGCGCCGATGGTCGGCGGCCTCGTCACCTCGTTCGCCCTCGAGCTCCTCGTCTACCCGGCGATCTTCGCGATCTGGCAAGGCCGCCACCTGCCGGTCGCCGAGCTGCCCACCGCAAAGCTACCTGCGCCGTAACCTCGCCGCCGAACACATGACTCGCCCCGGATCGATTCACGAAGCCTCCGGAAGAGCGCGCACACGCTTGCTGGCGACGCGGGTCTGGGCCCGTCGCTCGTCCGTACACCACCGGATTGCCATTGACCGGCAGTGCCATCTCCACGACCGATCGGCGCTTCACCGCCCGGCCGTGCAATTTATCTCGCGCCGAACCCACCCCGCGTCGCTGCGCGGCGCGTTGACGACGCCGCGCGTGCCGCACGTCCCGAGATCGCCTGCGAGCTGGTCCGTGACGACCAGTAACGAAATCGGGCGGTCACCACCGGCCGCGCACGTTCTCCAACGCCGAGGTATGCTGTAGCAATGATGATCGAGATCGTTCCTGGCATCGTCATGGATCCCGAGCGGGCCTTCGAGAGGCCGGTGATCGCAGGTACGCACGTGACGGCTGCGCAGGTGCTGGCATCCTTGGCGGCGGGTTGCTCCGAGACACAGATCCAGACTGAACACGGGCTCACACCGGGGCAGATCCGCGCGGCCCTGCGCTACGCTACGATGCTCGCCGAGCAAAACCTCGATGCTACGTTCGCCGCGCTCTGGGCGGACCCTGAGCGCAACGCCGCCGAGGCGGAGCAGGATCGGCGGCAAGACGCCGAGATCGACGCGGGCGCGGGTTTTCGCGGTTCGATCGACGACCTCATCTCAACGATCGATGGGTAGCCTGTTTGGACCAGTGTACCTGGTCGACCTCCGCGCCTTACCGAGGCCGCTTCGAGTGCGCGCCGCCGGAATAATTCGCGAAATCGAAGCCAACCCGCAGCCCGATGGTGTTTTCAAGCGCGCCGCGCCCCCGCCGTTCAAGACCGGGACGATCGTTGCGGTCGCGCGCGGCCTCGCCGTACGCTACGCAATCGAATCCGGTGGACTGCGTTTCTACCGGGTACAGGTCATCGTCCCGTGACGGCAAGCTCGCAGACCGCAGGCGCCGCGTCGCGCGGCCGCGTGCACCGCTGACCTCGCAGACCACGAACCGCGTCGGCTAGAACGCGAACACACGCGTTGGCGCTGGCGGGTTTGAGCCCTCGCGACAACCTATTGACCTGCCCTCTCTCGCGGCGCGCGGGCGTCGCAACGACCATCTCTTCGGACGAGGTTGGGAATTTGAAACTCACCGCCGTGTAGTGCGGCCGACGATTGCCGTGCACACTCTGAGCGGCTCTGGGTTCTCCGTCAAGGCACCATTGCTGAGCACGAAAGGAGAGCAGCGGGCGAGAAGCCGCCAGTCGTCGAGGGATCTCATGTCCATAGGGAGCGTCCACACCCGCGCCGTCTTGTCCTCGCTTGCTGTGACTACCCGTGTGCCGTCGGCGCTGAACGCTGCGGCAGTGACGGTACCCTGATGCTCGAGCGGCGCGGTCACTGGCTTGTCCGTGACATCCCACACCCGCACTGTCTCGTCCTCGCTCGCCGTGACTACCCGCGTGCCGTCCGCGCTGAACGCCGCGGTCCAAACGCTGCCCTGATGTTCAAGTGGCGAGATCACCAACTTCCCCGTCCTGGCATCCCACACCCGTGCTGTCTTGTCCTCGCTCGCCGTGACCACCCGCGTGCCGTCCGCGCTGAACACCGCGGCGGTGACGCTGCCCTGATGTTCGAGTGGCGAGATCACTGGCTTGCCTGTCGTGGCGTCCCACACCCGCGCTGTCTTATCCTTGCTCGCCGTGACCACCCGCGTGCCGTCCGTGCTGAACGCCGCGGCAGTGACGGCGCCCTGACGCTCTAGCGGCGCGCTCACCGGCTTACCGGTGACGTCCCACACCCGCGCTGTCTTGTCCTCGCTCGCCGTGACCACTCGCGTGCCATCGGCGCTAAGCGCCACGGCAGTTAGACGGCCCTGATGCTCAAACGGCGTGGTGACCGGCTTACCCGTCGTGGCGTCCCACACCTGTGCCGTATTGTCATTGCTCGCCGTGACCACCCGCTTCCCGTCGGCGCTGAACGCCGCGAAAATGATGGCACCCTTAGGTCCGAGCACCGAGGTCGTCATAACGGCCTGCACCATAGCGGTCTGCAGGTCTTTCGGGTTCGCACTGGCCATGTGGACGTTCTTACGTCCGAATAGCGAGGTCACCAGGTTTCCCGTCGCCGCGTCCCGCACCTCCGCTACGGTGGTCCCAAGCATGTCCCGGTGCGCCGTGACTACCCGCGTGCCATCGGCGCTCAATGCCATAGGATATGCCGTGAACACCCTAGTGAGGTTGTCCGGATCTCTAGGTGACTCAGTTACCAGCTGCCCACTCGTGGCGTCCCACACCCGCGCCGTGTTGTCGGCGCTCTCCGTGACCACGCGCGTCCCGTCGGGGCTGAACGCCACGGACGTGACGATATCTGTTGCGGAGGGCTGACGGGAGGTGACCACGCGCGTCCCATCGGGGCTGAACGCCACGGAGGTGTCGCGGACCAAGGTAACCAGGGGCACATTTCTAGAGGCCTCTGCAAACAACATCCGAAGTACCAGGCTGTCCCCCCTTCGGTCCTCGCACCGACGAGATAGGGAAGGGCTTCCATCGGATGTCCATCGAGCAGCAGCCCCCGGCCTTGTTCGAGATAATTCGCTGCCAGGCGACGTTGTGCGATCCTTTCCTGTTCCCGCGCCTCCTGCCGCTGACGCCACGCAACGAGCCCAAGCATCGACGCGACCACCAAGAACACGGCGAGCACCGCGAACGCGCGACGGGTCCGCTGGCGCCGCTGGCGTTCCACTCTCTCGATCTCACCGCGACTCCTGGCCACGAGCGCTGGAAGCTCGGTGCCGTACCCCAGCTCACGGGCCGCATCGCTCTCGATCCATCGCACGGCTTCGGAGAGCTCCACGGGGTCGAGCAAGCTGGCTGTGCCTCGGCCGCGCTCGATCCACTCGGTGATCTTCGCTTCGAGCCGGCGGCGTCTCTGTTCATCCGCTCGCCTCCGCTCGATCCACGCTCGGAGCGCCGACCATCCCCGTAATGAGCGCCTCGTGCGACAGATCCGCAAGTGCGTCGCGGTCCGCTTCGGAGCCGTCGACGGTGACCAGTCGATGTTCGACGAGATGCTGCAGCACCCGCGAGAACTCGGCGTTACTGTCAGCGGTCGACCTAAGCGCCTGAACCTCCTGTTGCCTGCGGGTATCCGCGCGGCCCTCGCCGAAGCTGACGAGGCGAAGCAGGATGCGGCGAGCGATCATCTGCTGCGCGGTGGTGAGTGATCTCATCGCGGTGCCAGCACGTTTTTCGATCGCGACGTCCAGCCCACGTCTGCCAGCACCGAGTGCTTCATACGCCGCGAGCCCGAGGAACCGCTGGCGGCGGGGCGTGTCCCAGAGAAGGCGCAGCGTTTCCTGCACCAACGGGAGCGTGCCCCGCTCCTCGGCGGCGTCCGCGACGAGCCGATCGCACAGGCGCGCCTCCACATGTACCCCCACCTTCCTCGCTGGCTCTCGGATCGCCTCGGCAAGCGCTGTGCCCCGTAGCGGTGCGACGACAAGCGGCGAGATGCGCGTGGTGCGGTCTGGCCCGGCGAGGTCTGGCCCCAGCTCACTGTCCAGGAGGGCTCCAAAGAAATCGGCGCGCAGCGTGAGCAGCAGGCAACACTGCGATACCGAACGCAGCACCTGCAGCTTGGCGATGAACCGTTGCCGCTCCGCCGTGCCCGCGAGCGTGAACAGCTCCTCGAGTTGGTCCACGAACACGAGGACGCGCTCAGCTGGTGGATGACGAGCCACGAACGCCGCGATGGTCGTGACCGGCATCGCGAGGTCCCCAGTGACAGCACGGGGACCGTGAAACGGCTACGCGACACGCCACGCTCGATCTCCGCGACGACCACCCCACCCAGCGGCAGCCCATCAATTAAGAGCACCCGCGCTGGCGGCAGGTTGAGCGCAGGGAGCAGATAGCCGCGCACGAAGTCGGCGTCAGCGGCGGCGTGGACAACGAACAGATCGTAGGTGTGCGCCGCCGGATCCGACGACGCAGCCCCCACGTACTCCACGACCACGTCGCCCTTCGATCCCATGTGCACCGCCTTTCCAGCGAAAGCCAGGCCGAATTCTATCGCGCATCCGCACCATACGGGCAGGCATCATGCTGCGCATTACTTTGATCGAAGGGAGTTCGCGTGGCCCGATACAGCTCGTCCCGTGGACACGCAACGAGCAGCGCAGCGATGCGGCTAGGTCGCGAGATGGATGGCCCAGCCCCCATGGTCGCTCGTCGCAAAGAAGATGACCGACAGGACAGGCCCGAAAGCGGCCCTGTCCGCACGCCAACGCGCAGCGCAGCGGCGCGGGCTGGGTCACGTTGCGAGATAAATTGCACGGCCGGGTGGATCGAGCGCCGGCCGGTCGTGGAGATGGCGCCGCCATACATTCTCGATCCGGCGGTCAACGGACGAGCAACGGACCCAGACCCGCGTCGCCAGCGCGCGTGTCCGCGGTCTCCAGGTACTGCGCGCCGGGGAGATCGTCTGCGACACGGGAGTGGAGAACGCGAGCGGTATTTTCGCAGCAGCGGCGGGCCCAAACCCGCGAGCCAGCGCGCGTGTCCGCGGTCTCGCCCAGCGTGCGGTGCGCAAGTCTCGGCGAGGCCGAGCCAGGCGAGTCAGCGCAACAGAGAGTGCCCGGCACCATCCAGGATGTCGTTGTAGACCTCGTCGACCGAGATCGCGCGCGTCAACGTGGGCAACTCGAAGCTATCACCGTCGCGGTAGACGTCTGGTTCGTCGCGCCACTCGCCGCGTTCGGTGCGGCGATAGATCTTCACCCGCCGGGCATCCTGCGCCGCGAGCACGTACGCTTGTAGCGACGCGAGCGACTGGAAATCGCGGCGCTTGTCCCCGTCATCGTCGCCCGAGCTGGTTGGTGACAAGACCTCGACGATGACCGACGGATTCGTCGTCGCCTGAGCGTCATGCGCGGGATGCGCCGGCTTGCCGCAGATGATCGAGCCGTCGCTGTAACGACCGTGTCCGGACGCCGCGATCCAGAATCGTTGGTCGGGCGAGTAGCCCAGACACCCGCGAGCCATGCGTACCCCGAACAGGATGCCGAAACGCATCGCGAGCGCGTTGTGCTCGTCGGAACCGCCGGCCATCGCGACGATCACGCCGTCAAAGAATTCGTGGCGGCGCTCGCTGTCCTGCTCTGCGGCAAGGTAGTCGGCGTAGGTTGCCCGGTGGGGCAAACTCAACGTGGCCTTCACCAGTGCAGCCTAGCACACCGTCCTGCTCGTCCCCGCGCAGCGCAGCGTGGCGATCGTGAGCGACAGGTCTCCGGATGACGCAGGCGACGGCGCTCCAGGACATGTGCGTGTCCGCGGTCTCCAGAACGGCCGCTGGCGATCGCGGATGGATTCGTAGCGCGGGAGCGTCAGGAGCGGCGTGCGGGGGGTGGGCGCCGCTCGATGCTGCGCCAGACGCGGAGCGCCCACTCGCGGTCGGCAGCGTCGGTGCAGACGATGGTGCACCGCGCGATCCGCTCCTCGGGCGGACACGCGATCATCGACATCAGCACCCAGACGGGGGCCGGCTCGGTGTCGGACTCGCCGAGCATCCACAGCGCGGCACCGCCCAGCTCGCCGGCCTGGTGCTCGTAGCGCAGGCCCGTCATCTCCTTGGGGGGAAACGCGTCCATGATCTCGCGGACGGTGAACGGCCGGCCGTCGTACCGGCGATGCGTCATCGACGACAGGTAGACCTCGCGCCGCTCACCCTCGTCGAACATGCGCAGCGTCTCACCCTCGTAGAGCAGGTCGGACTCGAAGCTGGGGTCGACCTGGATGGACCAGCCGCAGTGGAAGTACAACCGGATGGCGTGCACCTCGCGTCCTCCTGGCCTACCCGCCGAGCTCGATGCCGACGCCCTTGGCGGTGCGGACCAGCTCGCCCGCCGGATCGACGAGCTTGAGCTTCCGGACCGCCTTGGCGATCGGCTTGGCGACGACATGGCCGTTCTCCATCGCGGCGACGTGGCCGAACCTGCCCTCGGCGATCAGCTCGACGGCCCTGACGCCGAACCGGGTCGCCAGCTCGCGGTCGAACGCGCAGGGCGAGCCGCCGCGCTGGATGTGCCCGAGCACGGTCGTGCGCACGTCGTACTCGGTCTTCGTGGCGATCAGCTCCGCGAGGTAGGTCGCGGCGCCGCCGAGCTTCTCCTGCCTGGTGACGTCGCCCGCGGTGATGACCGACAGCCCGCCACCCTTGGGCTTGGCGCCCTCGGCGACGACGACGATCGAGTAGCTGACGCCGCGGCCATGGCGGCGATGGAACGCCTCGATCACGCGATCGGGGTCGTAGTCGATCTCGGGGATCAACACGACGTCGGCGCCGCCGGCGAGGCCGGAGGTCAAGGCGATCCAGCCCGCGTAGCGCCCCATAACCTCGACGATCATGATCCGCTCGTGGCTCTCGGCGGTGGTGTGCAGCCGATCGATTGCATCGACCACGACCTCGACCGCGGTCTGGAAGCCCACGGTGTAGTCCGTCGCTTCGAGATCGTTGTCGATCGTCTTGGGCACGCCGACGATCCGGGTCGCGCCGCGCTGGATGAACTGGTCGGCGAACGACATCGTCCCATCACCGCCGACGACGATCATGCCGTTCAGATCGAGCTTCGCGAGGTTCGACATGCAGCGCGTCGAGACGTCGTGGATCTCGACGCGGCCGTCGGGCAGCTTCACCGGATAGGCGAACGGGTTGGCGCGATTGCTCGAGCCGAGGATCGTGCCACCGCGAGGCAAGAGGTGCGAGACGCCCAGCGAGGTGAGCTCGAGGTACTCTTCCTCGTAGAGACCCTCGAAGCCGTTCCGGATGCCGACGACCTCCCAGCCGTAGGTCTGCCGGGCATGTAGCGTCACCGCACGGATGACGCCATTGAGGCCGGGGCAATCGCCGCCCCCGGTGAGGATCCCGATCCGCGTGCTCATCTTGCTGAAGTATCCTTTGGTTTGGCGGTGCTGGTAGATCCGTCACACCCGGGGTTTCACTCACGGAGCGCCCCGAAGAACCCCGTGGTGCCGATCTCGGCCTCGCGTACCGCCCTTGAACGGCGATCAGCGCCGGTCACGAGGCCGCGCGCGCCGGCACACGCAGCAGTCCCCGCAGCTTTTCGGGGAGCTGGGCCAGGTTCACCGGATCATCATCGACGATCACGCCGCGGCAGCTCGCTGCGCCACAATGGCAAGGCTCGGCGACCTCTGCTACGAACGCGTAGTCGTAGGTGATCTCGTCTCCGACCGGGATATCGCGGACGGCGACCCACCACGCGAGCATCGTGTTCGAGCCATTGTCCCACTGCAGCATCACGTCCGTGTTTGGATCACACGAATGGTTGAACCAGCGCGTCTGGCAGACCAGATCCCAGAACAGCGGCTCGCCGCGGCCCGAGTCTTCCCGAGGCAGAATGAGGGCATAGGTATCGTCGAACTCGGCGTGGCTGTCGTAGAGCACGCCGTCCCCGTAGCAGATGACCTCGCCTCGCTGGAACGGTCGCGTCGCCACGACTCCGTACCCATGAATGCTGGAATGCACGACACGTAACCCTTCGAGCAAAGGCATGGGGTGCGATTTTCACGAACCTTGCTCGGACTGCAAGAGCGCACGCCAAAACCCCGGCGTGCCCGGGATCGGACATTTCAGTCGTGGGATCGTGAACGATTACCTTTCACCTGAACACGCGATCTGCGTGTAGTCACAGGCGCCACCTGGTTCTTTGACGCTCCGGAGCGCTCGCAACACAGTTTCTCGTCGAGCTTTCGTCGGTGTTTCATGTAGGCAGTGGGGATCGTTAAGGCGGGTGAGCGCTGCCGCACAATGCAGCTCTCCTCGATCCCCGCGATGTTTCACTTGCAGGTCCAACGGTTCCAGGCGACGGTACCGATTGATGTCCAAAACTCTCCCGCCAGAGCAAAGCGGACGTAAGCGTCCCGCCACGCCAGAGCCCAAGCTGGCCCGCGGGACCCGAGACATCACGCCCGCGACGATCAAGGTCGCGCGGGGCACACGTGATCTGGCAGCTCCGGTCCCGCTAGAGCCCGATGACGACACCATCGTCCTCGACACCGACCCGGTGCTTGTCGACGACCTGTCGCTCGACGCCGAACCCAGTGATCCCACCGACGCCGGCGACGCAGGTGACGCAGGTGAGCCTGGAGAAGTTTCGGAGGGCGTAGAGACCCAGGCCGGCGAGCATGCCGCGGCGATCGACGCCCGGATGATCGAGCTCGGCAAGCGGCGGTTCGGCATCTCGGAGTTCCGCCCCGGCCAGGCGCTCGCGATCCGCAACGTCCTGGCGGGCATCGACACCCTCGCGATCATGCCCACCGGAGCCGGTAAATCGCTGTGTTATCAGCTACCTGCGCTGGAGCTCGACGGCGTGACGCTCGTGGTCTCGCCGCTGATCGCGCTGATGAAGGATCAGCACGACAAGCTCGCCGAGCTCGACATCGAGGTCCTGCGGCTCGACTCGACGCTGTCGCCGCGCGACGAGCAGGCCGCGCTGTCCCGGCTGTCCGAGAATCGCCCATGCATCGCCTACGTCACGCCGGAACGGCTCGGCGAGCCGAGGTTCCGCGAGCGGCTCGCCGCCGTGCGCGTGGCGCTGTTCGTCGTCGACGAAGCTCATTGTATTTCGCAGTGGGGGCACGACTTTCGCCCTGCGTACCTCGGGCTCGGCGAGGCCGTCCGCGCGCTCGGCCGCCCGCCGGTCCTCGCGCTGACCGCGACCGCGCCCCCCAAGGTCAAGGACGACATCCTCGCGCAGCTCCAGCTGCATCCGGCCGATGCCTCGGTGATCGACATCGGGCTCAACCGGCCCAACCTGCGCTACCACGTCATCAAGGCGTCGAGCGAGCGCAAGAAGCAAGCGCTCCTGCTCCGGCTGATCGAGAAGCAGCCCGGCTGCGGCATCATCTACGCCGCGACCGTGAAGACGGTCGACGCGCTCGCCGACTTCCTGTGGTCGCAGGGCGTCGAGTGTGGCCGCTATCACGGCCGGATGCGCGCCAAGGATCGCGAGCGGGTGCAGAGCGCGTTCATGGAGCACAGCGAGCCGCGCTTGATGGTCGCGACCAACGCGTTCGGGCTCGGCGTCGACAAGCAGGACCTGCGGTTCGTCATCCACTACAACTTCCCCGGCTCGCTCGAGAGCTACTACCAGGAAGCCGGGCGCGCCGGCCGCGACGGCGTCCCCGCCGACTGCGTGCTGCTCTACCAGCCCGAGGACAAGCGGATCCAGAGCTTCTTCCTCGGGGGCCGCTACCCCACGCCGGAGCAGACCCGTGCGGTCGCCGAGGCGCTGGTCCACGTGACCCACGGCCGGGTCGCCACACGCCACGCCGATGACACGATCGACGATCACGACGATGTGTTCGTCGCGGTCAAGGACATCGCGGAGCGCGCCGACGCCCCCGCCAAGAAGGCGCGCGTCGTGCTGTCGTTCTTGAAAGAGGTCGGTTTTGCCGCCGAGGCGCCCGGATCACGCTTCGCGCCGCTCGCGACCGAGCCGCCGAGCATCGAGGATCTGGCGCGCGCCGCCACCCGCTACGAGCAGAAGCGCGCCCAGGATCGCGCCCGGCTCGCCGCGATGTTGCGCTACTCGCAATCCCACCTCTGCCGGACCCGCCTGCTCGTCACCTACTTCGGGTACACCGATCACCCGGCGTGCGGGACCTGTGACAACTGCGTCCGGGCCGCGAAGACCGCGCCGCCGACCGCGGCGCAGCTCGAGACCATCGCCACCACGCTCGCGGCGCGCCGCAGCGGCGACCCCGCCACCCGCAAGGCGCTGCTCGAAGAGGCGCTGCGCCGCAACCGCGGCGCCGGGCGAGGCCGCGCGCTCAAGATCGAACGCGTCAAGCGCCCGGTGTTCGGCCCGCTCGAGAAGGGCGACCTCGTGCGCCACGCGACCTGGGGCGAAGGCGAGGTCGTGCGCGTCGTGGGCGACTCCGTGTACACCTTCTTCCCGGTCCACGGCGAGAAGCTGCTCAAGACGAGCTTCCTCGAGAAGATCGACGCCTGACAGGCGTAACCCGCCGACTGCTTACAAGAGCTCCTCGATCACGAGCGTCCCGCAAACGAACGAGTCGCGCTGTGCGGCGAGGGCGCTTGCGCGCACCCGGCCATCGGTTGTTCCTCGGCCGCGGCGGAAATCACCAGTGAATCGTTAGCCCGGGGCGCGCGTCTGGCGCTGGCGGCGCACCTCGTAGAGCGCCAGCGACGCGGCGACCGACACGTTGAACGAGCCGATCGCGCCGCGCCCCTCGGCCATCGGGATGATCGCGTGGAAGTCGCAGGTCTTGCCGACCAGCGGACGCACGCCGGTCCCTTCGGCGCCGAGCACGAGGCACAGCGGCAGCGTGGCGTCGATCGTCTCGATCGGCTGCGCGCCGGCCGTCGCCGCGACGGCGACCCGCCACAGCCCGAGCTCGCGGAGCTCGTCGAGCGCCCGCACGAGGTTGCCGACCTGGGCGATCGCGACCAGCTCGCTCGCACCGGCGCTCGCCTTGGCGACGATCGCGGTCACCTGGGCGGCGCGGTGCGCGGGGATGATCACGCCGTCGGCGCCGAGCAGGTACGCGCTGCGCAGGATCGCGCCGAGGTTGCGCGGGTCCTCGACGCCGTCGAGCGCGAGCACGAGCGCCGGACCTGCCGCCGGAATCATGGCCGCGACCTCGACATACTCGAACGCCCCGAGCCACGCGATCACCCCCTGGTGGCGCGCGTCGGGCCCCGCCGCCTGATCGAGCGTCTTGCGATCGCGATCCTCGACGCGCACCCCGGCCGCGCGCGCCGCCACCACGATCGCCGCGATCGGATCGCTCGTCGTGCGCCCCGCGCGCTGCGGATCGACCCACACGGCGCGCACGCTCCCGGGGCGCCGCGCGATCAGCTCGCGCACCGGCCCCGCGCCGTAGACCACGCGCTCGCCGGGGCTGGTCATGACCGGCCCCGGTTCGGTGTCTCGCACCAGATCGCAACGCCGCGCCTGCGCGACCCAGCACGATCCCTGAACGGCACGTCGACCCATCCATCGAGTTCATCGAGGCGCGCGCTACCCCTCACGGCATGCCACCCGCGAGCTCGGCAACGATCGCGCGAGCCGCCGCTGCCGGATCGCTCGCGTCGCGCAGCGGGCGACCGACGACCACCAGATCGGCGCCGGCCTCACGCGCCTGCCGCGGCGTCATCACGCGCTTCTGATCGCCGTCCTCAGCACCCGCCGGCCGCACGCCCGGCGTCACGATCAAGAACCCGCTCGGGGCGATCGCGCGGATCGCCGCGATCTCGTGCGGCGAGGCGACGACGCCGGCACAGCCTGCGTCGATCGCGAGCTGCGCCCGCTTGACCGCCAGGTCGCGCACCGGCCCCACGGCGCCGATCTGCGCCAGGTCGGCGTCATCGAGCGAGGTCAGCACGGTGACCGCCAGCACCCGCGTCGCGCCCGCAGATCGCACCGCCGCCTCGAGCATCGCCCACCCGCCGCCGGCGTGTACCGTGAGGAGCCCCGCGCCGAGCGTCGCGACCCGCGCCGTGGCGCGCGCGACCGTCTCCGGAATGTCGTGCAGCTTCAGGTCGAGCATCACGCGGTGGCCGCGCGCCACGTAGTCCGCGACGATCGCCGGCCCTTCGGCGCAGAACAGCTCGAGCCCGACCTTCACCCAGCTCGGAACCCCGGTGAGCCGGGCCACGAGCGCGTCGGCGTCGCCGCGGCTCGGCGCATCGAGCGCCGCGATCAAGCGATTCCCCGGATCGAACGCCATGGAGCCTAGTCCTACATCAAGTGCACCGCTTCACCAACCCTCGAGCTTCCTCCGCGAGATCCCCACCCGGCAGCCCGGCGAACGACCGCCCTGCATCGATGAGTCCCTTGCCCCGATGCTGCCCAGGCACCCGGCCGGCGACCGCCTGCATCAACGACGTCCCAGCCTCGATGCTACACTGACGCCATGCCGCCCCACCCCGCCGCTGCGCTGCTCGGCAAGAGATGGGACCTGCTCGCGGCGTATAAAGATCAGTACTGGCGCGAGCAGAAGCAACTCGGCCTCCGCGAAGCGCTGCGCGTCGTCGATGCGCTGCGAACCCAAGCACAGTTCTTCAACCCGACCTGGCCCACCCCGGAAGACCGTGAAGCCGACCTCGAAACGCACATCCGGGTCTCCGCGGCGCTCGCGCGCACCGCGCCAGGGAAAGCCAAGCCACGCACCAAGCCGGCCCGCTCCGCACCACGTCCCTCGCGAGTCCCTCGACGCCATCGTCGCGTTCGCAAAGCTGGCTGAGCAAGAGAACCTCCGCTGGTACCTGTTCGGGGCCCAAGCGGTCGCAACGTACGGCGTCCCGCGAACGACCGGTGATGTCGACATCACCCTTGACCTCGGGGAGCGAAGCCTCGGCCTTCTCGTCGCATCATCACGCGATCGAGGAGTTGCGGTAGATCTTATCGACGACCAGCTCCGCATCGAGCGACTCGACGACGACGCGCCCGCCCGCCATCGCGACGCGCATCACCCACGCCCCAGCTGCATCGCGGCGGTAGATCGTGATGCGGCGCTCGCGGTGGGAGACGATGATCACCTCGCGCAGGGTCGGGATCGTCTGATAGGCCTCGAGCTTCGCGCCCGTGTCGTACTCCTCGGAGGAGTCGCTGGTGACCTCGAGCAGCACGAGCGGGTTCAGCGCGGTCGCGTTCGGGCTCGGCGCGTGCTGCACGAGCGGTCCACAGATCACCGAGCCGTCCGGAAACGTCGCGAGCCCGAGCGCTTCGACGTAAATGCGCAGGTCGGAGGTATGCACGCGGCAGGGGCGATCGCCGACGGCGCCAAGCAGGGCGGCAAGGACGTTCAAGGCGAGCGCAGAGTGATCCTCGGAGCCACCCGCCATCGCGTAGATCTCGCCGTCGAAGAACTCGTGCTTCGTCGGGCTGTCGTTTTCGAGCGCGACGTACTGCGCGTACGTGTAGCGATGATGTCGCCGGCCGGATGTGACCATGTCCCTGCGAGGGTAGCACTCGCATCCCTCCACCCGTCGCGCAAACCAGCCCCGCATCCGGCGAGCCACGCCGACCGAAACAGGCCATTCTTGATATCCATGAGGACCACCATCGACGTCGACCGGCGAGCCGCGGAGGAAGCAGCCAAGGTCCTTCAGACCCGGTCGCTGAAGGACACGGTGAACGCAGCGCTGTTCGAGGTGCTGGCGACAGCTCGTCGGCGACGACTCGCCGAACGGCTCCGCGCCGGCGCGCTGACCGCGCCGACACCTTCAGAACTGGCACGGTTGCGAGCTCCGCGCACTCCGAGCAGCGCGCTCAAGGATCGCCGTTGAAGTGGTCCCCGTGCCCCTGATCCCCGCGCGAGCGATCGCCCCGGCGTTCACTTCGCGATGCGGATCGCGTACCCGCCGGCTTCCTCGACGACGGTGTAAATGACCCCGGGATCGGCGCGGCGGTGCTCGGCGTCGAACCGGATCGTGCCGGTCAGCCCGACGAACTGCGCCTTCGCCAAGCTGGCGGCGAGCCCGGCGCGCCCCGCGCCCCCGGCGGCGGCGGCGAGCTGCGCGGCATCGAACGCATAGGCCTCGACGAACCCCGGCGCGCGGCCAAACGTCGCGATGAAGCGGTCGACGAACGCCTTGCTCGCCGGCTCCTGGTCATCGGGGTAATAGCCGGGGGCGAGGAACGCGCCCTCGGCGTGGCGGCCCGCATCTACGAGGAACGTGCCGGTCAGGTTCTCGGCGGTCGACAGCAGCAGCACGGCGCGGCCGCCGCGCACCTTCTTGGTGCCGAGCGGGCGCGGCTTGGCCTCGGTCGCGTCGAGCGCCGGGGCGATCAGCGCGAGCGTGGAGGCATCCTCGGGGACGAAGATCGCGTCCCACGAGCCGGTGAGCTTGCCGACGACCCCGGCGAACGACTTGGTGTCGGGCTTGTAGGTGACGCTCGAGACGATCGTCCCACCGCCGCGGCCCACCTCGTCGGTGAACGCCGCGGACAACGACTTGCCGAAGCCGCTGTCCGGCGCGAGCACCGCGAACTTGGTGACGCCCCGGGCCAGCGCGCGTTGCGCGAGCGCCCGCGCGCGCGCCTCGCCCGAGTGCATCATGTGAAACACCATCTTTCGGACGGCGAGCTTCTCGGCGCGTCCGGTGAGGCTGAGCAGCGGCACCCCGAGCGCATCGGCGCGCGGGCCGGCGGCGTCGACCGCGTCCTTGTCGGTCGGGCCGATGATGACGGTCACGTTCGCACGCGCGAGCTCCTCGACGGCCTGGCCGATCGCGTCGCCGTCCCCTGCCGCGCGCACCTCGACCGCGGCGACCGCCTTGCCGTCCGCCACGCCCGCCGCGAGGCCGAGGCCGGCGACCGCGGCTTCGCCGATCCGGTTCGACTTGCCGCCGAGCGGGACGACCGCGCCGACAAGGCCGATCGCGCCGCCGGCCGCCACCGCCGCGCCCTCCGCGTCGATCGCCTCGGGGAGCCCCAGCGCGGCCCGCGCGGGCCTCGCGATCTCGCGCATCCGCTGCGCCTCGGCGGTCTTGCCGGTCCGCTCGTCGAGCGTCACCAGCCGGCTCGCGACGACCGCGAAGCTCGGGCCCTTGCGATCCGGCAGCTCGTCGAACGCGCGGCGCACGAGGTTGGGATCGGCCGCCGCGACGACCTCCTCGATCCGGGCCACCACCACGGCCCGCTCGGTCGGGGTCACCCGCGGGTACAGCTGGTCGAACATCGCGAGCGACCGGATCGGCGGATCGCCGGCGGCGGCGGTCGCATAAGCGAGCGCGGCGAGGTACTCGGTCCGGTCGGCGTCGTCCTCGATCGCGTGATCGCTCGACTTGAGCAGCGCCAGCGCGCCGGCCGCGTCGCCCTGGTAGTTCTTGGCGATCCCGAGGAACAACCGCGCGCGCGCCGTGAGCCCCGGATCCGCCTTGATCTCGACGACCTCGGTCAGCAGCTTGACCGCGTCGCGGGTCCTGTGCGCCTTGACGTCGGCGATCCCGGCGTAGAGCTCGGCCCACGGGACGATCGGATCCTCGGGAAATTCCTCGACGATCCGCTTGAACTCACCGGTGTCCTTGCCGTCGCGCAGAAACTTTGCCCGCGCGTCCTGGAACCGGCTCCGGGCCCCGGTGTCGCCGGTCGTCGGGACGTCGGGGACGAGCGTCCGCCGCATCGGACGGGGGCACGCCGCGAGGCATGCAGCCAGGGCCACGATCCAAGCGAGGGACACTGCGCGCCGCGCGATTCTCACAACCGGACGATAGCGAGCCCTGCGCATCGCCGCAAATCGCGGTAAGGATTGCCATGGCTCGCACGGAACGTCTGCTCATGGAGCTCGAACGCGGCTTTGAGGCCCTCGAGGCCGGCAAGATCGACGCCGCTGCCTCGATCGTCGAGCGCTGCCAGCGCATCGACCGCAAGAACCCCGACGTGGTCGCCCTCGCGGCGGCGGTGTCCGATGCCAGCGGCGACATCGACGACGCCCTCGAGCAGTACCGCCTGTTGCGCGAGCTGCGCCCCGACGACCCCATGCCGCGGATCTGCGTCGCCCGCCTCGAGCTCCAGGGCCTCGGCGACGCCGACGCCGCCCTCGACACCGTGCAGTCCGCCTTCGACTTCATCGACGAGGAAGCCGACCTGATCGAGGCGATCTACATCAAGACCCAGGCCCTCGTCATGCGCGGCGAACCCGCGGCCGCGCGCGAGGCGCTCGGCGAGCTCTCCAGCTCGGTGATCGACGACGCCGAGCTCGCCCTCGATCTCGCCGAGCTCGCCCTTTCGGCCGAAGATCCCGAGGGTGCCAAGCGCTGGATCGAGATCGCCCAGCCCCACGACGAGCTTCGCGCCGACGCGCTCCACCTGCTCGGCCGCGTCCACGAGCTCACCGGCGATCGCGTCGCCATGATCGCCGCGTGGCAAGAGGTCCGCCGCCAGGACCTCGCCGCCGCCCCCGGCCCGCTCGAGATCAGCGAGGACGACGTCGAGCGGATCGCCCTGGCGACCCTCGCCGAGCTGCCGCCGCAGATCCACGAGAAGCTCGAGCGCGTGCCGATCCTGATCGACGATCTGCCGTCCGAGGCGCTGGTCGCCGACGGCCTCGACCCTCGCCTGCTCGGCCTGTTTCAAGGCACCCCGATGCCCGAAGACGGCGCGCTGGCGCCGACGGTCACCAACATCCTGTTGTTCCGCAAGAACCTCCAGCGCTCGTGCGTCGATGCCGATCACCTCGCCGAGGAGATCCGCATCACGGTGCTCCACGAGACGGCGCACTACTTCGGGCTCGACGAGGCCGACCTCGAAGCGCTCGGCCTCGACTGATCAAAATCAGCCCGGATCATTCACCACAAGGTCGCGCGAGACCAGGCGGCTCGCGGTTTGGTGACTGGGGACGCTTCCAACTAATGAAACTATCGCTACCGGAAGTGCCTGAGTTTCCTGGCTAACAGCCGTGGCCTCTCGCCTAGTAGCTTATCGCAGTGGATCTGACCGGTTGCGAATCAGCGCGGGAACGCCAATGCGCAGCGAGGCGACGTGGGCTGGGTCCCGAGCGAAGGTAGCTTCCACAGGTGGTCCTTCAAGGGTAGGCCGGCCTGAGTATTAGGCATGGAAGTAGTTCTCTCGTCGGTGGTTCGCTTTCACCCGGAGCGAGTGGGCCCAGACCCATGTCGCAAGCGCGCGTGTCTGCGGTCTTCGCGGCCCCTCGAACCGGTCAAAACCACTGCGACGAGGCACTAGTTTCAATAGTTGGAAGCGTCCCCAGACTAAGCCGCCGAACCGGCCAACCCATCATCTTCTCTGCGGCGAGGTACTAGGCTATGCCAGCGTCGTGACGCGCTCGCCGAACAGGCGCTCGATGCGGGTCAGGAGGTCCTCGGTCGGCGACACCGCCCAGGCGTCGGGCAGCGTGACCACGGTCTCCGAGCGCTGCGGGATCTTGAGCCGCAGCACGGCCTGGCAGTTACCGCGCACCGCGTTGGCGAGGATCGTCTTCAGCTCGTCGATCTGATCGTGGGTCAGCTGGTCGGCGTTCAGGTGGATGTCGACCCGCGAGGTCTTCTGCTGGCGCAGCTCGGACAGGGGCGCCGCGGACTCGAGCAGCATCTTCCACTCGGGCGCCTCGGCGTTGCCCTCGTTCTTGACCGCGCCGGTGCACAGGATCGGCTCGTCCGAGACCAGCACGTGGCGCACCTTCTCGAACGTCTTGGGGAACGCGATCACCTCGAGCGTGCCCTCGGCGTCCTCGAGCATGAAGCGCGCCATCTTGTCGCCCTTCTTGGTGATCATCTCGCGGTACTGGCTGACGATGCCGCCGATCGCCGCGTCGCCGACGCCGCGCTTGCCGGTCGCGAAGTCGTTGGTCGTCGCGCTGGCATAGCGCACCAGGTCACCGCGGTAGCGATCGAGCGGGTGGCCCGAGACGTAGAAGCCGAGCGCCTCCTTCTCGAACGCGAGCAGCTGCTTGGGGCCCCAGCCCTCGACGT
>Ga0308175_100000452_pt1 | contig 28869 bp, 42 predicted proteins | sample PhyCR1_3_FD_203893 | JGI IMG/M metagenome (GOLD analysis project Ga0308175, IMG submission 203893) | Soil microbial communities from UC Gill Tract Community Farm, Albany, California, United States - DLSLS.C.R1 | ecosystem: Environmental > Terrestrial > Soil > Agricultural land | place: USA...
TCGCGCGGGACCAGCAGCCCGAGGGGCACGCTCATTGGATTCGCGTCTTCGAGACGAGCGTGACGCTTAACGCGCCGACGGGCATGCTGAGCGCTGGCGGCTCGAATCCAACCAACAGCGGTAGCACACTGGTGCTGAGGCAGATCGCGGATCGGCTATACGAGAACGGCGATCAGGTTGCTGACTGGCCGGCCGTCCGTTGGGTATGGTCGATGATCCCGATCCCGGTCGCGATTGCCGCGTGGGCGTGGGTGGCCATCGCCGTCGAACTGCCCGTGTCCGTACACGTGCTGATCCTTGCGATCATCGCCCTCGGCAGCGTGCCTCTCGTGCAGAAGGCGATGGCGAGCGTTCGCGCAGTACGCCTGCAGCAGGACGCGCCGCCGCACTGGGTGCGATTCCGAGGGGAGTCTCGCAAAGAGACGATTCAGCGTCGAGCCGATACCCATGAGAATCTCAAGGTCGGCGCGATCACTCTTGTTGCCGGTGCCCTCCTCGGTGTGCTCGGCACGCTGCTGACGACGGCGCTCACCGGAGGCTGACGAGGCGGCCGACCCGCTCTGGTCGACCGCCTCGCATTCATCCCTTACTCGATCGCGGATCGGGCTTCGGGTCGATCGTGTTCTTGTAGCGCACCTGGCCGTTGGTACCGTGCACGCTGATCTCGCCGCCCTGACCGGCTGCCAGCCGATCACGCAGGGCGTCGTACGCGCCCTGCTGCGTGTCGTTCCGGACGGTCGCTCGCTGCCCGTCCTGGCGCTTGCCGACCCAGCTGTCGCCATCCTTATAGACGTTGTACTCGTCGCTTCCCATACTCACCCCCTCTCCTCGTTGAGGAGGCCAGGATAGCCGCCGACGCGTTCGTTCGGGCGGCCGGAGGAGCAAAGGTCTCATGGCTGCAGGCGTTCCGGGGCGGAGTACCGCCGCGCACCGGAACAACCGCAAGGCGCTGAAGGATCTGACCCGCGAGCACAACCTGCCGTGCGCGATGTGCGGTAACGCGATCGACTGCGACCTGCCGCACACCGATCCGTGGTCGTTCGCGTACGACCACATCAAGTCGATCAAGACGCACCCGGACCTCGCCGACGACCCGGCGAACGGCCAGCCGTCTCACAAGCGCTGCAACGAGAACAAGGGTGCGAACGACGCCCGACCCGGCCTCGGCGATCCGTCTGAGGTCTGGTGACCGATGAGAGGAGACACCATGTCGAACCGTCAGAGCACCAAGCAGACCGCGACCGCCGTCCGCCCCACGCCGGCCGAGCAGGCGGCCGAGAAGCCGGAGCAGGCCGAGGCCACGGATGCCGAGCACACCGTCGCCAAGGGCGAGACCCTCGACGACATCGCGGAGAAGACCGGAGTCCCGGCCGCGCACCTGCAGCGCCTCAACGCGATCAAACGCCCCGAGCTCGTCTGGCCGGGCATGCGTCTGCGCCTCCGCTAGTCGACACCGTCACGGGCGTCCGTGATCGATCCATCGCCAGCGCGGGTCTGGGCGTGAAGTGATGCGGGAGACTGCGCGACCGATTTCACGCGAGGCGGATCGGTCGGCGCTGTCGTCGAAGCGGTCGAACATTTGCTGCGCAAGGAGACGTGAGTATAGGGATTCCGCGATATCAGCGATCGTCGCGAAGACCTCGGCGAGCAACTCCATCGCGGGCAGCGTTGTGTCGATGTAGCTGATCTCGCCGATGCCTCGAACTGGCTCTGACTCGGGATCCTCACGCAGCGGTTGCAGGGTGGTCCACTGGTCGTGCTCGATGCGATTCCGGTACTCGATCACGAGTCCGAGGGAGTCTGCGATCTCCGATTGGGCGTGGGACTCGAGGACATCTTCGAGGTCCGCACCAGCGAAGGTATTCAGTCTCTTCCCCAAAGTCTGGTCAGCGCGGGCAGGAAACCCGGTCAGGTCGACGATGCCTCCGAGCGCGTGGTTGATCTGCGTAGCTGCTTTGGTCACCACACCGCGTGCTCGGTCCAGTCGCTCGCCTCGTGCCAACCCTGCTGCGTACCACTCGCGTTCCATCCGATCAGCATCTCATCCGTCCTCGCTCTCGCTAGAGGGGTAGGGGGGTCGAATCCCTAGCCGTGGGGGCTCCGCACCGCACCGGGGGTGATCTATCCCCCTCCGCTCGCGTTTGTCCCATGTCCCACACCTCGGGAGGTGGTCGCGATGCCGATGACACCCGAGGAGAAGCGCAAGCGCGACCGTGAGCGAAAGCGCCGGCAGCGCTCGAATGCCAAGGGATCGGCAACCCTCGAAGCACTCCCGCAGATCGGGCCGGCGACGATCCGGCGACGTGGGACAGAGGGTGGGACATCGGGTGGGACAGCGGACGCGTCCGCGCCTCCGCCTCCGAGCGGCCCGACGAACCTGTCCGCGGCCGAGGATCTCGTCGCCGAGCTCAACATCTCCACGGCCGCCGCGCGCTACCGGGTCGCTCTGATCCTGCAGCTCGCTCGTGACCTCGACGAGCCGTCCGCGATCCCGCAGCGATCTTCCCTCGCGGCGAAGTACACCGAGAACGTCGACGCCCTGCTCGCGATCGCGAAGCCGAAGGAACGCGACGAGCTCGACGAGATGCGCCGCATGTTCTACCAGGGGGAGACCGGTGGCATCGACGACGACCCGGAAGCGCGCAGCCGTCCCACGCGCAAGAAGGCGTAGCGCGCCGCGGCGGGTGTACGGGCACGAGGCACCTCGTGTCTTCACCCCGCCGCGGCGACCGCTCACGCCGCAGACCTCCGCCGGTTACGCCGCGATCCACTTCGCGATGTGGCTGCACCTGCAGCTCGCCGGCACCCGCTACGCCGAGCTCGCTCCGAAGCTGAACCCGTGGCAGCGCTGGTTCCTGATCCACGCACTCGAGCTCAACCCGGATGGGTCGTACCGGTTCAAGACGGTGCTCCTCTGGGTGGCCCGGCAGAACGGCAAGACGTTCATCGCGGCCCTGCTGATCCTGTTCCGCATGATCATGGACGGCGACGCGCAGGTGATCGGCGTCGCTCAGAAGCTCGCCACGGCTAAGAAAACCTGGGACCACGCACAGTCGATCATCGACGCGATCCCGCGACTGCGGCAGGAGTTCGCGAAGGCGAACAACATCAACGGCGAGTTGTGGTTCGAGCTCACCGGCGGGCAACGCTACTGGGTCGACTCCGCCGACAACGGCGGCCGCGGCCTCACTTTCGATCTCGTGTTCGTCGACGAGATCCTGAAGCACAAGACGTTCAAAGCGTGGTCGGCGCTGTCGAAGACCACGGCCGCGCGCCGTCGCTCGCAGCTCATTGCCGCGTCGAACACGGGCGACCTCGAAGCGGTTGTGCAGCGGTTCCTGCACAAGCAGGCGATCCAGGCCATCGAGGCGAACGACGACTCGACGACGATCGGCCTGTTCTGGTGGACACCGCCGCCGGGGATGCCGCTCGACACCCCCGAGGCGTGGGCGTACTCGAACCCGTCGATGAACTACAACCTGCCGCAAGAGAACCTCGCCGCCTACTGGGTGTCGGACCCGCGGCCCGTGTTCGAGTCCGAAGTCGCGAACATCTTCATCGACTCCACGACCGGCGGCCCGTTCCAACAGGGCATGTGGGCGAAGGGGCTCGATCGGCTCTCGAAGCGCGCCGACGGTGCCGACGTCTACATCTGCATCGAGGTCAGCTCGGACCGCACACTCGCACACATCGGCTTCGCTGCGCTGCGGGCTGACGGGTTCATTCACGTCGGCATCATGCAGAGCCTGCCGGGGACCGACTGGGTTGTGCCGTGGCTCACCGCTCCCGAACGCCGGTTTACCCCGGCCGGCATCACCTTCCAAACCAACGGCGCTCCGGTGTCGTCCCTCGTCGGCGAGTTCGAGGCCGCCGGCCTCGAGGTCACCCCGTGGGGCGGCCCCGACCTCGGCCGCGCGACTGGGCTCCTGCTCGACCACGTCAACCTGCAGAAGCTCCGACACCGGCATCAGCCGTTGCTCGAGGTGGCAGCGCAGAACGCCGTCGTGAAGAAACTCGCTGACGCGCTCGTCATCGACCGGTCGGGATCCGCTCACGACGCTTCACCGCTCTCGGCGATCGCCGGCGCGCTGTGGCTGCTGAAGAACCCGCCGACAACACCCGAGCCGCAGATCCGCACGCTCAAGAGGAGGACACGTGGCTAAGTTCACCGATCGAGTCCGGGACGCCTGGCGCTCGCTCGTCACCCGTGCGCAGTCGCGGCTCCCGTCGCTGCGCGGTGGTCGCACTGCCGCCGGCGTCTACGTGACGCCGGAGCAGTCGCTGCAGGTGATGGCCGTGCTCACCTCGGTGCGCCTCGTGGCCGAAGCGGTGTCGAGTCTGCCGAAGTCGGTTGTTGTTCGCCGTGGCCGTGACCGAGTGACTCCGTCGCCGAAGTACCGCACGCTCGTCTACCTGCTGACCGTGCAGCCGAACCCGGTGATGGATGCCGCAGAGTTCTGGCGCACGGTCGTCACTTGGATGCTCATTCGCGGGAACGCCTACGTGTTCGTGCACCGCAACGGGGCCGGCGACGTCATCGGCCTGTGGCCGGTCCCGCCGACCGATGTGAAGGTGCTGCGCACGTCGACGGGTGATCTCGCCTACAAGCTCAGCCACGACGGCAAGGAGACGTGGCTGCCGGTCGAACCCGGTTACGTGGCAACACACCTCGAGATCCTCCACTATCGCTGGTTCGGCACCGGCCCCGAGGCGCTCTCGCCGATCGGCGTCGCCCGTCAGCAGGTCGGCATCTCCGTGGCGGCGACCGCATACATCGGCGGATTCTTCGAGCGTGACGCGACACCGGAGACGGTGCTCACCACGCAGGGCAACCTAACCGACAAGCAGTGGGATCGCCTCGTCACCCAGATGGAAGACCGACACCAGGGGTTCGAGAACTCGCATCAGCTCGCCGTCTTCGAGGGAGGCGCGAAGCTCGAGCGCGTCTCACTCTCGCCGGCCGACGCGCAGTTCCTCGCGATCTACAAGCTCACCGAGGGCAAGATCGCATCGATGTACGGCGTCCCGCCGCACAAGATCGGCGACCTCGAGCACGCGACCTTCTCGAACATCGAGCACCTCGGGATCGAGTTCGTGCAGGATGCACTGCTGCCGCCGATCACCCGGATCGAGAACGTCACGCAGCGCCTGTTCGACGACGTTGACATGCGGCTGAAGTTCGACCCGAAGGGGCGAATGCGCGGCGACACCGCGGCGCAGACCGCGTCCTACGCGGCCGGTCGTCAGTGGGGCTACTACTCCGTGAACGACGTCCGCTCGCTCGAGGATCTCCCACCCATCGAGGGTGGCGACACGTACCTCGAGCCGATCAACATGGTGCCGGCCGGCGCGCAGCCCGTGCAGCGCGACGGCCTCCCGCCGGTCGAGATCGCACAGCTCCGCCCGACGGCACTGCGTGCGATCGAACCGCTGCGTCGCGCAGCATCTGAGGACGCGCCCGCATGGCTGACACGTCTCGACGCGGTGCTCTCCGGCTTCGTCGCGGAGCAGCGCGAGGAGATGCTCGGCGAGCACTACACAGCCGACGACCAGCCCGAGTGGGACGGGCGTCTCGCGGAGGCGCTCGAGCCGATCATCGGCGGTGCCATCACCGATCTCGCGAACCGCGAGGCGGCAGCGCACGGCGGCGTGTTCGTCCCCGCGTTCGCGCAGAACTGGGTAGCGGCGGCGTCGCTGAGTCACGCTCAGGCGTTCAACTCGCTCACCTTCCTCGGCCTGCTCGCGATCGAGCCCGACGATCAGGAAGTGTTCGACGTCTTCGCTGCCGCCGCGCGGCGCGTGCCCGAGGCCGCACGTCGGACGCTCGACATCGTCGGATCCTTCGCACGGTTCGAGGGCGCATCGCAGGCCGGCGCGACGTCGAAGCGATGGATCGCCCGGGACGAGCAGCACGAGTCGATGCAGGGCGAGACCGCCCCGATCGACGAGCCGTTCTCCAACGGCGCGAAGTGGCCGCGCGATCTCGCCGCCGGCGCAACCGAAGTCACGGGATGCACCTGTGACGCCGAATACGACAAGGAGTCGACATGACCCGCACTCTCGAGCGTCGCGTCTTCCCGCTGACGGATATCCAGATCCGCGCCGCGAACGATGACGACCGACGCCTGCACTTCACCGGACGCGCTGTCGTGTACGACCAGCTTTCCGAGGATCTGGGCGGATGGCAGGAAGTCATCAAGCCGGGCGCTGCGACGCGCACGCTCGCGACGAATCCCGACGTTCGGTTCCTCATCAACCATGATCCGAACCTGCTGCTCGGGCGGACGACGTCGAGCACGCTGCGGCTGACCGAGGACGCCGACGGCGTGCTCGTCGATGCCGACATGGCTGACGTCTCCTACGCGCGAGACCTCGCCGTCTCGCTCGAGCGCGAGGACATCACGCAGATGTCGTTCGGATTCTGGGTGCTCTCGGACAGTTGGTCGGGGTCGCTGCACGAGGTGCGCGAATTCGACTTCGAGGGCGGCGACGTCTCCGTCGTCACCTATCCGGCCTACACGCAGACCTCCGCCGAGCTGCGCGCCATCGCGCAGCAGCACATCGCCGCGGCGGAGGGCTACCCGCTCGAGCGCGCGAAGCACCGGCTCCACGAGCTCGAGCTGCTCTCCAACATCTGACCGACCCCACAAACGTGCCCGTCCGAACGGTGCGGGACACAACCCAACAAGGAAAGGAGCGTGGCTATGTCCACCTCTGTTCAGCTCCGTCAGGAGCGCGCTCGCACCGTCGAGGCGATGCGAGCCATCACCGATCTCGCCGAGGGCGAGAACCGCAACCTGAGCGCGGAGGAGCGGCAGTCGTACGACCGCGGCGAGTCCGAGTTCCGTGATCTCTCCGAGCGCATCGAGCGTCAGGAGTCGCAGGAGCGTCGCAACGCCGAGCTCGGCGAGGCGATCAACGGCGGCGGGGACACCCCCGGTGCCGGTGGCGGGGAGCAGCGCGCACAGGCGCAGCGCTCCGCGTTCCTGCGCTTCGTCCGCGGCGGCGCGATGGCGGCCGAGCAGCGTGCTCTCGTGGAGAACGCCGCCGGCGAGATCCTCGTCCCCGAAGACCTCGAGGCCGAGATCAACCGTGAGGTGCCGCGCCTGAGCGTCATCCGCGGTCTCGCGAGCGAGCGTCCGACCTCGAGCAACCGCGTCCGTCGCCGCTCGCTGTCCGAGGTGGCCGTCGGCTGGGGCAAGCTCGAGACCAACGAGCAGAACCTCACTGACTCGATGCCCGACAGCCCCGAGCAGGAGTACACCTACATCGAGGATCTCTACGGTCTCGCGAAGATCGGCGAGGACGAGCTCGACGACTCCGACGTGAACCTCGAGGCGTTCGTCCGCGACAGCTTCGCCCGCGCCGCGGCCGAAGCCGAGGACACCGCGTTCACGGTCGGCGTCGGCCACACCGCGCACCAGCCCGTCGGGATCTTCTCGACGGCCGGCGGAGTGTCGAGCCTCGTGTCCGCCGCGACCGACTACTCGGGCAACTCGGGTGCGAACGGCGCGAACGCGTTCGTCGACGACATGCAGGCGCTCATCTACGCCGTGCCGGCGCAGTACCGCACCAACGGTGCGTTCCTGACCTCGTCGGCGAACGAGCTCAAGCTGTCGACCCTGAAGGACGGAAACGGTCAGTACCTCTGGCGCGCATCCATCCAGGCCGGCCGCCCGAACACGTTCCTCGGCTATGCCCTCCACAACCAGGAGGACGTGGACAGCTTCGCCGCCGGCAAGGCGATCGCGGCGTTCGGCGACATCAACGCCGGCTACCGCATCTACGACCGCCTCGGCATCACCGTGAAGCGGCTCGAGGAGCTGTATGCCGAGGACGGCATGATCGGCTTCAAGTTCCGCAAGCGAGTCGGCGGCGACGTCGTCCGCCCGCAGGCGCTGAAGCTGCTCCGCCTCAAGACCGCCTGACCCCAGGCGACCCCACGGCGGCGGCCGGGAACACCACCCCGGCCGCCGCCGACCACAACCTCGACGACGGGAGCACCCGCGATGCCCGAGCCCACAGAACCCGCCCCGGATCTGCTGCTCACCGCCGAGGAGGTGCAGGCAGTCACGAACACGCAGCTCTCCGCATCCGAGGCGCAGTCGATCGCCGCGCAGGCGACTGACGCCGTCCGCGATTACTGCGGATGGCGCGTCGCGAAAGCCGCGAGCGAGACGCTCGTGCTGTCCTCGCGCGGCGGACGCGCCCTGTTCCTGCCGAGTCTGCAGATCAACGAGATCACCGCCATCACCGTCGACGGGCACACCCTCGCCGTCGACGACTTCGACTGGGATCCGAACGGCATCCTCGAACGCGTCTCAGGCCGCTGGCCGCGCGGTCGCCGCGCGGTCACCGTCACCCTCAACCACGGCTACGCGACCTGCCCCGGCGGCATCTCGCAGGCCATCTCCGCCGCCGTCGCCCGCGGCGTCCTCGTCCCCGCCGGCGGCATCGCCTCCGAGACCGCGATCGGACAGTCCATCGTCTACTCCCGCATGAGCGCCGGCGGCCTCGCGGCCGGCGCGATGTTCGTCTCCGACGAGCTCGAGCGACTCGACCGCCACCGACTGCAGGCAAGCCGATGAGACTGCGACCGAGCTTCACCCCGCACACCGTCACCGTCCGCGACCGCCTCGGCGGCGGCAGCATGGGCGAACGCCACGGCAGCCCTCGCACCGTCACACACGTCTGGGTCGTCGACGAACAGGCGGCCATCCTCGACGCGAGCGGGAACGAGGTCGTCTCCAACGCGCAGGTCTCGACGAACATCGACGAGATCATCCCGCTCGGCTCGTTCGTCACCGTGTGGAAGGGCGAACCCGGAGAGCGCGAGGGCCGCGTCGAGAAGATCGCTGTCTTCCGCCACGAGCGCCTGCCACAGAGCCGCACGCTGTTCATCGTCTAGGGGGTCGCCGTGGGGGAGTACAAACCCATCCTCTCGACCGTCGAAAAGGCCGCGCAGGACGCGATGCGAAAGGCCGGCCGGGAGCTGCTCAAGCGATCGAACCAGCTCGCTCCGCGCGACGACGGCGACCTCATCAAGTCGGGCAAAGTCGTCATCGACGACCTGAGCATGTCCGTGCGCTACACCGCCCCGCACGCCGTCTTCCAACACGAGCACCTCGACTGGGAACACGGCACCGGCGGGCCGAAGTTCCTCGAGGTCGCATCCGACGAGGTCGACATCGGCGCGATTGTCGCGGCCGCTGTAGAGGAGGCGCTCGGTGGATGACGAGACGATCACCAACCGCCTTGGCGAGATCCTCGGACAGCTCCCCACCTTCGCGTGGAGGCCGTTCGGCCCTGACCCGACGGACCTCGAGATCGGGCTCTACTACGGAGCCGTGCAGGACAAACCCGACCGGGGCGTCGGCATCTCCGTCTACAGCCCCGCCGACCAACCCGACCTGCTCGCACGCCGCGTGCAGTTCGACGTGCGCGGCGGTCGCGGTCAGCCCTTCGGCGCGGACCGCCTCGCCGGCATCCTGTTCACCGTCCTCGACCATCGCCCTCGCGGCAGTGGCTTCGCAAGCATCCTCCGCACCTCATTCACTCGACTGGGTGCGGACACCAACGGCCGCGACCGGCGGACCGAGAACTACCTCATCACCCTCGACAACCAGGAGGCAACACCATGAACCAGCAGACCACCCTGCCCCCCGACACCGTCCTCGGAAAGTCCTTCGAGTACGGCATCGACGTCAACCTCGGCACCGCCGGCGCTCCCGTCTGGCAGCCGATCCGCCGCATCAGCGCATGGCAGCCGTCGCACCCGCCGGTGAACACCGACGTCGGCTCCTACGACGACCTCGGCTCGCCGAATGAAGACGTCACCGGCCGCGGCTTCGCAGCGTCGTTCACCGTCCAGGGCAACCGCAGCACGACCTCGGGGCTCTACCTGCCCGAGCTCGAGGCGCTCGTCGCCGCATCGAAGGGCACCCTCGAAGGGGCCGTGCTCGACGTGCGCTGGTATCACAAGCCGGAGATCGGCACCCCGCACCCGACGGACGCCGGCCGCTCGCTCGTGACGGTCGAGATCACCCGCTCGAACACCGACAATGCCGGCATCGAGATCAAGTCCGTCACCCTCACCGGCAAGGGCAAGACGCAGCCGATCGCGAACCCGTTCCTCGGCTGGGACGTCACCGCGCCCGTCATCGGCGCAGTCGGCCCGCAGAACGCCGGCGACGGCGACCTCATCACCATCACCGGAACCGGCCTGCTCAACGCGAGCGCGGTCACCTTCGGCGGTGACCCGGCCGCCGACTTCACCGTCGTCAGCAGCGCGGCCATCATCGCCGTGCTGCCGATCGGTGACGCCGGCACCGTGCCCGTCGTGGTCACCACGCCGGGCGGCGTGTCGACCTCGTTCCCCTTCACCCGCGGGGCGTAAGTCGTGGCGACCGCTACCGACTTCTCGTCGTGGGCGGTGCCCGATCTCGTCCTCACGCTGGGCGGACACGAGTTCATCGTGCATCCGCCCAGCGTGGACGACATGGGCAAGCTGCTCGCGTGCGCCGTCCGCGGAGAGGTGAACCTCGGCCTCATCTCCGGCACAATCCCCGCCGAGGTGCAGGGGGTGCTCGACACCATCAAGGACGAGCACCCCGCCCTCGGCGCGGCCTATCACGAGATGATCGCCGCCGGCATCAACCCGATCACCATCGACCGCATGGGCTACTACGCGGTGTTCTACTGGGCGCGCGGCAAGGACTTCGCCGACCGGCTCGCCGTCCTGCTCTGGGCGCGAGAGCAGGGCGAGGCGGCAGCCGCTGCAGAGACGACCGACGCCGTCCCAAAAGCCTGAAGACGGCGGAGGACTGGGCACCGTACGGCATCGGCGAGCCCGACGCTGACGGCTGGTATCAGGACTACCGGCAGCCGCCGGCGCACCTGAAACCGGCACCGCCCGCCCCGTCGTCGAAAGCACCCGAGATCGACGGCTCGTGGCTCGCCATCGTTCTGCACTGGCGCATCGTCGTCGCCGAGCTCATGCAGCGCGGCATCGACCTCTACGATCCGGCCGTCCGCGCACGCCCCTGGCCGGGCGTGCGGACGCTGATCTTCTCACTGCTCGAGACCGACACCCGCCTGCGAGCAGCGCTACGGAAGGACACCCCCGATGCCAAAGCTGACGATCGCTGACCTCGAGGTTCTGTTCACCGCGAACACGATGGCCGTGTCGAAAGCCGACAAGCAGATCCTCGCCATCGGCAAGAAAATCGAATCCAACCCGATCGAGATCGGCGCGGACGCGAAGGGCGCGCTCGGCGGCATGGACCGCGTCGAGGACGCAGCGAAGAAACTCGTCTCTGAGCGCGCCGTCGTCAAGCTCGACGCCGACATCTCCCGCGCGGAGAAGAACCTCGAGCGCGCCGTCGACAAGCTCGAGGATCTGCACATTCGCGCGGAGGGTGGTCTCGATGTCACCGCCGACGTCAAGCGCGCCGAGGCATCAATCCAGCGCGTCGAGCGTCAGCTCACCGGCCTGCGCAGCGCCCGCAACGTGGTCGATGTCGAAGTCGACGAGGAGCCGGCCGAGAGCGGCCTGAAGCGATTCCTCAGCCTGTTCCGCAAGAAGACGGAGGAGGCGGGCGACGAGGGCGGCCGTTCACTGACGCAAGGGCTCGACGCGGCCACGCGCGGCGCAGGGCAGAAGGTCGGCGACGTCGTCGGCGGAGAGCTCGAGTCCACCCTCGTCGACGCGCTCGCAGCGATCCCGGTCGCCGGCGGAATCGTGCTCGCCGGTTACGCGATCGGCAAGGCTGTGATCGGCGGCATCCAGGACGGTCTGAACCAGGAGAAGGGACGCGACCGCCTGCAGGCACTCACCGGCATCGGCGAGGCCGACGCGCTGCGCATCAGCCGGGCCGCCGGCGAGGCGTACGCGAACAACTTCGGCGAGTCCGTGGAGTCCAACATGGACGCCTCGAGGCTCGCCCTGCAGTTCGGCATCCTCGACCCGACCGCCACCACCCGCGACGCGCAGCTCGTCGTGCAGGGTCTCGCCGGCATCGCCGACGTGCTCGGCGAAGACGTGCGCCCGATCGCGCAGACCGTCGCGCAGCTCCTCAGTAACGGGCTCGCCCCGAACGCGCAGGCCGCCTATGACCTGATCGCCGCCGGCGCACGCAACGGAATGAACCGCAATGAGGATCTCCTCGACACGCTCACCGAGTACCCGTCACTGTTCAAGCGCCTCGGCCTCTCCGGCGACGAGGCGCTCGGGCTCGTCAACCAGGGCATGAAGGCGGGTGCGCGAAACAGTGACCTCGCGGCCGATGCCCTGAAGGAGTTCCAGATCCGAGCGACCGACGCCTCGGAGCAGTCCGCCGCAGGATTCAAGGCGCTCGGCTTCGACGCCGAGGCCATGACCGCGAAGATCGCCGCCGGCGGAGCTGGAGCTCGCGAAGGGCTCGGCGAGGTGCTCACCGCACTGCGCGAGATGGAACCGGGCGTCGAGCGGAATAATGCGGCGATCGCGCTGTTCGGCACGCAGGCTGAGGATCTCGGCGAGGCGCTATTCGCGATGGATCTGACCACAGCCGTCAACCAGCTCGACGGCGTGACCGGATCCGCACAGCGCATGTTCGACACGCTCGCAGGGAATGACGCGTCCAAGATCGACCAGGCACAGCGGAATATCGAGGTCGCCGCCGACGGCATCAAGGGTGCCCTCGCGGCCGCATTCTCCGAGCCGCTCGGCGACTTCGCCGACTGGGTCTCGCAGAACCGCGGCCCCGTCCTGCAGTTCTTCTCCGACCTCATAAACGGGGCGATAGATTTCTCGATCTCCGCGACGGAGGGTGTGGGATCGTTCGTCGCTGGGCCGCTCGCCGAGATGGTCGAGGGACTCGCCGTAGCGATCAAGTTCTTCAACTGGGGAGCTGACACCTCCGAGCTCGACAAGCTCGCTGAGGGTATGCGCGGCTTCGAGACGACCACCGACGGAGTCGTCGACAAGCTCGAGGGAATGCGGTCTGAGTTCAACGGGTTCGCCGATGGGCAGATCGCCCTCGGGTATGTCAACGACGCGGCACTGCGCACCGCCGAGTCAGTGTCGCAGGTCGGGCTCGCCGCGGACGGCACCCGGTACTCGATCGAGGGACTCGACACGGCGAACCTCCGTTCGTCGGAGTCGGGCAAGGCGCTCGATGATCAGTTGAAGGCGTCCGCGTCATCTCTCGATGCGGAGTATCAGGCGGCGCTTCTCGCGGGGGAGTCGCAGCAGAACCTCACTGATCGATACAACGCCACCTCCGGGGCTCTCATGGGGCAGCTCACGGCGATGGGGCTCTCGCAGGAGCAGGCGCAAGCGCTGATCGACACTGTGCTGCAGACGCCCGAGCAGGCCTATACCGTGTACTCCTCGAATGCGTCCGCCGAGGCCGCAGTCGTCGACGGGCTGAACCAGAAAATCGTGCAGCTCCCGGACGGCAATTTCGTCGTCGTGACGGACACGTCGCCCGCGCAGCGCGATCTCGACGACTTCCTCGCACGCAACGCGTCGAAGCGGATCAACATCGCAACGGGCCTGGGCGGCACTGGTGGTCTGGTCATGGGCAGCGGTGGCATCGTCGAGATGATGGCGGCCGGCGGCATCCGCGGAACAACCCCGATGCAGCCACTCGCGCAGATGGTGTCACCGAACACGTGGCGGATCGTCGGTGATCGACCTGACGTTGACGAGCTCTACGCGCCTCTCGACGGGTCTGCCCGCTCGTGGAACCTGCTTATGGAGGGGTTTCGCCGAATGCCGGGCAAGCCGCCCGAGCTCATGGCAACGGGCGGCGTCACATCGCCGGCAACCGTCGTGCCCGGCGGGGACGTGAACGTCACCGTCGTGAACAAGTCCGGGGTCGCACTCGACGATCTGATCGAGCTTCGCATCGAGCAGGCGGGGCGTTCTCGCCGTATCGGACTGAGCAACGGAAAGAGGAGGAAGTGAGATGGCCGCACCACTGCTGACACCAGAGCTCGCCGGGAACCCGTTCGTCGAAGTGTTCTTCGACGGCGTCGACCCCCTCGCAAACTCGCTGACGATCTACCGTCTCAGCGAGGAACGCGAGTGGCTCGTGCGCGGCGGCGTCGGTATCGCCACCGGCGTCGCCGCGCTCGACTTCGAGGTGCCGTTCCGCACGCCGGCGACGTACCGCGCCGAGCAGTTCGACCTGCTCGGCAACAGTCTCGGGTTCACCGACTCGACGACGACGACCGTCGATTACGACGGCACCATCGTGCACAACCCGCTCGCGGCGTCCAGCCTGTGGGCTCCGGTGCGTGTCGGGCCCGACAGCTTCGCACCGCTCAAGCGCCCCACCAACGGCGAGCTCGTCTACGTCGAGGATGCGTCCGCGGGTACGTGGATCGGCACCCGCCGACAGGGGCTGCGGGATCTGAACGTGCAACTACTGACCGACACCATCGACGCCGCCGACCGGCTACAGGCGATGCTCGGCACCTACACGACCCGACAGGTCGGGGTGCTCTGTATCCGCACGACGTCGTCGGTCAGATGGCCGCGTACGTTCTTCGCTCGCGGCGACCTCGAGGAGCTCGACCGGACGGTGCGCTTCGGCGGATCTCACATCGCGTTCAGCTCGTCGTTCGACGAGGTGCAGCCGCCGTTCTCTGGCCTGGCGACGCCGCTGCTGACCTACGACGATCTCGATGCCTTCGGCGACTACGCCGCGCAGGATGCGGGATGGCTGACCTACACCGACCGCGATCGAGCGTACGAGCTCGCGGGCCTGGCCGGATAACGGGGGTGACGGTATGGCAGTCGTGAATCTCGGAGATGACTTCGAGAGGGCGATCATCGAGGCCGCCGGCCTTGAGGATCTGAACCTCGATCCGGGGTCGATGCGAGTCGGTCTCCTCAATGACCCAATGACGACCGTGCGGTTCACGCTCGTCGTCGATGTTCCGTTCGAGGCGGTGCGCGCGGCGATGGCCGCAGCGATCGAGTGAGGAGGTTGTCGTGCGCTTCTCCACTGAGCTGCTCGCCGGTGTCCTGTCGGGGTCGTTCGACCACTACTGGTCTGCGGACCTGATCTACAACGGTGAGCGGCGGCTGCAGGACGTACCGCTCACCGAACCGCGATTCAACGAGGACGGCAGCGCAACCGTGCAGCAGTCGGGGTCGTGCCGCATCGTCTGGTCGGACACGTTCGGCGAGGCGATGGCACCTCGAGAGATCACCGACGCATTCGCGCCGTTCGGGGCGCAGCTCCGCATCTACTCGAACGTGACGGCGGGGCCGTTCTCCGAGCGCATCCAGTTCGGGACGTTCGAGATCACCGATGTGCCGTCCGCGCGTGACGAGGACATGGTCTTTCGGGATCTGATCGTCTCGGCCGGATCCGAGATCGAACTCGAGCTGAAGGAACTCCTCGCCGGTGTCGACGAGGAAACGTTCGACGTCCCGTCGTCCCCCTCGGATCTCGGGTCGACGTGGTCCGAGGTGGGCCGCGTGTCTGGCCTGCAGCTCGCGCGAACCGTGGAGGACCGTCCGATCACGCGGTCGATTATGTATCCCGACTCGAAGCTCGATGCGGTCTACGAGCTCATGGACGTGATGCTCGACAGCGTCCCTCACATGACCGCGGACGGCGCGCTGTCCGCGCGCCCGAACGCTCGCCCTCTCCCCGTGCACACGCTCCGTCGCGGCGACGGTGGGCAACTGATCAAGGTTGGGCAGAAGATGTCCGCCGATCAGGTGCGAAACCGCGTGGTGGTGCGTGCCACGTCCGGGCAGCAGAAGGCTGTGATCGCGATCGCGGAGATCACCGAGGGGCCGCTGCGCGTGCGTGAGACGAACGGCGCGCGATCGCCATTCGGGGCGCGCACGTTCTACCAATCGAGCGAGCTCATCGACAGCCAGACCGGGGCGCAAGCCTGGGCCGATGCGACGCTGCCGACCGTGTCGACGCTGAAGGCATCGATCGTCCCCGTCGAGATGACGTTCGACCCGCGCCTCGAGCGCGGCGACGTTGTCGTCATCCAGCGACTGCGCGGCAACCTGATCGGCCGAGTACGGACGATCGCCCGCTCCGGGCGCGCACGCATGTCTCTGACGGTGGAGGTCTCGCCATGACCGACGAGACCGACGTTCTCCTCGACATCGTCGACGGCAAGTCGGCCGTTCGCATCGTCGCCGGTGCCTATCGCGGGCTCAACGGACTGCGAGCCTGGGTCGACTTCGAGGGCGGCCGGGTGCCGGCACACTTCGCAACATCGTGGCGACCGGTCGTGAACGATCCCGTCTGGGTGCTGATCGTCGACGGCGTCGCATGGGTCACCGGCCCGACGTCACCGCTCGCCTCGGAGGGCACCGTCGTATCCGTAGCCGGGGGAGTAGCCACGATCTCGACCGATGTCGGGAACGTCGCCGCGACATACAACACGGGAGTGACGCTTACCGCAGGGCAGCCCGTGAAGCTCCTTGCGCACGGCGGCTATCACGTCGTCGGCGTGAAGGCATCAACCCCGACGAGCCCGACACCCGATCCGGGAGGCGGCGGCGGCTCGACCGTCGTGACACAGATATTCCTCCCGATCGACGCCGCATCGTTCCAGAACGGGTGGTGGACGGGACGTGTGATCGCGGGCTCCTCGAACCAGGGGTGCTGGTTCTACGACTTCAAGATGCCGTGGACGATCCCGGCATCCGCGGTGCCGAGCTCGATCGAGATCTACCTCAACCCAGTGCAGATCCAGGGCTCGGACCCGATCTTCACAACGCACCAACACGGCACACGTCCGCCGGGCTCCCCGGGCCTCGTCGGCGGTGTGCCGATCGACGTCACCGGCCCCGGCTGGTACTCGCTCCCGCTCGTGTTCTTCAACGCGCTGAAGTCGGGCGGCGGTGCTGCAGGAGTCGGTCTCAATCACGGCGGATACAACATCTTCGCCTCGCTCGCACAAGACCCGCAGTGCGGAGCAATCCGCACGACTTACCGCTACTAGGAGGCACCCTATGGGGTTCACAAACGGCACCGGCCCCGAAGGTCTGCCGATCTTCAACAAGAACCCGCAGACGGTCCCCGACCTGACCCGGCTTCGTGATCTCATCCGAGAGCGTGGCAACCGCTTCAAAGGCACCACGGGAGAGCGAGACGCGTTCACTAACGCCGGCTTCGCGGTCGAGGGGCACGAGTGGTTCGACACCACGATGGGGTGCCTGCTGATCCGACGGGGGTCCGCCTGGAAGCGCGACGTCTCGTTCCGCACTTTCACACTCGCTCGAGGCGGGATGACAGACAACACGGCGTTTTTCCAGGTGCCCACCGAAGACACCGCCAAGGACAGCGAACCGGCATTCCTCTACTCCTACGACGGGGCATCCGGCAAGCTCACGCCCGAGGCCGGCATTTACCTGCTCCACGCGAAGGGCCACCCAGGGTCCGTCGCTACCGGAGCATCGTTCATCCAGATTCGCAGCAGCGCGACAGCGGTGGGTCTCCTGGCGCGCGCGTCTGTCTCGGTCAACTCCGATCCCTGGATGGCGTGCACGGCTCTTTTCCGCGCGGACGGCACCGAAGGATTCATCACCGAGATCCAGAAGGTCACCGGCGGCGCGCACGGCAGCTTTGGCATTCTCAACGTCACCAAGCTCACAACTATCTGAGAAAGGGAACGAACACGATGAGCACTCCTGCAATCCCTGACGCCGACGCGATCGTCGAGATCCTCAAGGCGGACGGTGCGCCGCCGCGGATCATGCTCGACATCGGCGGCAGCGCTGACATCGACGGCGACGGCATCGTCTACGCCTCGCTCGACACCGCCGGCGAGCTCGTGCTCGAGGACGCCTGACGATGGCTTTCACTTACACCGGGACGCAGGTCGAACTCGGGTTCGGCCGCGGCTGGCTCAATGCACCGGCCGCCGCGTCGATCCGTCGCATCGACCGACAGATCGGTCACGCGCTGCAGGTCACGGAAGCCGGGCGTACCTGGGCGCAGCAGAACGTTCACTACCGGAACTACCTCCGCTACGGCTCGCCGATCGCACTCTCGCCCGATGCGCCCTCGCTGCATCAGATGGGTAACGCGATCGATTCCAACGAGGCGCAGCGCATTCATGCCGTGATGGAAGACCACGGCTGGCGGCGCACCGTCTATCGCTACGTCAACGGCAAGTGGACTCTCGTCGAGCCGTGGCATTACGAGTACTTCCCCCAGTACGACAACCACATCAACGAGTCGGCAGGCGGCTCGTCCACATCTCCGGAAGGACTGTTCATGTTCCTGAGCAAGTACGACGAGGAGCTCATTCGTAACGCCGTCGTCGACATCAACAACCGCACTGCCGCGATGGCGAAGGCGATGGAGGTCGCCGACGCGAAGGTCGCTGGGATCCACGCGATCTACGTCGAGCGGGATGCGAACGGGTGGACGTTCGCCAACGTCGTTCAGTCGCACGTCGTCGCGACCCTTGCCGAGCTGCGTGCCGCGGGAGTGGCGACAGGCGGCATCGACGTCGATGACCTCACGAAACGGATAGTCGACGAGCAGGCGCGACGTCTCGCGGACTGATCACTCACCCACGGAGGGGACTCGCATGGACTGGTGGGTCACTCCACTCGTCGCCGTGTTGGTGGCGCTCATCGGAGGTTCCGGCGTGTGGGCAGGTGTCCTGCTCACACGCCGTTACCAGATGCTCACTCGGCAAGACGCCGAGCGCGCCGCGGCGCACAAGACGCTCAACGAGACGCAGCAGCAGAAACTGCGCGTCGTGAACTATGCCACGCGCCTGCGGGCGCACATCGAGCGCGGCGATCCGCCGCCTCCCGAGGACTGGCCGGAGGGTATCTATGACTGAGTCGAAACGGCGGCGCTTCGGCGTCGCGCTGCTGCTGATCCTCGTGAACTCGTCCGCGATCCTCGGCGTCATCGCGCTCGGCGTCGTCGCCTACCAGCAGGGCGAGCGAGCAACTCACGCCGAGGCGACAGCCGCGGCCGAAGCCGAGCAGCGCGACGCCGAGGCGACGGAGCGGGGCGAAGCGATCGAGGCTCTCCGCGAGCAGGTGCTCGAGCTCGGCGAAGAACCCGTCGTCGACCCCGTGCCTGAGTCGACGAGTCCCACCGTGATCAACGGGAAAGACGGCAAGGATGCACCGCCGCCCACCGCCGATCAGCTGCTCGCCGCCGTGCAGCAGTGTTTCGCCGCCGGGCTGTGCACCGCGCCGAAGGGCGACCCCGGCGCGACAGGCGGCACCGGAGGGCAAGGCCCACCCGGCAACGACTCGACCATCGCAGGCCCGTCCGGCATCGGCATCTCCACCATCACGTGCATGGACGACGGCGCCTGGCGCTTCACCATGACCGACGGCACCACTCGCGACACCCCCGGCCCGTGCCGGATCACACCCACCCCCGAACCCACGCCCGATCCTCCCGAAGGAGCACCCACACCATGAGCAAACTCACCAGTCTCGAGTGGTGGAAGGCAGCGCTCGTCCGCGCCGCCTACACCGCCATCGCCATCGCGATCCCGTACATCGCAGCGGTCAAGTTCGCCGACGTGCCGTGGCTCATGGTCGCGTCGGCCGCATCCGTCGGCGCGATCCTCTCGATCGCCACCTCGCTGTTCGGCCTCCCCGAATCGGAGGGAACCGACCTGCCGTGGTGGCTCGCCGCCCTCGAGCGCGTCGCAAAGACCTTCGGGCAGTCGCTCGCCGCCGGCCTCACCGGCGCGACCTTCCTCGCCGACGTCGACTGGACAGTCGTCCTGCAGGCCGCACTCGGAGCGGCGTTCATCTCGCTGCTGCGCCTCATCCTCGCGACGCTGCCGAACGACCCGAGCCCGAGTATCGCGATGGTCGAGACCGTCGAGGGAAGCTGGGTGCGCGACGACGACGCACCCTCGAGCCGCGCCTCGCAGGTGATCTGAGTAACAGCGCACGGCGCACCCGATGACCCCCACCCAGCTTCGGCCGGGTGGGGGTCGTTTGCGCGTTCGCGGTGACACGTCGCGATTCACCACGGCGACGCGTCGCGCGCGGCCGCCGACCTGTCGCGCGTGACTCGGGCGACGCGTCGTGTCGCGCCGGCGAGTCGCGACCTCTACATGCCGCGCTGGATACTGAGCGGCGGCGTGCTGTGGTTGGGGAGTGAGCGTCGGTGGACGCCGAGCGCGAGCCACGGCTCAAGCCCGGGGAGCTCGCGCAGCGCCGTGCATAGCACGCGGGTGTAGTCGTCCTCGAAGAACCCGACCCACGTCCCAACGGACTCGGTGAGCAAGTCGACGCGGTCGCCTGCTGTGGCGCGGAGCTCGTCGATCACCGGCGCGGGATCTGTCGTGTACCGATTGCGCGAGCAGATCGCGTCGAGCGTGACGGTCAACATGGCATCGGGTGTGAGCCCTCGGGGCATGGCCGGATCATCCTTCCTCCGGCCGAGACGATCGAGTCTAGGCGCTTGGGCCGACATCTGCCTTCGACCGGGTCGGGACGAACGCGCGAACGATGAGCCAGAGAACAACCCCTACGAGGCCCGCTCCGAGGAGGGCCATGACCGCGGCCGCCGTGCCGCCGGTGATGATCCCGATCGTTACAGCGAAGGCGAGGGCGAGGATCGCGTACACCGCGAGGAAGATCCGCATGCTGACCACGATCCCACACGCGTCGAGCGGCGGCAATCAGGGCCGCGGCTGGTCGTGGGGATCAGGGGCGCGTCACGTTCCTGACCGGTGTCTGATCCTGCGCGGGATTAGAGCGCATTCACACCGGTGACAGGTGGCGCGCCCTGGCGAGGCGACGGCAGGGATCAAAGGGTCTCTCTGGCAAGCGCGGCCGGTGAAGCTACTCCCATGCGGGGCGCTCGTCAATCCTGTTGGTAGTTCCTACCCTGCTGGACAAGATCGGCGCATGAACGCTCGTCCATACTGTTCGCGAGTCCTTTCGGCGATGGCCGGGTTCGCGACACTTGCCGCTCTGCTATCCGGATGCAGTGTGTCTATTCCCTCGGATCCTGAAGGAACGCTGACGGCGGTGCGAGGGGGAGAACTTCATGTTGGGGTGTCGCCCGATCCTCCTTTGGTCGTCGGCAGCGGCGGGACTCCTACCGGAAGTGTCGTCGATCTGGTGGAGGGTTTCGCTGCGAGTCTGGATGCAGAGCCAGAGTGGACGGTGGCGACGGAGGAGACGCTTGTCGGGATGCTGGAGGACGGAGATCTCGATCTCATCGCCGGCGGGATCACCTCGGATACTCCGTGGTTGGAGCGTGCGGGGGTGACTCGCAGCTTCACCGGGGTCGATGGAGCGGACGGTCGTGAGCTCGTGATGTTGGTCCCTCTCGGAGAGAATGCATTCCTGTCGACGCTCGAGCGATTCCTTGATGAAGAGGCGAACGAATGAAACGCCTCCACGAGTTCGGGCGCGCGGATCTGCCTCACGAACAGACAGAAGCACTGCGCAAGGCAATCCGCTGGGAGTGGTTCACCATCGCGTACACGAGCGTGACCATCGCGGTCATCGCCCTCGTCGTCGGCAACTCGCAGGCGATGCGCACCGCCTGGATCGAGGACATGCTGTCGCTGATCCCGCAGTTCGCGTTCCTGATCGCGTTGCTGTTCGTGCGCCGGAGGCCGACTCGTACTCACCCGTACGGCATGCATCGAGCGATGGGTATCGGGCACTTGGTCGCCGGCGTCGCGCTCTTCGTGGTCGGCGCGAATCTCGCGGTCGAGTCGGCGCTCGGGTTGATCGCCGGTGAGCATCCGACGATCGGAACAGTGCAGATCTGGGGTCAGACGATCTGGCTGGGTTGGTTGATGGTCGGGGTGATGGCCGTCGTCATCGTCGGCCCCATCTTCTTTTACGGTCCGGCCAAGGCGAAGCTCGCACCCGTCCTGCACAACAAGCTGCTCTACGCGGACGCTGATATGGCGAAAGCGGATTGGCAGACGACGGTCGCATCCATCGTCGGCGTTCTCGGGGTCGGCGTCGGCGTGTGGTGGCTCGACGGGGCCGCGGCGATCTTCATCTCCCTCGGGATCATCTGGGATGGCGTGCGGAACACGAAGGCCGCGGTGGTCGATTTGATGGACGAGCGCGCCCGCACCTACGACAGCAAGAAACCTCACCCGCTCGCCGGTGACATCGTCGCTCACCTTCGTGCGCAGCCGTGGGTGACAGATGCTGCTGTCCGCCTCCGTGACCAAGGGCAGGTGTTTCATGTCGAAGCATTCGTCGTTCCCCGCCGCGGAAAAGTCGCGGCCCGTGACATCACCGCGGCGGCGGAAGCGATCGCCGCCCTGGACTGGAAGATGCAGGATGTCGTCATCGTGCCCGCCGAACAGCTGCCGGATGAGGCAGATCCCGGGCGCTGATGTCCGACACGCGCTGCACGTGCTAGCTCGACGATCGCTGATTTTCAAGGGTCTAGACCAATATTCCGGGCGCTCTTAACTTGGTCGCAGATCTGGTGGACGACGAGTAGCCCGTTCCCCGAGGTGCGATCCCCGCGCCCTCACCGGCCACTCTCGCCGCCAGCAAATGGTCCTTTGAGAGTGGAGTACCGCAATGTCTGACCCCAGGTTCGAGCTTCGGAAGATCACCGACACTGAATGGCTGATCCTCGACCACAAATACGCTGCGCACGACGCCCGCCAGACGGTGGCCTGCATCTACCAGGTCGACACCGTCGAGGTCGACGTCATCTGGCTGCGCGACCTCCCGCTGGCGAACTGCTACATGTCCGCTGGCGACGTCCTCAGCGACCTCCAGCGCTTCCACGCGACGCCCGACCGAACCACCGCCCCGATCACCATCCCCCACCTGCCCCCGTTGGCGCCGACCGCCTGAGGTTTAGTCATGGGCACATTCCTGTACGACGGCGGCATCAAAACGGAGATCGAAGATCGGGCGCTTGCCCACATCCAACTCGTGATCTCAGCGAAGCTCCGACGCGGAGAGCCATTCGCGTTCACCTGGCGTGAGGACATGAGCGTCGGTGGCGGGCGAACCAGCGTGTGGGTTCACCCCGGGAGCGCGCTCGTCTTTAAGTTCCACGGAAGCCGGCAACCGTCGATCAACCGACGATGGGTTGACGCTCTGGCATACGCAGCGAATTCCCCGGGCGGTCTATACCTCATGTCGGAAGAGACCGCAGAAGCATCGGCGGAGCACCAAACCCACGCCTGATCGGGGCGCCTAGGCGTCGGCGTCAGGCTCAGGGGTTTCGAGAACCTCATCAACGAGCATGATGCCGCCAGTCGAGTTCGCGGAATGCATCAGTTCCTCGATCCACTTCACATTCAACTGCGGCGCCTCGGGTTCGTCGAACGTGAAGCGGAGCGGGATCGAAGGGTGAATCCAGATCGTCGAACGCCCTGCCGGGTCACCCTCCGGGTGCTTCCACGACAGCGTGAAACTCTCGTTTCTGCGGAGCTTTGTCGCAATGACCACCTTGAGGTGTGCGAGTGCCCGGTCCTCGATATGCACGGGATCGTTTGCCGCGCCGTAGTGAAGAGTTGCCATGCTCTCACCATACTTAGTCCGCGCGACGGCGCTACGACGCCGCCGCCCGCGCAGGGATCAGAACCCATTCACGCTCGTGACTATGTCCTGATCCCACCGCGGGAAATCAGGACTCGTGCGGGACGATTTCGATCCGGGCGTGCGGTCGACCCGGGGTGACCTCGACTCGCGCGATGAGCGAGCGTAGGTACTCTCGGCGCTCCTCGACAGTGAGGTCACTCCAACGCTCGAGAAGGACGGGCAGCACGCGAAGCGGTGCGGACTGCTGGACTTCGGTCGTCCGGAGCTCCTGCTCGAGCGCAGTTGCCTGCGTCGCGTATCGGTCGCGCAGCGTCTCATAAGCCGCTTGCGGCATGCCCATGCTGAGGCGCTGCTCGACGAGCATCACCTGCCGGTTGGCAAGGTCCGCGAGCTGCCGCTTTAGATCGGCGGTGGGGTCTGCCGTAACTCGACGGGGGCGTCGCTCGATGCCTGCGCGCACCTCGGAGCGGACCCGTGACTCGTGCTCGTGCAGCCAGGCGCGCACGGCGTCGTCGATGAGCGACTGTGCGACGTAGCCGCCGTCATGGGTGCCCTTCTCCTTGCCGTCTTTGCACCGGTACGATTGCTCTCGGTCCTGGCCGTGGGTGCCACCGTGCATCTTCGATCCGCACGCGCACCAGACCATGCCCGAGTAAGCGTAGGTCGAGCGTTCAGATCGCCGGTAGACGCGTCGGCGGCCGCGAGCCTCGAGGTACGCGCTCCACTCGTCGTCGGTGATGAGCGCCTCGTGGATGCCGCGCTTCTGTTCGCCTTGATAGGTGATCAACCCGGCGGCGAACCCCGAGTCGAGCACACGACGAAGGGTGCGTTCGGACCACAAGCCGTCGCCTTTACCGCCGTAGCCAGCGACAGGGCGCGTGGGGCCAGTGTTCAACCAACGCACGAGAGCGTAAACGCTCTCGCCCGAGATGTAGCGGCGGTAGGTCTCGGCGAGCACTGCGCCGGTGATCGGGTCTGGGGTGAAGCCATCGGCGGGCGAGTATGCGTATCCGAATCGCGGCTTGCCGTTGATCGGCTTTCCCTCGCGGAATCGTCGAGAGTGGGCTTCGCGCCAAGTGTCCCCGATGAGGTCCGCCTGATATGCGTTGAACTCGCCGACCATGCCGCGGGCGAGGCGTCCGTGTGAGGTGCGATCGTCGATCGGTTCGGTTGCGGAGAGGAGCCCACCGCCGAGCGCGTCGACTCGGTCAAGGGCGACCGCCCACCGCAGGCGGTGGCGCGCGGTGCGGGAGAACTTCCAGACGACGATGACCTCGAACTCGCCGGCCTCGAGCCGCTCGATCGACTGATCGAGTCGCGGCCACCACGCCGAGCGAGCCCGCGAGCCTGTCTCGTCGATGCCCTCGACCCAGTCGACGATGTCGATACCGTTCGAGGCTGCGTACGATTCGATCGCGTGCCGCTGTACCTCCGGGGAGGTCATGCCGTCACGCTCGCGCGAGACGCGGATCATTCCGAGGCCGCGCCGACGCGATGGAGCGGCGGCAAGGTGGCGGCGCGCGCTCGGCACTATGCCACCCCGATGCGGTGCGCCCACTGTCCGGCGCCCATCTTCGGCGCGACGTAGACATCCTCGCCGATACGGATGAGCACTCGGCGGAACGCTTCGACGAGGTCCGTCGTGACGTGCAATGCGATAGCCATCGCCTCGAGGTGACCCTCGTGTCGAGCTTCTTCGACGCGATAGTCGTGAGGATCGATCAGACGCATTGCCGCCCACTCGTCAGCACGCCGCTCCTGCTTCGCGTTGATCGGTCCGAACATCGATGGCGTGTCTCCGAAGGCCGCATGACATGCCTCGTGCGCGAGCGTACTCACGTAGCGCCGGAATCGCAGGTCGTGCTGGATGCGGATCAGCCGCTCGTCGTGCAGATATTCGCCATCGCGATCATCTGGCAGGTCACAGAACTCGACCCGCACTCCGATCGAATCGAGCCCGTCGTATAGCTCGAGAATTTTCGAGTCCATTCAGAACTCCCCCTCGTCCCCTCCGGGGTCGCGAGACTTCTTCTTTGCGACCGCTCGCCTATCCTCCGTGGAGCCTCTGACACCGAAGTTCCCGGGGATGACGTTGCCGCCTGCGGCCGCCGCCTGGGCGCGCTCGATCAGCTGCACCTCGGTGACGCCGAGTGCGCCGGAGATCGCCGCGAGATCCCAGATGTTGAGCACGACGCGGCGGCCGGTCTTCACGTTCCCGCCGTCGAGGCGGTCGGACATGTACTGCGACGACTTGTTGATCAGACGACCCAACGCGCGAGAGGAGAGGGACTGACGACCCATCTCGGCTTTGATCTCGGTAACGAGGGCATCGGCGAAGAGTTCTGCAAGCTCTAGTTCTGACACGCCCATCATTCTGCCGTGTGCATGAATTTTGCACAAGTTGCCTGGCAAAGTTGACAGTGCATGGATTTCCATGCGACGTTAACTGCATGGAAAATCACGCAGTCGAGAAGCAGGCGGCCGACGATGTTCGCCGGCTCGCCGACGAGGTCCGGGCGGCCTTCGAGGAGCATGCGAACGACGTCGTCCGCCGGATCGCCGAGGAGGTTCGCGCCGAGCTCGCTCGCAAGCGACTTCCGGCCCGAAAGCTCGCCGCTGTGCTCGGCGTCACCGAGGGAACCGTAGGTCGTCGGTTGAACGGTGAGACTCCGTTCAACACGATCGAGCTGATCCTGACGTCGGGTTTTCTCGGGCTGAGCTACACCGAGCTCACGGACCGCGCGACTCGTGGTCTGCTGGCGGCGGCATCGTGAGCGGCGCAGGGATTGTGTCGAAGGTCGAGCCGTCGGACGCCGCGTGGCGGCGATCTGGCGACATCGCCGCCCGCATCCTCGAGAACCTCGCTCAGCGCGACGCCCGCGCCGCTGCTGAGCGCGAGCCCTCGAGCTCAGCGCAGTTGGTGAGCGCCGCATGAACTCCCGGTCTGGGGGCCGGGTGCCCGCTGGGGTATCGGGCGTGGCTGGTCGGGGCACCGTGGGGACGGTTGCCCCGGCCGGTCGACTGAGTCCGCTCGTCCGCGCCGCCGCCGTTGGCTACTTCATCGCCGGGGTCATCGTCGGGATCGTCGCGATCTCGCTCGCCCCGTGGGGTCTGCTGCTCCTCGTCTTCGCGCTCGCCGCGGTGTTCGTCGCCTTCTTCCTGCACCTCATGGCCGAGGGGCTCGCCACGATCGAGAGGGACGAAGCATGAGCGCGCTCGAGGTCTTCCAGTACGCCGACCGCGAGGTTCGCACGATCTCGATCGACGGCGAACTCTGGTTCGTGCTCGCCGACATCTGCGGCGTGCTCGGCATCGCGAACTCCGGCAACGTCGCTGCGCGCCTCGACGGGGCTGATATCCGTCAGACGGATATCAGGTCCGGCGGCCAGGCCCGGTCGGTCACGATCGTCTCCGAGTCCGGCATGTACGAGGTCGTCATCCGCTCGGACAAGCCCGAGGCTCGCCGGTTCCGCTGGTGGGTCACGCACGAGGTCATCCCGTCGATCCGTCGCACCGGCGCCTATGTCGTCGAGACACCTGAACAACTCATGGCGCGAGCCGTGCTCAACGCGCAAGAGATCATCGCCCGCAAGGACGAGCAGATCGCCACGCTCGCACCGAAGGCCGAGGCGTGGGAGGAGATCGCCGACGCCGGGAGCGACTACGCGGTGCGCGATGTCGCCCCGATGCTCAGCCGCGCCGGGATCGAGACCGGCCCGCAGCGGCTGTTCGCCTCGCTCAGCGAGCTCGGCTGGATCTACCGCGGCGAGAAGCAGCGGTGGTCGCCGTACGCCCGCGCCGTCGACTCCGGCTATCTCAAGGTCCGCGCGATGCCGCCGTACCGCGACCGCGACTCGGGCGACCTCGTGCCCGCGGCTCCGCAGGTGCGCGTCACCCCGCGAGGTGTCGAGCGGCTCCGAGTCCTGCTCGGCGTCGGCACCCTCACCCACTGACCACCTACACACGACGGTGGGGCGCCCGTTGCACCGGACGCCCCACCCAAAACGAAAGGCAAGCACATGCCTCAGACACAGGATACCGAGGACGTCGCCGTCACGGTGAGCGGGTTCGAACCCCTCACCGCCGACATGCACGTGAGCGGCCTCATCCGCACGGACTCCGTCGTCCCCGAGCGCCGCGGCGTCTGGCCGCTCGCGCCGTGGCGACGGGTGCTGCTGCTCTCCGCTCTCCTGCTCGCCGCGCTCTGCGGCCCGGCCGCCGCAGCGCCGGGAGTCAACGGCGCTGAGCTCGGACTCCTCATCAGCTTCGGCGCGTTCGTCGCCACATTCACCCCCGGGAGGGACTGAACATGACCCCGCAGATTACCGAGGCTCGCGTCGTCGTACCCGACGACGCACCCCGCACCGTCTGGATGCTCGAGCGCGGCGAAGGTGTCACCGCCTCCGATGCATGGAAGATTGCGCGCGCCGGCATCAAGGCCCGCCGCACGATCGCCGAGCAGAAGATGAACGGCTCCACCTTCCGCGGCAACAAGGCCACGAACGCGGGCCACGCTCGCGAGGCTGCGCTGCTCGACGAAGCGGCCGAGCGCCTCGCTGCGCTCACCCCGAACGGTGCGCTCTGGGCGTCCGTCGAGAACGACCTGCACCGGGCGACGCCGGATGCCATTGGCATCGACCCGGACGGCGCGCTCGTCGTCGTCGAGGTCAAGTCGCACGAGGACGGATGGAAGTCTGACGAGATCCCGGTCGAGCACCTCGCTCAGATGCAGTGGCAGATCCACGTGCTCGGCGCCGACTACGCCCTCTATGGGTTTGAGGTCCGCGACGAGGACGATATGCCTCCGATCGAGGGCGCGACCTGGATTCCGGTCCCTCGCGACGAGGAGATGATCGCGTGGCTCGTCGAGCGCGCCGACGACTTCATCGCCTGGCGCGACGCCGGATGCCCCGACGTCGACGACCTCCCGGCAGACGTTGCCGAGGCGGTCGCCGAGTGGGCGCCTCTGAAGCGCGATCTCGACGCGGCCGTCGCGTCGGAGAAGGTCGCGAACGCGAAGGTCAAGTCCGCTACGGCGAAGCTTCCCGGCGCGCTGCGGTTCGGCGCAGTCGGCATGACCGAGCACGGCGGCTTTCAGACCACCGTGTCCGAGACGGTGTCGATCGACGAGGCCGCGTGGAAGGCCGCCGCACCCGAGGTGCACGCGCACGTCGAGGCGTTGCGCGTCGAACTCGCCGTGCTCGAGGCATCCGCGCTGAAGCACTTCCCGCGCGTCACCCGCAAGGCGCCGTCGCTGCGATTCCAGGAGGTTGAGAATGTCGACGACTGAGCTCATCGAGAAGAAGACCATCGGCGAGGTCGAGCACATCGTGCACGCCTCGGGTGAGTGGGACGGCACC
>Ga0308175_100000453_pt1 | contig 28860 bp, 24 predicted proteins | sample PhyCR1_3_FD_203893 | JGI IMG/M metagenome (GOLD analysis project Ga0308175, IMG submission 203893) | Soil microbial communities from UC Gill Tract Community Farm, Albany, California, United States - DLSLS.C.R1 | ecosystem: Environmental > Terrestrial > Soil > Agricultural land | place: USA...
TCCACAGCCTGGTGTCGCTGCACGGCGGATCGATCGATCTCGAGACCAGTCCGCGCGGGACGACCTTCGAAGTGTCGCTCCCCCGCTGGCCGTGAGCCACGCGGCGTGCCTGCCGTGAGCCGCGCGGGAGGCGACGCCGGTGAGCACGTGGTGCCGCGCGAGCGCCGGGCGCGCGATCCGGCGCCGATCACGTGAGGGCGAGCCGGATCCGGGCGTCGACGGCGATCGCGCCCTCACCGGGAGGACGCACGATCACCGGGTTGAGATCGAGCTCGACCAGCTCGGGCATGATCTCGACCAGGGCGGAGATCCGCTGCAGCACCTCGAGGAGCGCCGGCCGATCGGCCGCGGGCGCGCCGCGAAAGCCGTCGAACAGCTTGGCGCCGCGTAGCTCGTCGAGCATGTCGGCGGCGTCGCGATCGCTGACCGGCGTGACCCGGAAGCTGACGTCCTTGTAGAGCTCGACGGCGACGCCGCCGATCCCGGCGACCAGGAGCGGCCCGAGCGAGGCATCCTTGGTCACGCCGACCAGGGCCTCGACGCCGCGCACGACCTGGCGCTGGACGAGGAAGCCCTCGAGCGTGGGGAGGCGCGCGCGCATCTCGGCGGCCGCGGCGGCGACCGCGGGGGCGTCCGGCAGGCCCAGCGCGACCCCGCCGGCGTCGGTCTTGTGGACGAGCGTGGGGGCGATCGCCTTGAGCACGACGGGGTAGCCGAGCTCGTCCGCGGCGGCGACCGCGGCGGCGGCGTCCTGCACGGTGCGGTGCGCGACCACCGGCACGCCGGCGATCGCGAGCAGCTGCGCGATCTCGTCGAACGATAGCCAACCGCTGGCCCCGGCGGCCCGCCGCGCTCGCACCCACGCGCGCACGGCCTGCTCGCGATCGGCCTCGAACCGGAGCGGCGTGCCGACCGGCCGCTGGCGCCACGCCCCGTAGCGCGCCGCCGCTCCGAGCGCGAGCGCGGCGTTCTCGGGGAAGCTGTACGACGGGATCGCCCCGCGCGGCCCGGACGACAGCACCTCCGGGGTGCCCTTGGACGACAGGAACACGGTCGCGATCGGCTTGTCGTCGGGGAGCTTGCCGGCGCCGCGCGCGATCGCCGCCGCGACGGACTCGGGGCGGGTGACCAGCGGCGGCACGTAGATCGCGACCACGGCGTCGACGTTGGGATCGCGCCCGACGAGCTCGATCGCGAGCTCGAAGTGATCGGCGGGCGCCGACGCGATCATGTCGACCGGGTTCTGCACGCTGGCCTCGCGCGGCAGGAACGCGCGCAGCGCCGCGGCGGTCTGGGGGGCGAGCGGCGGCAGCGACAGGCCGTGCGCCTCGCAGGCGTCGGCGAGCAGGATGCCCGGGCCGCCGGCGTTGGTGACCACGCCGATCCGCGGGCCCCGGGGCACCGGCTGGCTCGACAGCAGGGCCACGACGTCGAACATCTCCTCGAGCGTGGTCGTGCGGATCACGCCGGTCTGCGCGAACAGGGCGTCGATGCCGACATCGAGGCTCGCGAGCGCGGCCGAGTGGCTCGACGCGGCGCGCGTCCCCGCGGCGGACCGGCCCGACTTGACGGCGACGATCGGCCGGGTGCGCGCGACCTCGGGGGCCAGCCGCGCGAACGTGCGCGGGTTGCCGAAGCTCTCGAGGTACAGCGCGATCACCTTGGTGCGCGGATCGTCGTGCCAGTACGCGAGCAGATCGTTGACCGAGACATCCGCCTTGTTGCCGATCGAGACGAAGTCGGCGATGCCGAGCGAGAGCTCGCTCGCGTAGTCGAGCATCGCGAGGCCGAGGGCGCCGCTCTGCGTGATCATCGAGACGTTGCCCGTCGGGGGGCGGACCGGGCTAAATGTCGCGTCGAGCCGCACCGCCGGGTCGGTCGACAGGACGCCCATGCAGTTGGGGCCCACCATGCGCATGCCGGAGGCGCGCACGCGCTCGCGCAGCAGCAGCTCGGCCGCCCCGGCGCCGATCTCGGCGAAGCCGGCCGAGATCACGACGACCCCGCGCACCCCGGAGGCCGCACACTCGTCCACCACGGCCAGGACCGCGGCCGCCGGGACGGCGATGACGGCGAGGTCGATCGGTCCATCGATGGCCTTGTGGGCGGCGGCGATCGACGGAAAGCTGCGCCGGCCCGCGATCTCGCTGGCCGACGGGTTGATCGGGTAGATCGGTCCGCGAAACCCGCCGCGGATCAGGTTGTCGAGGATCGCGCGGCCGATCGTGTTCGAGGTGCGCGACGCGCCGACCACCGCGACCGAGCGCGGGGCGAAGAACGCCCGCAGGCTGCGCGCGGCGGCCTCGCGTTCACGCGTCCCGGCGGCCGCGACGAACCGCTCGGTATCCGCGGTCGAGAACGCGACGTGAAACGTGCGCTCGTCGAGGGTCTCGTGCACGGTGAACCCGCTCTTGCCGAACATGTCGAGCATGGCGCTGTTGTCGGCCTCCACCTCGGCGCGAAACGTCGTGACGCCGCGCGCCCGTGCGATCACCGCGAGGTGCTCGAGCAAGAGCGTGCCGATGCCGCGGCCCTGATCGGCGTCGCCGACCTCGAACGCGACCTCGGCGCAGCTCGGGTCGTCGAGCACGACGTAGCGGCCGATGCCGAGCGCGCGCTCGCGGTCGTGCTCGCGGATCATCGCGGCGAGGGCGATCTCGCGCCCGTCGTCGAGCTTGTCGAGGAACGCGAGGTCGGACTCGGCGAGCTCGCGCTTGGAGGTGAAGAACCGATGGCGCACCGACGCCGGGCCCATCGTGCGGAACACCGCCAGCACGTGGGCGCGATCACCGGCGGTGAGCGAGCGGATCGTGATCGAGGCGCCATCGCGCAGGATGGCCTCGGCGCTGTAGGGCTGCACTCAGGGCCTCTTCGTGCGCAGGTGGGCCGCCGCTTCGAGATCGTGGGCCGCGCGGCGCTGGAGCTCGGGGACGAGCTTGGGATCGCGCACGCCGATGGCGACGGTGATCCCGTCGGTATCGCCCCGTGCATCGAGGGTGATGTCGGGGAGATCGAGCGGGCAGTCATCCATGCCACCGGGGGCGAGCATCATCGCCGCACGATGGCACTTCAGCTTCGCGAGCAAGAGGTCGGGCGGACCGGCATCCGGCGCGAGGTACACGATGACGCCGGTCGCCGTGTTCCAGCCCCCGACGCCGTAGGCCTCGAGCGGTGAGACCTGTGTCTCGCTGCCCGGTGCGGCGCCGCAGGCCGCTTCGTACTGCGCGTAGATCTCGGCGGACTTCGCACGATGGGTCTCGGCCAGCCGCTCGTGCTCGGCGCTGGTGTCCCACGAGCGGAACCAGGGCATGACGACGGGCTGCTGCGGATCACCGGGCACCATCGCGTGGGGCTCGGGCCACGCCTGCCGTTCGCGCGCCATGGCATCGTGCTGGCGTGCGGCATCGAGGTGCTCGCTCGCGCGCAGCCCGCGTGGTCCGCCCTTGGGTTCGGGCGGTGGGGTCGTGGCACAGCCGATCAGGCTGATCGAGCCAATAACGAACGAGGCGAAGACACGCATGGCTTGGGTCCCAGCATGGACCGTGCCGTCGCAACCCGGCCGCGATGACGTCCCGCGGCGCAATCCGAGCGCGATGGGGCTGCGCGCCGCAGGATTTGCGGGCGAGGTTACGGTGCTCTCCGACGGCGTTTCCTCCTGGTGACACCCCGTGTGATGGCCAGCCGTGGTGAGCGCCCCGCCGGGGCGAGCGCTCCTGGCGCGGGCAATGCACCTCATCATCATATGACCACCGAGTCCGCCAACATGCGCAATCTTCGCGAACGGCTCCAGGCTCGCCGGTTCGCGCTGCTGTCACGCTACCAAGGGGCTCTCGAGCGAGCCGACGAGGAGCTCGCCACGCCGGCGCACGAGCTCGTCGACATCGCCTCCGAGCAATGGGACGCGCAGATCCTGTCGGAGATGAGCGACGTCGATGCGCGCGCGCTCGAGGCGGTGATCGGCGCGCTGCGCCGCCTCGACGCCGGGACCTACGGCAAATGCGCGGTGTGCGGCGAGCCGATCAAGCTCGCGCGGCTGCGGGTGCTGCCCGAGGCTGCCGAGTGTGTCGAGTGTGTCCGGTTTGCGGAGGAGACACCGCCCCGCTTCATCATGTCCGTCGGCGATGGCCGGTGACCCGCGGATCCGGGGTGGATCCGCGGACGCGCCAGCCTTGCGCAGGATCACGAGCACACCCTGGCATGCGAGTTGCGATGTCCGCGATCATGACCAACCTCAACCTGCAAGTCGTCGTCGGGTATGACTTCAGCCCTAGCGGAAATGCCGCGCTGTATCGCGCGATCGCCGTCGCGGCCCGCGCGCCGTTTCATGTCCTGCACTTCGCATGTGTCGTCGATCGACACGGACCAGGCCTGCCGGTGAGCGTGGCCCATGATCACATCGACTACGCGTACACCGAACGCCTGCAGCAAGCGCTGACCGACGTCGTCGCGCAGGAGCTCCGCGCCGCGGACCTCCAGCGTCGCGTCCACTTCTTCGTACACGTCAGGATCGGCAAGCCCGCGGACGAGCTCCTCGCCCTGGCGCACGAGATCGGCGCCGATCTGATCATCGTCGGCAGCAAGGGCCTCACCGGGGTCGAGCGCCTGCTCCTTGGCTCGGTCTCCGAGAAAGTCGTTCGTGAGGCGAAGTGCACGGTGGAGGTCGCGCGGCCCAAGACCTACGAGTACGTCGCGCTCGACGACATCATCGAGGTCGAGCCTCACCTGTCGTATGTCCCACCCCACCGCTACTCGTACGAAGATCGCCGCCTCGAGTTTCGGCCCAACGAGTGGCCGCTGTACTAGCGAAGCGCGCCCGCTCGATCAGTTCATCCGGGCTCGCAGTCGCGCCTGGATCACCTCATCGCGCAAGGTCACCGGGCTGAGGAACGTGCGCTCCTCGGCGGCCATGTGAGCATCGAGCTCCTCGGCCAGGTCGCTGATCTGGTCGGCGACCTCCGCGCGTGTTCCCTTGAGGTAGTCCCAGAACGCGGCGTGCTCGGCGATATGCTCCTCGAGCATCCGGTCGATGAGCAACGCGCCCCAGGCGGCCGGGCCATGCAGGAGCTCCCCGATGATGGTGGTCTCCAGCTGGTTGTGCTGATCCAGATCTTCACGCAACTGCCAGAGCTCGCTGTCCAGCTGGCTCTCGACCGTCGGATCGGAGCGGTACATCCTTGCCAGTCCGATACAGACGTCGAGCTGGACACGGATCCGAGTGTGCTGTGCGAGTAACATGGCCCGGGCTTCGTTTGCGTTCATGTAAGCTTTCTTCGCAAACGCTGGGCCGGTGATACGGCTCCCGGGGATGTTCGTTTCGCGCAATTCCTGCGTATCGCCGGGAATGGCCGGCAACCGGTGCAGGAATCCGGGGCGCTGGATCGTGACAGCCGGCGTGGTCACCGGCCGTCGGGACCGTGCGCACCGCGACCGAACGGATGGCAGCCACCGCAGCGCGTCGCGGTCGGCTCGTGGGTCACCTGCGCCTGGTGACAGCGCAGACAGGTCGCCCGATCGTCGGCTGGGGTGGCTTCATGGGCGGCGTGACAGCTGTTGCAGGTGCCATGCGCGGCGACGCGGTGCAGGCCGGGGCGCGTCTGGGCGGGATGGCACGTCGCACACGGCGGTGGCGTCGCGGGACCACGGGGGCCGTGCGGACGATGGCAGCTCACGCAATCGACGTGCTTGCCGTGACCGGCGCTCGCTCGGTCGGCGTGGCAGCTCGCACAGGGCTTGTCCGGACGGCGCGCTCCGCTGTGGGGCTCGTGACAGGTCGCGCACTGGGCATGACCGGCGTGCGTGGAGCTCGCCTCGGCGGCATGACACGACGCACACGCCGCCGGTGGCGCCTGGGGCCGGTGGGGACCGGCGGTGTGACAGCCCGTGCACGTCGCATGACCGGCGCGCGCGGCCCGGGCCTCCTGGGTGTGGCACGTCGCGCAGGTCGGCGGTGGCCTGGCGGGCTCGTGGGCAGCCGTCTTGTGGCACTGCGTACAGGCGGCGTGCCCGCTCGCGGCGACGCTCTTGGTCTCGCTCGCGTGGCACTTCGTGCACAGCGCCGGCTCGAGCTTCGGCTTGCCGGCGTGCGGCGCATGGCAATCGAGGCAGCGGGCCGTGGCGTGGTGCGGCTTGTCGTGGCAGGTCGTGCACTCGACCGCGATGCGACCCGACGCGAGCGCGTGCGGCGGATGACAGCCGGCACAGGCCGCGGCGGCCCCACCGATGGCCGCGGCAGGGTGGCTCGTGCGCTGCGCGTGACAGCTGATGCAGGGCCTGGGCGCGGCGCCGTCGTGCTGCGCGTGACAGCCGGTGCAGCTCGCGTGGCGCGCCGGCGCGAGCACCGGCTTCTGGAGGTGGCAGCTGGTGCACGCGCGCGCCTGGGCCGCGGCAAACTGGTGCGGGGTGTGACAGCTCGTGCACGCCTTGTGCGACGCGGTGATCGCGCGGGCGTCGATCTTCGCCTTGCCGTGCTGCCTGGCGTGGCAGCTGACGCAGCCGGTATCGGCGGCGGCGTCCGCCTCGTGCATCTGGTGGCAGTCGAGGCAGCTGCGCAGGCCGGCATGGTGATTCTGTTGATCCGCGTGACAGCTCGTGCACGGCCTGGGATCGAGCGCGGGCTGCGCGTGCGCGCGGTGGCAGTCGCCGCACGGCTGGTTCGCGTGGGCCCCGACGGCGGCGACGTGAACGCCCGCGCCGCCCTGCGCGGTCGCGTGGCACCTCATGCAGTTCGTGGGCTTGATCGCGAGGTCTCCGCCGAACCCGTGACAGTCCTGGCACGCGGGCGACGGCACCCGCCCGAGCGGATCCGTGGGGTGCAGCGGCGTGCGGGCTGCCGGGTGACATCGATTGCACAGGTCGGCCGGCGGCACCGGGAAGCCGTCCGCGCCGTGACAGTCCCGGCAGGCGACGCCGTGCCTGGCGACGTGGGCCTGGTGCCCGGCGCTGTCGCGAACGTCGCGCCACGCGAGCGGCACGTGGCGCGGCGGAGCGGGGGAATGACGATCGCTCGAGCAGGCGCACGCCGCCGCGATCACGGCGAGCACGAGCCACGCCCTCATCGCAGGCCACCGGGGGCAGATCCGATCGGATGACACATGCGGCACGGCATCGCGCTCAGCGGCTGCCGGCTCGACCAGCCCGGCGGGTGCGGGTTGCCGCCGACGCCGCCGACGGCGTGGCACTGCACGCACAGCGCTTCTCCGGCGCCGCCGTGGCAGCCGGCGCACGACGCCGGATCGCGGCGCGCCTGGCGGCCGTGCTCGTTATCGGCGGCGGTGAGGCCGATCCAGCCGCGCGGATGCGGAGAGCCGGCCTGGTTGCCCGCGATGCCGCGCGCGGTGTGGCAGCCCTCGCAGCGATCGGGCGTATGGCAGCTCTCGCAGACGCCCGGTGCGGAGCGCGCCTCTAGGCTGTGTCGCGCGAGGAACCCGGCGCGGTGGACGCTGGCCGCGAACGGATCGGCGAACCGCCGGGCCGCCGGCAGGGCAGGGACGGTTCGCCCGTGGCAGCCGGCGCAGAACGACGTCTTGTGGCAGCTCTCGCAGGTATCGGTCGACGAGGCCGCGCGCGTGCCGTGCTCGCGCAGCCAGTCGCCGTCGTGGGCCAGGTGGGTCGCGGGCAGCATGCTGGTGTCCGCCAGATCGCGGTGACACGCGTCGCAGGTGCGCGCGGTGCGCGACGCCTTGTCGTCGTGGCAGCGAAAGCACGTCGTCATCGCCGGTCGCATGTGGTCGTCGCCGTCGGCCACGCCGGTGTGGCAGCGCATGCAGTTGCCGTTGGTGCCGGCCTGGTGGCGCCGGTGATCGAAGATCAGGTGATCGCGCGCCTCCGCGAGCTCGGTGAGCGCGCCGGGGGCGACGTGGCAGCCGAGGCACGATCCGGTGTTGTGCGGCTTGCCGTGACAGGTCGTGCAGCTCGCGTCGTCGGGCAGGTGCAGCGCGGCCGAGCCGTCCATCACGCCGATGTGACAGCGCGTGCACGAGACACCGGCGACGACGTGCGCGCGATGCGGGAACGCCCGCGGCCCGGGGCGCGACAGGCCGAGGACGCCGGCGCAGGCGACCAGCCCCGACAGCGCGACGCCCAGCAGGAGGCGAGGCAGCGTCATGGCATCCCCCAGCGCCGGCTGAGCTGGAACAGCGCATCGACCCGGCTCCGGTACTGCGGCGACGCGCTGGCCTCGACGGCGATCGCCGACTGCCAGGCGCCACAATCCCAGTTGAGCGCGGCGAGCGCCCACGGCCACAGCGCGCCGCGGCCGCGCGCCTCGTCGGGGCGCACCAGCTCGAGCTCGGTCGAGACGGCGAGCGCATGCGCCAGCGCGATCCGCCCCGCGCCGCGCGCGCCGGTCCAGGCGTCGGCCCCGTTGCCGCTGCGCCGCAGCTCCGCCGAGACCATGCTCGCGCCGCGATCATCGAGCCGGAGCCGCGCCCGCCCGACGAGCTCGACGCCGAGGTCGCCGGCGACCCGGCTGGCCCCGGCATCCGCGACGAGGTCGAGCCGCGGCGCCGCGGTCCACGTGATCACCGTACCCGCTCGCTCGGCCGGCACGTCGCCGAGCACCGAGAACAGCGAGGTGGCCGGCAAGAGGTGAGACGACGCGCGGTGCACTGCGTAGAGCTCGGTGCGCACGGCCTTGCCGCGGTGGCTCGCGGTCAGCCCGACCTCCGCGAGGCCGGGGTTGGCGAGGTCGTAGGCGAGCCGCGCGCCAACATCGTCGCGCCGGCTGATCTCCGCGCCGGCATCCACCCCGAGCTCCTCGGTGACCAGCCGGCCGTCGTCGCGCTCCTGCTCGTAGGCGATGCCGGCGGAGCCCCAGTCGCCGAACCGGCGCGCCACGCGGCCGCCCACCAGCCAGTCCCACGCGCGGCTGGTCATGAGGCCCGGCAGCACCGGCACGCCCGCGGCGAGCTCGACGTCGAGCCGCTGGGGCAGCCGCAGCCGCAGCTCCCCGCCGTCGATGTGCACCGGCCGCAGCGCCCCCATCATCGCGACGAACCGGCCGAGCTTGCCGCCGCGCGTGCCGTCCTGGCTGTGGGCGTCGATCGCGATCACGAGCACGTCGCCTTGCGAGCCGTCGCCGCGCGTGCCGTCGCCGAGCCCGGCGCCGCCGGCGACCCAGACGACGGCCTCGGCGGATAGCCCGGGCTGCATCGCGCCGCTGGCGTCGAGCACGAGGAGCCCCACCGGCGAGGCGGTGGTCGCGAGCGCGTCGGCCCGTAGCCGCAGCGGCTCGGCGCCGGCGGCGTGCCCGAGGAGCCCGACGATCGCGAGCACCCCGAGCACCCCGAGCCGCCGGGACCGCCTGACCCTGAGCCGCGCGCGCGTCATGACGGCGCCCTGGGCGACGCCTCGTCGGAGGCGGCCTTCGCCAGCTCGCGCGCCGCACGGGCCGCGCCCTTCGCGCGTTGCTTGCGCAGCTGGTCGACCAGGACGACGTAGCCGAACATCCCGAACGCCAGCGTGCCGAGCAGCTGGCCGACCGACATCGCGAGGATCACCGGCATCGGGGTCGGGACCAGCATCGACCACACCATCAGCGCCAGGCCCACGAGGGTGAGCCCGCAGGAGATCTGCAGGAGGCGGGTCATGGCGACGTCGCCTCCCGCGAGGCCGAGGCCTCCGCGGCTTGCTCGGCCCGGATGTGGGCGACGCGCGCGAACGGGTGGGCCGGCCCGTGGCAGCCCTCGCTGGCGCAGCTCACCGTGCCGGCGCGCAGCTGATCGAGCAGGCTGCGGTGATCGCCGACCCGCTGCCAGCCCGGCACCTCCGTCGAGTGGCAGCGCATGCAGGTCGCGTTCGGGAACGGGTGGCGGATGTGGATCCGCGGCAGCGCCTCGTCGACGGTGAGCTGGTGAAAATGCAGCGCGTACTCGTAGACGTGCCGCATCCCGCCGAGCTTGGTCGCGATCGTACCGAACATGCCGTAGTCGGCGTGGCACGTGTAGCAGTTCTCGTCGCCGAACGCCTCGTTGCGGCCGTGCCGGGCGGCGAGCGAGGTGCTGCCCGGGCTCGACGCGTCGTCGCCGAACGGCGTCATCACGTGGCACGAGCTGCAGAACGTGCGCGTCTTGGTCGCGTGGTAGCCGGCGACGTTGCCGTTGGCCGCGGTCCCGATCGGCAGGACGCCGATGCCGAACAGGAGTAACAGCTTGGTCGCGCGCGACAGCTTCGGCCGCACGATCAGGTAGCCGATCAGGAGGCCGACCGAGAGCGCCGCGCAGCCGAGGGCGAACACGAGGAAGGGGTCAGAAAACATCGACGGTTCCGTTCATGTGCTTGCTGGTCACTCCGTCGGGTCCGGGCGTGAGCAGGATCGTCCCGTTCGCGTCGACGGTCTGCGCGTGACAGGTCACGCAGGTAGCGAGCGTCATGCCAGGGTTGTGGCTCGGCGTGGCCGGTGGGACGCCGTGGCAGCTGCCGCACGCCGCGCCGCCGGTCTGGGTCCACACCGGCCGGGCCGGGCCGTGGCACCACGCGCTCGCGCAGGTGGCCGTCGTGCGATCCCAGCCGAGCCCGGCGGTGACCTTCGCCGGCGGCGGCGAGTCGATGTGCCCGGGGTCGTTGACGTCGACCGGGACGCGGTGGCACGTGTCGCACGGAACCGGACCGCGCAGGCGTGACGGCGCCTCGAGGTGGGCGCGGTGCGCGCCGACGCCGATCGCGGTGGTGAACGTATTGCCTGACAGATCCGTCGGCGGCGCGGGCGAGGTCGCGTCGCCGTGGCAGCCGGAGCAGCCGGGGCCGCGCCCGACCTGCACGACGCCGTCGATGTGCGGCGCGCTGGCGGGGTGGCAGGTCGCGCAGTGATCCTGCGCGTGGCTCGGCGGCGGCGCGCCGTGGCAGCGGTCGCACGCGCCCGCGGGCGCCTTGTCATCCCAGCGCGGCTGGGTGGCGGTCCCGCCGGCGGCGTGGAGCGCGTCGCCGTGGCAGTACACGTTGCGGCACCGGCCATCCGCGTAGCTCGGCGGCGCGGCTCGATCGCTCGGATCGATCGTGAGCCCGGCGCGCGCGCCGAACGTGACCTCCGCGGGCGGTGGATCGGCCACCCCGCCGCGCAGGATGTGGCCCTCGGCGTCCCACCGCGCGGGCACGACGTGGCACTCGCTGCACGCGAGCTTGGCGACCTCGCGATGCACGACGTGGGCGTTCGAGGTCGGACCGGCGCCGTGGCACGTCGTGCAGGCGGTCGGCCCGTCGGTGTGACAGATCAGGCAGGACACCTTCGCCTTGCCGCCCGCAAAGTCGTCGCCGTGGCAGTTCGCGCACACCGCGAAGCTCCAGTTGCGGCGCGCGAGCTCGCGGCCGTGAAAGTCGTCGCTGGTCGGATCGAGGATCCCGAGCGGGTGCACCGTGACCGCGGGCGAGCCGACCCCGGGCCCCGGGCGGTCGGTCGAACACCCGGCGAGCACCGCGCCGAGCACAACGGCGAGCACCGCGCCGAGCACGCCGAGCACGACGGCGGACCTCACAGCTGCCCATGGAAGCGGGTGACGTCCCAGTCCGTGCCCGGACCGTGGCACGTCGCGCACGCCTCCACCCCTGCTGGCGTCGTGTTCAGCTGCGCGTGAGCCGCGGTGAACGGCGCGTCGTGACAGCTCGTGCACACCGCGGTCTGCGCCGGCAGCTTGAAGGTCTGGGTCGCCGTCCAGAACGGGTTGTCGCAGTAGCTGTTGGCATCGTTCGCAGGCGGCTCGCTGCAAGTCATTTGCAGGAGCGTGCTGGGCAGGAGCGTCGCCGGCAGCGGCAAGGTCCAGCTGGTGCTCGCGTGGCAGGCCTGGCACTCGGTGCGCGCCCGTGGGTAGCGGACCTCGTCGAAGTGGATCGGCGTCCCGGCGGGGTTTGCCACCGAGGGCGCCGGGAAGCTGCCCAGCACGTAGGGCTGGCTCAGCTGATCGCCCATGTGGATCTTGTGGATCATCACGCGGAAGTCGACGCTCTCGGCGAGCACGGTCGATCCCTCGAACCGCGCGACGCGCCCGCTGTTGGCGTTGTTCGGGTTGTGGCACAGCACGCAGTACTGGGGGTTCTTGCGAATGCCGCCGTGGCCCGCCAGATCCTGGTGGCAGCCGTTGCACCGCGCCGCTTCGACGACCTGCCGGCGCGGCACCGCCGCGGCGTCGGTGACCGGGAACGCCAGGACCGGCGAGAACGTCGCGAACCGCGGCGAGGACGCGGTCGGCTGGAGGTAGCCTTCGAGGCCGACCTCGTAGCTGCCCGTCGCGGTCGCCGGCATCGCCGCGCTCGCGGGCACCGTGTAGGTGAACTTGCCTTGCGCGGCGTCGATCGCCGTGAGCGTGCCCGCCGCGCCGTTGCCCTGGATCGTCGCCTGCCAGTACGCCGCGATGTCGCTCGTCGGTCCGGCGATCGTCGCCGTGAGCTGGGTGAGCGGTTGGAGCAGGAGGTTGCGCGGGGCGCCGTCGACCGTGACGTGGAAGGCGATCGCCGGCTGCTGGCCCGGTCCGCCGCCGGTCACGCCGTCGAGCGCGACCGCCACCTGCGTCGCCGTCGGGGCGAGCAGGCCGGTTTCGTGCATGTCGGTGATGCCGGCGAGGCCGCCGGTCGCCGGATGGCACACCGCGCACTGCGCGCTGTCCGGTTGCGGGCCGCCGCCGTGCATCAGCTTGCCGGCCGGCACCGGGCTTCCGAACACGACGTTGTCGTGACACGACAGGCACGGCGGCTGCGACGGCGCGGTCTTCCAGCGATCGCCCTGCGCCCCGGCGTGGCACGCGTCGCACTTCTCGATGTTCTGCGGGAACGCGACCGTCGAGAAGTCGTGGACCGCCTGCCCGAAGCCGATGATCTGGTACGGGGTGCCGGCGAGCACGCTCGGCAGCGCTGCACCGCGGTGGATCTTGTGGATCATCACGCGGAAGTCGACGGTGTTGCCGGTATCCGGATCGCTCGACTGCGGCTGGTGGCACATCACGCACTGGCTGGTCTGGGTCCAGCGCCCGCCGTGCGCGGCGAGCGTGCGGTGGCAGCCGTCGCACTGCGCATCGGTGACCTGCTGGCGGGCGATCGGGGGCCCGCCGTCGGGCCGCACCGAGCGCGTGTTGCGATCGATCGCCTGCACCCCGCGGAACGTGCGCACCGCGAGCGCGCCCACCGTCTGGGTCCTGGTCGGATCGAACCCGGTGAGCGGCGCGGCGAGCTGGTACGCGTAGCTGCCCTGCGTCACGTCGAGGGTGGTGAACGTCCCGCTCGACTCGGTCGCCGCCTGGATCGCCGAGGCCCCGGTCGGGCTCATCTGCGTGGACGTCGTGTACGCCGTGTACGGCCCCGGCGAGCCATCCGCGAGCTGCGCGAGCTGCGCGAACACGAAGCTGACGTCGACGCCGCCCTCGGTGAGGTGGCCGGCGCGATCGAGCGCGGCGCCGTGCGCGTCGTGCAGGGTGAAGCGGATCGTGGCGCCGGCCGCCGATGCGGCCACGTCGGTCACCGCGATGGCGACGCCATCGCCGACCACCCACGGACCCGGACTCGCCGGATCTCCCGGATCTCCCTTGTCGCCGCCCGGCCCGCTCGCACCGTCGCTCCCGCCCGGCCCTGCCGGCCCTGCCGGGCCTGCGGGCCCTTCACAAGCGGAGAGACACAGGAAGACAATCCACCATCGGCGCATGCCCTCGTCTCATCATGATCCGTGCCAGGGTGCTCAGCGCTGTGGGCGGGGGCTCTGCGCATCCCCTGCGAATGATCCCGGTGGCCGCGCAGCTTCTGCGCGTTCGTCATCGAACAGGATCCGGCGCGGCGGCGTCTCGACGTCATCGAGTTGCCCGGAACGCACCGTCCACGCAAAGGCTGCGACCGCAGCTCCCGCGAACACGAGCGCGAGCGGCAGGATGAGGTACAGGATCGTCATACGTGCTCCTGGGCTTGCTCCGGGCGGGCGCGCTCCCGGAACGCCTTCGACCGGAGCGAGCTGGCGAGCACGGTCAGCGAGCTCACCGGCATCACGGCCGCCGCGATCAGCGGGTGGATGAGGCCGGTCACCGCGAGCGCCCCCGCGACGAGGTTGTACGCGAGCGAGAACCGCAGGTTGCGGCGGATCGTCGCCAGGGTCGCCTGGGCACCCGCGGCGGTGGCCGCGACCTCGCTGATCGACGGTGATCGCAGGTAGACGTCGGCCGCCTCGATCGCGATCTCCGCCGCGCCCGACACCGCGATGCTCGCGCTCGCCGCGGCCATCGCCGCCGCGTCGTTGACGCCGTCGCCGACCATCACGACCGTGCCCTCCGCGCGCGCGGCCACGACCGCGAGGGCCTTGTCTTCCGGCGAGACCTGGCCGTGGCAGCGCGACCACGGGATCCCGAGCGCCGCGCCGACCCGCCGGACGACGCGCTCGTCGTCGCCGGACAGCAGGTGGACCACCCAGCCCAGGCGCCCCAGCGCCCCGAGCGCGCGCGCGGCGTCATCGCGGATCGGATCGGCGAGCCCCGCGACCGCGACCATCGCGCCATCGACCGCGACGGCGATCGGCGTCTCGCCGCGCTCGACGAGCTCGGCGATCCAGCCCTCGATCACGGGGTACGTCCTGCTGCGCCGGCGCACCCACGGCGGTGACCCGACGAGCACGCTATGGCCGCCGGCGATCGCGCTGATGCCGCGGCCGAGCTCCTCGCGAACGTCGCGGGCAGAGCCCGATGGGGAGGCATGCGCCCGGAGCGCGCGGGCGATCGGATGGCTCGAGCCGGCCTCCGCGGCCGAGGCCAGGCCCGCCGCGTCGAGGTCGCCGCGCCAGGTGACCACCGCGAGCTTGCCGGCGGTGAGCGTCCCGGTCTTGTCGATGAACAGCGTCCCGGGCGTCGCGAGCCGCTCGAGCGCATCGGCGCCCTTGATCAGCACGCCGCGCCGCGCCGCGCGCCCCAGCGCGACCGTGACCGCGAGCGGCGTCGCGAGCGCGAGCGCGCACGGGCAGGTGACGATCAGGAGCGCCATCGCGTGCTCCGCGCCGGCCGCCACCGAGGTGAGCGACCAGCCGAACAGCGTCAGCACCGCGATCGACGAGACCACGGCGACGAACCGCCCGGCGATCCGGTCGACGAGGCGCTCGATCGGCGCCTTCGTCGAGAGCGCCTCGATGCCGGCGACCAGCCGGCCGACCCGGGTCACAAAGCCGACGGCGGTCGCGCGGATCGCGAGCGGCGCCGCGACGTTCACCGTCCCGGCATGCACGCGCGCGCCGGGGGCGACCTCGACCGGCTGCGACTCGCCGGTGAGCAGGCCCGCGTCGATCGCCGAGATCCCGGTGACCACGTCGCCGTCGACCGGGATCACCTCCCCGACCAGGACGCGCACGAGATCCCCCGGCACGAGCGCCTCGATCGGCACGTCGATCGCGACATCGCTCGCCGGATCGCCCGGCTGCCCGCTGCCCGCAGCGATCCGGTGCGCGCGGCTCGGCGTCAGCGACAGCAACAGCTCCGCGGCGGTCGACGCGCGGCGCTGGTAGCGCAGGACGATCCAGCGCGCGGCGAGCAGCAGGAACACGAGCATCGCGAGCGAGTCGAAGTAGATCTCGCCGACGCCGCGGATCACGTTCGCGGTGCCCCACACAAGGCCCGCGAGGATGCCGATCGAGAGCGGCAGATCGAGGTGGAGCCGGCGGGCGCGCAGCGCGCCGAACGCGGTCCGGAAGAACGGCGTGGCGGCAAACCCGAGCGCGGGCAGCGCGACGGCCATCGAGGCCCAGCGAAAGAACCCGGTATCGGCGCGCGACATCCCGCCGAACAGCCCGGCGTAGAGCGCGATCGCCAGGAGCATGAGGTTGCCGGCCGCCGCCCCCGCGACGCCGAGCTTGATGAGGAGGCTGCGGTCCTCGCGGCGGCGCAGCGCGTCGCGGGCGAGCCCGCGGTACGGATGCACCGGGTGGCCGATCCGATCGAGGTAGCGCGCGATCACCGGCAGCGACGTGGCGGCCGGATCCCACGCCACGTCGGCGCGGCTGCGCCCCAGATCGACGCGCACCTCGGTGACCCCGGCGAGGCAGCGCGGCGCGCTCTCGACCAGCCACACGCACGCCGTGCAGCGTAGATCCTCGAGGTAGAGCGCCGTGTGCGCCGTGCCGTCCGGATCGGTGCGGACGTGCAGGCGCTGGAACGCCGGATCGCCCAGCTCGGCGTAGTCGTACGCGGTCGTCTGCGCCGGCGCGGGCGCCGCGGCGTCGCGCAGCGCGTAGTACTGGTCGAGCCCGTACCCGGCGATCGCGTCGTGCACGACCTCGCAGCCGGCGCAGCAGAACGCCGAGCGCCGGCCGGCGGGCACCGGCAAGCTGCAGTGCAGGCAGGTCGCCTGCGCGTGCAGGGCCGCGGTCACGACGGGCTCCGGTGGCAATGCGGCGCGGTGACCCCGGTGACCCCGGCGTCGCGCCAGCGCACCGCGAGCGTCGCGAGGCCGAGCCCGATCAGCACGCACGCCGAGATCACCGGCAGCTTGCGACGCACGCCGTCGATCACCGGGCCGCCGAGCGTGAGCACACCCGTCATCGCCGGCACCGTGCCGAGCCAGAACACCGCCATCACCGCCGCGCCGGTCGAGGGGCTCGCCGTCCCGGCGGCGGACACGACGAACGCCCACAACCAGCCGCAGGGCAGGAGCCCGGTCAGGACGCCGATCAGCCAGGCGCGGCGCGCGGGACGCCGACCGACGACCATCGATCGATTTTCGGTCCGCGTCGTCCGCGCGAAGCGCGGAACAAGGATCGAAAACACCTTGGGAGGAGGGAACCCAGATGGGCGGCTGCGGATCTGGACTAGCCCCCGCTTCCAGCGGGTGGCGCTGGCCGGGTGCACGCGCAGCCAGCCGCGCGCGACGGCGATCGCGCGCACGCCTCCAACGACGATCACCCCACCGGCGACGATCGCGGCGACGTGCTGCGCCGCGGCGAGCTGGCCGGCGACGTCGACCGCGCGACCGACGAGGCCCGCGGCCACGCCGAGCGTCGCGTAGGTCGCGAGCCGGCCGAGCGAGTGGATCAGGGCGAGCCGGAGCGAGCGCGCGCCGCCGGACAGCCCGACCAGCGGGCCGCACATCGCGACGCAGTGAAGGCTCCCCGCGAGGCTCGAGGCCCCGATCGCGATCAAGAGCGTCGTCACCGTCGTCACCGCGCCTCGACGGCGACGTGCTGCAGATAGCGAGCCGGCCCGCGCTCGGCGGCCACCGTCAGATCGTACAAGCCCGGCGAGCCCTGGCGTTCGCGGATGTCCCCACGATAACGCCCGCCGCCCGCCGTCGCGAGCACGACGTCGAGCAGGTCGACCGCGTGGGCGCGGTGGTAGCCGGTGATCCGGACCGTCGCGCCGTCGATCGCCTGCCCGGCCGCATCGGAGAGGCTCACCTCGATCGCGCCGCCGGACATCACGACGCTGGCGTGCCAGCTGAGCGCCCGGCTGGCTCGTGCGCGATCGATCTCGTCGTCGTAGTGCGCGGCCTTGTCATAGTACGCCGGGATCACCTGGGTCCCGCCGTTGTTGGCGACCACCGCGAGGATCACCATCGCGACGACGTTCACGCCGAGCAGCCCGACGATCGCGATCACCCAGGCCTTGCGCGGCGTCACGGCGCACCGGCTTCCGCAGGGCCCAGCAGCGTGACCCGGATGATCCGTTCGAAGCCGCCGTCGTCGTCGATCCGCAGGTGAACCTGGCGCTCGCCGCGCACGAACGTCGCGCGCGCGACCTCGACGAACAGCGGGATCTCGTGCGCGTGATGGGGCGCGATCTGCCACGCCGCGAGCGGCGACGTCAGCGCGGCATCCGGGGCATCGGCGAGCGAGATCACGTAGCGCCGCGCGGCGTCGGTCTCGTTCTCGATCTTGAGCCGGACCTGCGACGCGATCCGTCCGTCCGGCAGCGTCAGGAAGCTCGCCCCCGTGCCCCGCAGCGTGGTGACCTCGGAGGTCGCGCGGGTCGCGAGGCTCGCGACGAACAGCGAGCCGACGACGGCGAGCGAGGCCGGGTACACGATCATGCGCGGCCGCCACAGCCGCCGCGGCTTGCCGGCGAGCTGATCCTGCGACGTGTAGCCGATCAGGTGGCGCGGGCGATGCAGCTTGTCCATGACCGCGTCGCACGCGTCGATGCACTGCGCGCAGCCGATGCACTCCATCTGCAGGCCCTCGCGGATGTCGATGCCGGTCGGGCACACCGACACGCACGCGCCGCAGTCGACGCAGGCGCCGCGCTCGGCGCAATCGCCGCGCTCGGCCATGGGCAGGTGTTTCTTCCGCTTGCCCCGCGGCTCGCCGCGCCGGGCGTCGTAGCCGACGATCAGCGACTGGCGGTCGAGCAGGACCGACTGGAGCCGGCCGTAGGGGCACGCGACGATGCAGGTCTGCTCGCGAAACCACCCGAAGTTCGCCAGCATGAGCGCGCTGACCGCGGCGACCACGCCGAACCCGCCCAGGTGATCGAGCGGCGACTCGAGCACCCACACGCGCAGCCGGGCCGTCCCGACGAAGTACGCCAGGAACACGTTGGCGACCGCGAACGCCAAAACGACGTAGATCGCCCACTTCGCGAGCCGGCGCAGCGAGTGCCACGGCCGCCGGGCCTGCTGCGCCGGCGTGCCCTCGAGCCAGCGCTCGATCGGCCGGAACACCAGCTCCAGGTAGACCGTCTGCGGGCAGCCCCAGCCGCACCACACGCGCCCGAACAGCGCGGTCAGGACGAACACGGTGAGCACGAGGGTCAGGCCGAACAGCATCAGGATCACCCCGTTGCTCGGGCGAAACACCGCGCCGAGCACCGAGAGCTCGCGGGCCACCAGATCGATGAGCAGCGCGGGCCGCCCGCCGATCCGGACGAACGGCAGCGCGACGAACAGCGCGATCAGCGCGTGGCCCACGATGCGGCGGCGGCGCAGGAAGCGGCCGCGCGCCAGCCTGGGGCGCAGCCAGTTGCGGGTGCCGTCCTCGTTGAGGGTCGACAGGATGCGTTCGGTGGGAAGCGGCGGCGACACGGTGACTCCTTCAGTGGGTGAACGCCGGGACCGGCTTGCCCTGCGGCTCCTTGCCGGGCAGGTTCTTGCCCCGCAAGGTGGTGACGAACGTCGCGACCGCGATGATCTCCGGCGGCTTCATCACCTCGCCCCACGCGATCATCGCGGTGCCCGGCGCGCCGCCCAGGATCGTCCCGTAGAGGTCCATCCGGCTGTTGCCGTGGATCTGGTACAGGTCGGTGAGGTTCGGGCCGATCTGTCCGCGGCCATCGGCGGTGTGGCATCCGACGCAGCGGCTCGCGAACACCTCGGCGCCGCGCTCGACCAGCTCCGAATTCTCGGCGCCCGCGGCGAGCATCTCCTCGGTGACGTTGGGGCCACCGCCGCCGCCGGGGCCTCCCTTGTAGCTGGCCTGCCAGCCCGCGAGCGCGACCTTGTAGGTCTCCGCCGGCGACCGGCCCCACCCCGCGATGTCGTAATAGGCGAAGTAGAGGAACGCGAACACGATCGTCGCGCCGAACACCAGGCTCCACCAGCTCGGCAGCGGGTTGTCGTACTCGCGGATCCCGTCGTAGGCGTGATCCATGAGCCGGGCAGTCTCGGGCGTGTCGTCGGCGCGGGCCGCGTCGAAGCTCATCGCATCGGCGGTCGCGGCGTGGCTGGGAGGCGTCATCGGGAGGCTCCATCGTCATCGGCGAGCGGCAGCTGGGCGCACGCGGCGTGCTCGGCGGCGCGGCGCTTGCCGCCGTGGCGGGCCAGGACCCCCGCGAACACCATCAGGAACAAGACGAGCGACAGCTCGGCGTACTGCGCCGGCGTCAAGGCGGAGACGAGCTCGGACAGGCGAATCACGGGGAACCCCCTTCGGGCGCTTGCGAGATGTCGCGACCCAGCCGCTGGAGATAGGCGATCAGCGCGATCACCTCCTTGCCGGCCATGCCCTTGGGGCCGCCATTGGTCACCAGGGTCTTCGCGACTTGATCTGCTTGCTCGTGGGCGAGCGTGTCGGCGTGGGCGAGCGCCTGGGCGTCGTACGGCACGTCGAGCATCGCCATCGCGTCGACCCGCGGCTGGATCACGTCCCACGGGATGTCGTCGGACAGGAGGTGCGGATAGCTCGGCATCACCGAGCCCATCGACGTCGAGCGCGGGTCCTCGAGGTGCCGCAGGTGCCACAGCTCGTCGCGCCGGCCGCCCTCGCGCGCCAGATCGGGCCCGGTGCGCTTGCTGCCCCACTGGAACGGGTGGTCGTAGACGAACTCGCCGGGCTTGGAGTACTCGGCCGGCTTGCCGTTCTGGCCGTAGCGCACCGTCTCGTCGATGAACGGCCGGATCATCTGCGAGTGGCAGTTGTAACAACCCTCGCGTAAATAGATGTCGCGGCCGTAGAGCTCGAGCGGCGTGTACGGCTTGACCGTCTTGATCCGCGGCACGTTGTCGCCGATCAGGAACGTCGGCACGATCTCGAACGCCGAGGCCACGAGCACCGCGACGATCGTCAACGTCGTGAACAGCGCCGGCAGCCCCTCCCACGTGCGGTGCCAGTGCACCCTGGGCTCGGCCGCGCGCTCGAGCGGCCTCGGCGTGGCTTCGGCCTTGGCCTCGAGCTTCGCCGCGCGGATCATCGGCGGTACGGCGACGTCGACCACCTCGTAGCGGTCCGGGCGCGACTTCCAGGTCTTGAAGATGTTGTAGGCGCCGATCCCCAGGCCGGTGATGTAGAGCGATCCGCCGAGCGCGCGCACCCAGTACATCGGGACGAGCCGCGTGACGGTCTCGAGGAAGTCCGGATACTGCAGGTGACCTGTATCGTCGAACGCGCGCCACATGAGGCCCTGCGTGATCCCCGCGACCCACATCGCCAGCACGTAGAGCACGATGCCGATCGTCGCGACCCAGAAGTGCGTCGTCGCGAGCTTCTTCGAGTGCAGCCTGGTCTGGTACAGCCGCGGGACCAGCCAGTAGATCATGCCGAACGTCATGAACCCGACCCAGCCGAGCGCGCCGCCGTGGACGTGCGCGATGTTCCAGTCGGTGTAGTGCGACAGCGCGTTGACGCTCTTGACCGACAGCATCGGCCCCTCGAACGTCGACATGCCGTAGAACGTCAGGCCGACGACGAAGAACTTCAGGACCGGATCTTCGGCGACCCGGTTCCACGCGCCGCGCAGCGTGAGCAGGCCGTTGATCATGCCGCCCCACGACGGCATCCACAGCATCACGCTGAAGATCATCCCGAGCGTCGAGGCCCACTGCGGCAGCGCCGTGTAGTGCAGGTGGTGCGGGCCGGCCCAGATGTAGATGAAGACCAGCGACCAGAAGTGGAGGATCGAGAGCCGGTAGCTATACACCGGGCGCTCGGCCGCCTTGGGCAGGAAGTAGTACATGAGCCCGAGGAACGGCGTGGTCAGCACGAACGCGACGGCGTTGTGGCCATACCACCACTGCATGAACGCGTCCTCGACGCCCGCGTAGATCGAATAGCTCTTGAACAACCCCGCCGGAATGACGAGGTTATTGAAGATGTGGAGGATCGCGATCGTGACGATCGACGCGATGTAGAACCACAGCGCGACGTACAGGTGCTTCTCGCGGCGGTTGCGCACCATCGCGAAGAAGTTCACCGCGAACGTCACCCAGACGACCACGATCGCGAGATCGATCGGCCATTCGAGCTCGGCGTACTCCTTGCCCTGGGTGAACCCGAGCGGCAGCGTGATCGCCGCCGCGACGATGATCGCCTGCCAGCCCCAGAAGTGGATCGCCGACAGCCGATCGAGCGGGCGCGCCTTGAGCAGGCGCTGCGACGAATAGTAGACCGCCGCGAAGATCGCGTTGCCCGCGAACGCGAAGATCACCGCGTTGGTGTGTAGCGGGCGCAGCCGGCCAAAGGTGAAATACGGCGCGAAGTTCAGCCGCGGCATCGCGAGTTGCAGCGCACACCAAAGCCCGACCAGCATGCCCACCGCGCCCCAGACGACCGTCGCGGTGACAAACCGCCGAACGATCGCATCGTCGTACCGGATCGTCTCTTTCGTCATCGCGGCCGGTGCTCGCAACTACCGTGCCGGGCCAAGCTCCCATGGCGCGGTCCGTCACGTGCCATCGCGCGCAGCTCTTGCGTGCCTGCCCGCCGACCGGCGCACCAACTGCGCTGACCGCCGGCGGCGCGGGTCTGGGCTCGCCGCTGCCGTTCGCGTTCCTACTCCGGCGCGAAGCTCCTGGAGACCGCGTACACGCTTGCTTGCGCCGCGGGTCTGGGTCCCTCACTCGTCCGTCGACCACCGTATGACGACCCACGCTCGGACTCTACGGCAACCGATCCCCTACTTCTTGGGGGGAGGCGGGACGGCGGGCAGCGGCGGGACGTTCTTGACCGCGGCGCCCGAGGGGGCTGATGCGTCACCGCCGGTGCCCTCCTTGGGGGCGTCGGCGTCGATCACGCGGTAGTTCTTCACGCTGCGCTCGTCGAACTCGAAGTACGCATCCTTGATCGGCTTCTCGAAGTCGGGGGCGAAGAACCGGAAGTGGTTCACGTTGTTCGACGAGTCGATGATCACCGACTGCGAGACGTGGAAGTCGGTGGGCGAGACCACGAGGTAGAGGTTCTTGTACTGCGCCGACGGCTGCTTCGGCGTGAGCCGGAGGACGAGGTCGCCCTTCTCGCCGTACTTGCCGGTCTTGTCGAGCTCCGGGTTGAACTCGGCCTTGAGATCGCCCTTGCCGTAGAGGAACGAGATCGCGACCGGCATCAGATCGTGCTCGAGGTTCTTCTTCACGACCTGCTTGTTGTCGTGCTCGACGACGTACAGGTACGTCCCGTTCGAGATGAAGCTCTTCTTCACCTCGACCCCGGTCTTCTTCTTCTCGAGGTAATCCCAGCGCATCTTGCCGGGCTTCATGATCCACACCGTGCCGTCGCTGGTCTTCGTGCTGCCGAACGTATCGTTGGTGACCGCCTGGCGGAACGACGCGGTCACCTGCTTGATGCCCGCGTAGAACTGCTGGACGTGGTCGACGACGCTGGCGGCGGTCGGCGCCGCGTTCGAGGCGGCCTGGGCGGCCGGGGCGGCCACGAGCGGCACCGTGGACACGAAGGCTTGGCCGGCAGGTGCGGGTGCCGGCGCGAGGCCAAGGACGGTTCGCGTGATGATTCCAAACAGGGACATGGCAAAACTCCGACGTGCGCCACCGGCGGCGGATTCATGTGGCCTACGTGCTCGACCCAGCAGGTGGTAGCACGAGTTGTCTTCCGCGCAGGAGCGCGGCACAAAGGGGCGCTTCCAGCCAAGCGAACGATCGGGCGGGAAGGCATTGGAACCGTTGAAGGCCCGGCCCCACGGAGGAGACACGGCGGGCGAAAACTTGGATCCTATGTCTGGTAATGTAGGATATGGTGCTCGCAGGGAGTGCCATGTCGAAAAATCGAAGGATTCGTGACACCTCGGTCACTCCGCGCGAGAGCGGCGAGAGCGGATCGACGGGCCGGCGTCGAGAGGTCCTCGGCGTGGTGGGGCTGGGCGCGGCCATCTTTCTTCTGATCGCGCTGGTCTCGCTGCAAGCCGGGCAGCTCATCATGGGGCCGTTCGGGCGCGGGGCGGCGAGCTTGGTGTACGGCATCGCGGGGATCTGCAGCTACTTCTGGATCGCGCTCGCGGTGGTCGCCGCGATCCGCATGCTGATCGAACGCGAGCCGATCTTGCCGGGCGGGCTGGCCGCCGGTGGGCTGATCGGCATCGTCGCCTTGGCGATCCTGGCGCACCTCGCGGCGAGCGGCTATCGCGTCGCGGGCGCCGGGCCGGGTGGCGCGATCGGCGAGCACCTCGGCGAGATCCTGCGCGCGGTGGTCAGCACGGCGGGCACGGTGCTGCTCGGGCTGGTCGGGCTCGTCGTCGCGACGGTCGTCGCCACGCCGCTGCGCATGCGCGACGTCCTGCGCGCGATCGGCAGCGCGATGCGCGCGGCCGGTGGGGTGCTGCTGCGTGCGGGGCTCGCGGTCGCGCGGTTCTGGGGCGCCGTGTTCCGCGCGATGCTCCCCGACCGCGATCGCGAGGACGAGGAGGACGACGGCGAGGACGAGGCCGAGGATGCCGGCGACGAGGCCGTCGAGATCGACGAGCGCGACGTGCTCGAGCTCAGCGACGACGAAGCCGCGTCCGAGCCGGTGATCATCGGCCGGCCTGCGAAGAAGAAGAAGCGTGCCCCGGTCGGGATCGAGGTGGTGGACGACGCCGAGGCGGCGGCCGGGCCGCGGCCCTCGCCCGTGCTCGAGGTTGTGGCGGGGCCGGTCGCGCCGGCGGCGCTCGCGGCATCGAGTGATGCGGCGGCGGCCAGGCCACGGCGCACGCGGTTCGCGAGCGGCACGCAGGCGCCCGCGATCACCGACGACGCCCCGGCCACGCTGCCCGCCGCGCCGCCGCTGGAGCCGCAGGAAGCCGGCCCGCCCCTCCCGGGAGGTGCGGCCGGGCCCGTGATCGTCGAGCCGCGGTTCAAGAACGCCGACAAGGCGACGATGGCCGCGAAGGAGAGGGCCGCCGAGGCCGAGCGCCAGAGCTTCATCAAGCTCGGCGAGGGCGACTACCAGCTGCCGTCGATCCAGCTGCTCAACTACGACGCCACGACGGCCAACCAGATCGACAAGACCGCGATGCTCGAGCTGTCGGCCAAGCTGACCCAGACGCTCGAGAACTACGGCGTGCGCGGCGACGTCGTCGCGATCCGCCCCGGTCCGGTGGTCACGATGTACGAGTTCGCCCCGGCGCCGGGCACGCGCGTCAACAAGATCGTCAACCTCACCGACGACCTCGCGCTCGCGCTCGAGGCACTGCGGGTGCGCATCGTCGCGCCGATCCCGGGCAAGGCCGCGGTCGGCATCGAGGTCCCGAACAAGACCCGCGAGAAGGTCTTCCTGAAGGAGATCCTCGCCGACGACGCGTTCCTGAAGGGCCGCGCCAAGCTGCCGCTCGCGCTCGGCAAGGACATCGAGGGCGGGCCGTCGGTGGTCGACCTGGCGCGCATGCCGCACCTCCTCGTGGCCGGCACGACGGGCTCGGGCAAGTCGGTCGCGGTCAACGCGATGATCTCGAGCCTGCTCTACCACTGCAGCCCCGAGGACGTCCGGATGATCATGGTCGATCCGAAGATGCTCGAGCTGTCGATCTACGAGGGCGTGCCGCACCTGCTCCTGCCGGTGGTGACCGATCCCAAGAAGGCCAACCTCGCGCTGCGCTGGGCGGTCGAGGAGATGGACCGCCGCTACGACCTGCTCGCGCAGATGGGCGTGCGCGACATCGGGACCTACAACGACAAGGTCGGCAAGCAGCTCGCCAAGCTCGAGGCCGACAAGCTGCGCGCCGCCGCCGACGCCGCCGCGCGGGCGATCGAGGACGACATCGGCAAGGCGACGGACGCCGAGACGCCCGAGGAGGCGGACCTGCGCGAGAAGATCGTCACGTCGCCGCCGCACCGCCTGCCCTACATCGTCGTCGTGATCGACGAGTTCGCCGACCTCATGATGTGCGCGCCGAAGGAGGTCGAGACCTCGGTGGCGCGGATCGCGCAGAAGGCGCGCGCCTCGGGCATCCACCTGATCCTCGCGACCCAGCGCCCGTCGGTCGACGTCATCACCGGCCTCATCAAGGCGAACTTCCCGTCGCGCATCGCGTTCTCGGTCGCCTCGAAGATCGACTCGCGCACGATCCTCGACCAGACCGGGGCCGAGGCGCTGCTCGGCGCCGGCGACATGCTGTTCTCCGATCGCGGCGCGGCGCCGCAGCGGCTCCACGGCTGCTACGTCGATGAGGACGAGATCCAGCGCGTCGTCCAGTTCCTGAAGACCCAGGGCCGGCCGGTCTACAACCTCGACATCCTCAAGCCGCGCGAGGAGGAAGGCGAAGACAGCGGCGAGCTATCGCTGCCGGGTGGTGGTGGCAAGAACGACGATGACATGTACGACAAGGCGGTCTACATCGTCACCACCACGCGCAACGCGTCGATCTCGTGGGTCCAGCGTCAGCTGCGCATCGGCTACAACCGCGCCGCGCGGCTGGTCGAGGAGATGGAGAAGCAGGGCGTCGTCAGCCCGCCCGACCATACCAACAAGCGCGAGGTCCTCGTCGCCCACGCCTAGCCGACCTGGCTGGCAACGCCCGGCGCCGGCCTCTCACCCCTAATGTAATTCAGCGCGTATCTGTGCAAATTCAGGTGGTGTGACGTTTGCGCCACGCCGGGATTGCGTACGCGCGATCATGTCGCATGGCAGATAGGCCGTGATTTCGCGGGTGATCGACGCTGGCATGCGTCATGCTGCTACTGCTCGACCATTGGAGGAACTTAATATGCGTGGAATGATCCTATCCGCCGCGCTGGCCGTGGCTGCCCTGGGTGGCTGCTATGGCGAAGTCGGCTACAACGCTGGCTATACCACCGCCGCCCCTGCTGCCAGCGGCGACGCGTCCGTTGACCTTGTGGCCGTGAGCCCTGGCGTCCAGGTCGTCGCCGACTACGACGAGCCGGTGTTCTTCACCGACGGCTTCTACTGGCGGTACAACGACGGCTACTGGTATCGCTCGAACAACTACGCGACCGGCTGGTACTACTACGAGCGGCCGCCGGAGGTCGTGCTGCGGATCGACCGCCCGTACGCGTACGCGCACTATCGCCCGACCGGCTACGTCGCGCGGAACCGTCCGCGCTACCAGCCGGCGCCGATCGTCCGCGATCATCGCCAGCCCGCGCCGGTCGCGCGCGAACGCCAGGGCTATCGCAGCGAACCACCGACGCCTCGGCCCGAGCCCGTCGTCCGCGATCATCGCGAAGGACCGCCGGCCGAACGCGGGCCCGGCCCCGCCGCCGCCCCGGCACCCGTGGTGCGCGATCACCGTCAGCCGCCGCCGGCAAAGAAGGAGAAGGAAGAGACGCGCGATCATCGCCACTGATCGCCGCCCCGGCTCACCGCTCGGGTCATCGCCAGGCCGCTCGGCGCCGTTGGTGATGTGGTAACGAAGGCCATGAGCAGATCGCTCGTGGCCTTCTTCGTTCTGGCCGCGTGCGCGACATCGCGGTCGCGCCCGGTGCTCGTCACGACGGCCGAGACCTCGCGCTACGTGGCGACCGGTCGCTACGACGAGGCGGTCCGGCTGTGTCACGACTTCGCGCGGACCTACGCCGGGGTGCGCTGCGAGAGCCTCGGGGAGACCGGCGAGGGCCGGCTGATCGTCGCGCTGCATATCAGCCGCGGACCCGGCCGGCCGGTGATCTACGTCCAGGCCGGTATCCACGCCGGTGAGATCGAGGGCAAGGACGCCGGGTTCTGGTTCCTGCGCGACCTGCTCGACGACAAGGTCTGCCCCGGCGCGCTCGATGCCGTGGACGTCGTGTTCGTCCCGGTCGTCAACCCCGATGGCCACGAGCGGTTCGGGCCGAACAACCGGCCCAACCAGCGCGGACCCGCCGAGATGGGGTTTCGCACCAACGGCGCGCGCCTCAACATCAACCGCGACTTCGTCAAGGCCGACACCCCCGAGATGCACGCGATCCTTTCCGCGTTCACCGCCTACCACCCCGCGCTGCTCGTCGATCTGCACACCACCGACGGCGCGAAGTTCCAGCACGACATCAGCATCAACATCGCGCCGCTCGCGCCCCGCGGGGACAAGCTCGAGGTCACCGCCGCGGCGCTCTCCGCGTCCACCGTCAAGCGCTTGACCGAGCTCGGCCACCTGCCCGTCGCGTTCTACCCGTCGTTCCTCGACGACGAGGATCCGACCTCGGGGTTCGCGGTCTCGGAGGCGCCGCCGCGGTTCTCGCAGAACTACGCCGGCGTGCGCAGCCGGCTCGGCATGCTCGTCGAGACCCACAGCTGGCGCACCTATCGCGAGCGCGCCGAGAGCACTTACCACGCGCTCCAGGCGATCTTCGAGGCCGCCCGGCAAGACGCCGCCGCGTGGGCCACCGCCGAGGCCGCCGCCGACCGCGCCGATGCCCAGCTCGGCGGCACCGACGTCACCCTGGTCTGGGACACCGGGCCGCACAAGACCGAGATCGAGTTTCGCGGCTACGCCTACGCGAAGACCAGGTCGGAGATCTCGGGTGGCGACTGGATCGTCTACGACGAGCACAAGCCCGAGATCTGGCGCGTCCCGCTCTACGACGAGCTGGTCCCCAAGGTCACGATCCACGTCCCGCGCGGCGGGTACCTCATCGACGGTGGCTTCGCGCCGGTCGTCGCGGCCGTGCTCGATCGCCACGGGCTGCGCTACGTGAGGCTCACCGGCGAGCCGCGCGTCCAGGTCGAGGCTTATCGCGCGACCAAGGTCACGTACCAGCCGCCGTTCGAGGGCCGCACCCCGGTCCTGCTCGAGGGCGCGTGGGCGGCCGAGACCCGCACGCTCGAGCGCGGCGCGATCTTCGTGCCGATCGACCAACCGAGCGCGCGCCTCGTGCTCCACCTGCTCGAGCCCGCGCTGCCCGACTCGCTCGTCCGGTGGGGCCTGTTCAACGCCGTGTTCGAGCGCAAGGAGTACATGGAGCCCTACGTCGCCGAGCAAGTCGCGCGCGACATGCTCGCGGCTGATCCGTCGCTCCAGGCCGCGTTCGACGCCGCGCTCGCCGCTGATCCCGAGCTCGCGAAGTCTCCCGGCCGCCGCCTCGAATGGTTCTACAAGCGTCATCCCTCCTGGGACGAGCGCATCAACCTCCTGCCGATCTACCGAGGAACTCCCCCTCGATAGCTGATAGATCGCGAGCGCTGTGCTCGTGCGGGACCCGCGCGGCTGCCACGCGCGGGGTTCCCCCTCGGACCCGACTATGTAGTGGCGGTCGTGTCAAGCACAGATCTCCCGTGTCCGGAGCCTTCGGCTTCGGTTGACGTTGGCCTCCGTGCGCTTCAGCTGCACGCGGTTGCCCGGACAGGTGGGTGTCATG
>Ga0308175_100000454_pt1 | contig 28844 bp, 22 predicted proteins | sample PhyCR1_3_FD_203893 | JGI IMG/M metagenome (GOLD analysis project Ga0308175, IMG submission 203893) | Soil microbial communities from UC Gill Tract Community Farm, Albany, California, United States - DLSLS.C.R1 | ecosystem: Environmental > Terrestrial > Soil > Agricultural land | place: USA...
GTTGTTCTGGGTGACGTCATAGCGTTGCCAGCCCGCGCCCGCGAAGATGTACGGGTTCCAGGCGAGGTGCGGCAGGATGTTCCATCGCAAGGCGCCTTCCACGGTCGTGCCGATCAGGGTCCCGCTCTGACCGGGCAGCACGCCATTGATGTTCGTGGCCGATCCCAGGTAGCTGACGTCGAGCGCCAGCGGGATATGCGAACCGAGCGTCACGCGGAGGTCCCAGAGGCCCCCCGCCGACGAGGTTCGATCTCGCGCCGTCTTGTCGGTGAACGAGGTGACCCCGCCGCCCAGGAGGGTGGCGATCCCGATGCCCGATGACATCTCCTTGTCCGACCAGGCATAGCCATGTCGATCGTCCGACGATCTGGGCTGGTCGTCCTGGGAGGTTGGTGTGGACTGATCTGGCTGCGCACGTGCGACATGACCTTGCGCGATGGTGCACACGGCGCACGTGGAGAGCAGAGTCTTGGTAATCGCTCGCATGAAGGTCTCCTTTGTCTTGACCCGGATACCTCCAGGAGCATCGTGCATGCCACGTGCGAGCAGCGCGCCCGGTGCGTGCGCCGGACTGCGGCGGCTCGGCGGCCGTCGACGGTGAGGCCCGAGGACGGCGATGTTGCCCGGCGGCTGTCGACGGGGAAACACCACGACCGCGCTGCGACGAGACACAGCGCGCCCGGCGCTGCCCACAAGGCGCTGCGAAACCAGCTGACGGTCGCTCCGCGCGCAACCATACGGCGGGCGCACCAGCGGCGGCGGTCAGGGCGTGATGCCGTCGCGCAGAAGCTCGTCGGCGGTTGCCTCCCGGGCGAGCTCGGCGCCGGGCGGCTCGTACCAGCCGGGATCGCCCTCGCCGGTCAGCCGATCGCGGATCTTGATGAGCGTGAACATGCCGCCCATGTCGATCGTTCCATACCTCCCCTTGCCGCCGAGCATCGCGATCGAGTTGGCGGGCTGCCCCATCGCCATCTCCGCCATCGCGCCCATGCCGTCCTGGCCCATCATCATGGTGCCGGGGACCACCCGGCCGAGCGCTTCCCCTAGTCCGCTGGTGTCGGCGCCGATCAGGTTCGCGGCGTCGTGGCCCATCTGGTTCATCGCGTGATGGGTCATGTGGCAGTGCAAGGGCCAGTCCCCGGGGGCGTGCGCGACGAACTCGATCGTGCGCGTCGTCCCGACCGGTAGGAGCACCGTGGTCTCCGGGCGCCGAGCGGAGGGCGCGATCGGGCCGCCGTCGGTGGCGACGAGCTCGAAGGTATGCCCGTGGATGTGGATCGGGTGGTGATCCATCGGCCCCAGGTTCGCCAGCCGGATCCGCACCAGGTCACCGACCTCGGCGACGAGCGGCGCGGTCGCCGGGAACGCCTTGCTGTTGAACGTGAGCACGTTGAAGTCGTTCATCGCGAGCGGATCGGCGCGCCGCGTGCCGATCGCGATCTTCCATTCGTGCGCCATGAGGGCGTAGTCGCGGACGCGGCGGGGCTCCGGACCGCGCGGGTGCACGACGATCATCCCCATCATGCCGAGCGCGATCTGCGTCATCTCGTCGGCGTGCGGGTGATACATGAACGTCCCCGCGCGATCGAACGTGAAGTCGTAGCGGAACGTCGCGCCCGGCGCGATCGCCTCCTGGGTCAGGCCGGCGACGCCGTCCATGCCGTAGGGCACCAGCACGCCGTGCCAGTGGATCGAGGTCGGCTCGGGGAGCTTGTTGGTGACGTAGACGCGCACGCGATCTCCGGCGACCGCTTCGATCACCGGCCCGGGCGTCGTGCCGTTGTAGCCCCAGGCCGAGATCTCGAGCCCCGGGGCGATCTCGTGGTGAATCGGCTCGGCGCGCAGGTGGTAGATCTTGACGCCGCCCCGGGTCGTCCACGGCAGCAGCGCGCCGTTCGGCACGACGAGGCGATGGCCGGGAGTCCCCGGACGAAGCGGGGAGCCTGGGGGGCCGGGGGGGCCGGGCGGCGCCGGCGGCGCGGGGGGCGGCGTTCCCGGCTGGGCGGGCTGGGCCAGGGCGTGGCTGCCCGCGAGCGAGGCGCCGGCCCAGAGGCTCGATCCGAGGAGCGTGCGTCGCGTGATCGTCATCGGGTGTCCTCCGTCGGGGCCCGCGCTGGGTCGTCGAGCATGACGCCGCGCAGGAGCCCGGTGACCTCGGCGGTCGCGTTCCAGTAGCGGCGCAGCGCATCGAGGTACTGGTGCGAGCCATCGATCAGCTCGCGGCGCGCGAGGATCAGCGCGAACAGGTCGGCGTCCATCGCGTTGTAGTGCTTCTGCACCTCGTCCACGATCTGCTGGCGGAGCGGCAGGACGACGTCGTGCAGGTGGCGCGCTTCCTGGTAGGTGGCCAGCGCCAGGGTGCGCGCGGCCCGTGCCGCGGCGCCCAGCTCGAGCGCCTGGGCCTCGAGCTCGTGGCCGGCGCGCCGCACCAGCGCGTCGGCGCGCGCGCGCTCGCCGGTGCGCGGGTCGAGCAGCGGGAGGCCGAGCTGCAGCGCCGGACCCAGGCCGGTATTCTGGCCGTCGTGGGCGACCGCGATCCCGACGCCGAGCTCGGGCAGGATGGCGCGCAGGCGCTCGCCGCCGGCCCGGTGCTCGGCGGCCTCGCGGCGCTTCTGCCCGGCGGTGAGCTCGAGGCTCGCGGCGGCCGCGCGGGCTTCGAGCGCGTCGAGCGTGGGCGGCACCGCCGGCAGCTCGGGCAACGTGCCGGCCGCGGTCCACTGCGTCCGAGGTCCGGACAGTCCGAGCAGGGCGTTCACGGCCTCGCGCCGGGCCGCGAGGGCCGCCTGGGCGCGATCGAGCTCGATGCGGGCCTCCTCGCGCGCGTCGCGGGCGCGGGCCTCCGCGAGCTCCGTGGTATTGCCGGCCGCGCGCATGCGCTCGCGCAGCGTGGCGGCGGCGTCGGCGGCCTCGAACGCGGTCCGGCGCAGCTCGAGCTCCTGCTGGGCGGCGAGCAGATCGTCGAACGCGATCTCGACCCGGGCGGCCAGCCGGAGCGCGGCGGCGGCGGCGGTGGCGCGGGCGGCGGCCAGCTCGGCGTGCGCGGCCGCGCGGCGGCCGGGGGAGGTCAGGAGGCCCAGCACGCCCTGGATCGCGTCGAGCTCGTACTCGTCGCGCTCGTGGCCATATCGCAGCTTGGCGTCGACGGTGACCGGCCCCAGGCCGAGCGCGGCGGCGACGTCCCCCGCGGCCACGTCGAGCTCGTCGAACGCCGCGCGCAGGCGCGGGCTCTGCGCGAGCGCGATCCGGGTCGCCGCGGCGGCGTCGAGCGGCCGGGCCAGGAGCGCGTCGATCCGCGCATCGATCCGCGCCGCGGTCTGGTCATCGAGCGCGGCGCCGAGGTGTTCCCCGAGGCGTTCGCCGATCAGGTGATCGACCGGTGCGCGCAGCGCCTGCGACGAGGGCACGCAGCTCGCGAGCGCGAGGACGAAGAGGACGCGCACCACGATGCCTGTATCCCCCACTCGCCGGGCCCTGCCAACCCCGGCGCGCGCGGTTTCGCGCCGCACGGCCCGCCCTCACAGGATTGCTGGTTCGCGCGCCCCACTGGTACGCTCGCGCGCCATGCCCGCGCCGGCCCCCGAGGCCACCCCGCTCCTGGAGATCCGTGGGCTGGTGACGGAGTTTCGCACCGAGCAGGGCTGGGTTCGCGCGGTCGACGGCGTCTCGTTCGAGATCGCCCCGCGCACGACGCTCGGGGTCGTGGGCGAGTCCGGCTGCGGCAAGAGCGTGACCGCGCTGTCGATCATGCGCCTCATCGCGTCGCCGCCGGGCCGGATCGCCGCGGGCTCGATCAAGTACGCGGGCCGCGACCTGCTGAGGCTCCGGGCGCCCGAGATGCGCGCGATCCGCGGCAACCGGATCGCGATGATCTTCCAGGAGCCGATGACCTCGCTGAACCCGGTGTTCACCGTCGGCGATCAGGTCGGCGAGGCGGTGCGGCTGCACCAGCACAAGTCGCGCCGCGAGGCGCGCCAGGCCGCGATCGAGATGTTCCAGCGGGTCGGGATCCCGTCGCCCGAGCAACGGATCGATGCGTACCCCCACCAGCTGTCCGGCGGCATGCGGCAGCGCGTGATGATCGCGATGGCGCTCGCCTGCAAGCCGGATCTGCTGATCGCCGACGAGCCGACCACCGCGCTCGACGTCACGATCCAGGCCCAGATCCTCGACCTCCTCCGCTCGCTGTCGCGCGAGCTCGGGATGAGCATCCTGCTCATCACCCACGATCTCGGCGTCGTCGCCGAGACCTGCGACGAGGTCGTCGTGATGTACGCGGGCCGCGTCGTCGAGCGCGCGCGCACCGAGACCCTGTTCGCGGCGCCCCGCCACCATTATACGATGGGCCTCTTGCGATCGGTGCCGAGCTACGGCGACGGCACCGCGGTCGGCGAGCACGCGCGGCTGCGCGAGATCAAGGGCATGGTGCCGTCGCTGGCCGAGCTGCCCAGGGGCTGCAAGTTCGTCGATCGCTGCCCGGCGGCCGCCGCGCGGTGCCGCACCGAGGAGCCCGCGCTCGTCGAGCTCGGTGCGTCGTGGGTCCGCTGTCATTATCCGATCGAGCTGCCCGGCGAGCTCGCCCCGGACGCCTCGCCGTCGACGGGCGCACCCGGTAGGGCCGCGCCATGACGCTTGCCCCCGAGGTTCCCGAGGCGGAACCACCGGCACCCGGCGCCCTGGTCTCGGTGCGCGGCGTGTCGAAGCACTTCTCGACCAAGCTCCCGTGGCCCGAGCGGGCCAAGGTCGCGCCGCACGTCCGGCTGTGGCGCGCGTTCAGCCGGATGCCGGCGACCGTGCAGGCGGTGACCGAGGTCGATCTCGAGATCAGGCGCGGCGAGACCCTCGGCCTCGTCGGGGAATCGGGGTGCGGCAAGTCCACGCTCGGCCGCACGATCCTGCGCCTCGTCGAGCCGAGCGCCGGGCGCATCGTGTTCGACAACGCCGAGCTGACCCGGATGTCGCCGCGCGAGCTGCGCCCGCTGCGCCGCCACATGCAGATGATCTTCCAGGACCCGTACGCCTCGCTCAACCCGCGGATGACCGTCGGGGCGGCGATCGCCGAGCCGCTCGTGATCCACGGCCTCGCGGCGACGGCGCGCGAGCGCGCGCAGCGGGTCGCGGAGCTGCTCGCCAAGGTCGGCCTGCGGGAGGATGCCGCCCGCCGCTACCCGCACGAGTTCAGCGGCGGGCAGCGCCAGCGCATCGGGATCGCCCGGGCGCTCGCGTGCCGGCCGCAGTTCATCATCTGCGACGAGCCGATCAGCGCGCTCGACGTCTCGATCCAGGCGCAGATCGTCAACCTGCTCGAAGATCTGCAGGACGAGGGCCAGCTGACCTACCTGTTCATCTCGCACGATCTCAAGATCGTCCAGCACATCTGCGACCGCGTCGCCGTGATGTACCTCGGCCGCATCGTCGAGCTCGCCGAGGTCAAGACCCTGTATCGCACGCCGAACCACCCGTACACCCAGGCGCTGCTGTCGGCCGTGCCGCGGATCGACCCGAAATCGCGGCGCGATCGCATCCTCCTGGCCGGCGACGTGCCGAGCCCGATCGACCCACCCCCGGGCTGCCCCTTCCATCCGCGCTGCCCCGTCAAGGACAAACCGCCGGCGTGCTTCCGCGAGCTCCCGCGGCTCCGGGTGCTGCGAAACGGTGCACGGGCCGCCTGCCACGTTGCCGAGTGATAAGATCTCGGCAGACATGGTGCGGTCGGGCGAGCTAGCGATGCGACCGCTACCCGCGGTCTTGCTCGATCTGCACGACGAGCTCGCGACCGGCAGGCTCGTGCTCAAGCGCGGGCGGGTGTCCAAGGCGGTCGATCTGGTCAACGGCAACCCGGTCAGCACGTCGTCGACCCCGCGCGACGAGACCCTGGGGCACTTCCTGGTCGGAAGCGGCGCGATCAGCGAGGACCAGCACCGCACGGCCGTCGCGCACGCGGCGCGGACCGGCCAGAAGCTCGGGGAGGCGCTCGTCACGCTGCGGATCCTCTCGGTCGCGCAGCTGATCGATCAGCTCGCCCGCCAGGCCCGCCACAAGCTGGTTCAGGCGCTGCGCTGGCCGCAGGGCGCGTGGCGGTTCGACGCCGCCCGCGAGCCGGTCGAGGGCGTGCAGCTCCGCATGGTCGAGGTCGTGCTCGAGGGCTTGCGCGACACCGCCGTCGAGGATCTCGATCGGCTCGCGCGGCTCGACGCGATGGCGTTCGAGCTCACCGAGCGCGGCGAGCGGCTGCGCCCCGAGCTGCGGCGGGTGTTCGGGGACAGCCCGATCGAGGCGCTGTCGTACGGCGCGACGCTCGCCGAGCTCGAGCAAGCGTTCGGCGATCGCCTCCGGGCGCGCACCGCGATCGACGCCATGCTGATGTGCGACGCGGTCACGGCGACGGTCGCCGAGATCGGGCTCGGGGCGCCCGCCGCGGCGATGTCCCCCTGGGGCCCGGCGGGGGGCGATCGATCGCCGGGGGTGCGCGAGCCGGCCCGGCGCGACGCCGGGGCCCCGGCGCTGTTCGACATCCTGTTCGATGATCTCGGGTTCGGGGACGCCCCGTCGTCCCACGGCGGCGCCGTGCCGATCGACCTCGACGACGCGGCCGACTCCGGGGTGGTCTCGGTCGCCGATGTCGAGCGGGCCCACCTGCAGAGCGACGGTGCGGCGGCGGCGCGGCGCGCGCTCACCGCCGAGCATCAGCGGATCCAGAACGCCGATCTCTACGCGGTGTTGATGGTCGGCCCCAGGGCGACCGGCGAGGAGATCGACGCCGCGTTCACCGTGCGCTGGGCGCTGCTCGACCGCGACTCGCCGGTCATCCGCGATCCCCGCGATCGCGCGAAGCTCGACGAGCTGCGCCGGGTCTACGAGGAGGCGCGTGACACGCTGCTCGATGCCAAGGCGCGGAGCGCGTACGACCGCGAGCTCGCGGGCGGTGAGCAGATCCAGGCCCCGCCGGGGATCGACGCCGAGCTCGGCTTTCGCATCGCCGAGGAGCTGATGGCGGAGGGCCAGTGGGCGGCGGCGGTCGGCCACATCAAGACGGTGATCATGCGCTCGCCGGGCGAGGCCGACTATCACGCCGCGCTGGGCTGGGCCGAGTGGATGGCCGGCCAGGAGCGGCCCGAGGCCGCGGACGCGGCGCGCCTGCACCTGAACCAGGCGCTGGCGATCAACCCCGATCACCCCGCGGCCCACAACTACAAGGGCCTGATCAACGCCGCGCTGCGCAGCGACGACGCCGAGGCGCTGTTTCACCTCGAGCGGGCGATCGACCTCGATCCGACGCGGACCGACGCGGTGGCCGCGATCGAGGGCCTCCTGTTCGCGCGCGGCGATCTGCGGCGCTACGAGAAGGTGCTCAAGCGCCTGCTGTTCCGCCTGCGCGGGCGCGGCTCGAACGTCGAGGCCAAGACGTGGGTGCGGCTCGCGGCGCTGTACTTCGACCAGCTCGACGATCCCGAGGCCGGCACGCACGCCGTGGCCAGCGCGCGCCGGATCAGCCCGAGCGATGACGAGGTCGTGGCGCTGGTCTCGCGCACCACGGCGCGCCTGCGGCGCGATACGCTCGAGCCGGCCCGCGCGGGCTGGCGCAACCCGCTCGGCGATCCGCGCAGCGGGGCGGCGCTGGTCAAGAGCGCCGAGTCGCACGGCCACCTCGATGCCGCGTTCCTGGCGGCGTCGACGATGGTCGCGCTCGGCACCGCGGACCCGCACATGGCGTCGCTCTACGACCAGCGGCGCGTCCGCGGCGCGGTGGTCCCGGCGAACGGGCTCGACCGCGAGCACTGGGGGATGCTGCGCCACAAGGACGACTCCATGGAGCTCGGCGCGATGATGGAGCTCGTCGCCCCGGCCGTGCACGCCCTCGCGCCGATGACGCTCGCCGACAGCGATCTCGACGCCGGCATGCTGGTCGACGAGCTCGACATGCCGGCGCCGTTCGCGCGGCTGCGCCAGGTGTGCGCCGACGTGCTCGGGGTACCGGCGGCCCCGGTCTACGCGCGCGTCGAGCTCGGCACCCAGATCCACGTGGTCGCCACCGATCCGCCGGTGCTGATCGCGGGCGATGAAGCGCTGACCGCGCCCGAACGCCCCGAGCTCATCTTTCGCCTGGCGCGCGCGATGACGTTCCTGTGGCCGGGGCGCGCGGTCGGGGCGTCGCGGCCCGGTCGCGTGCTGCGCGCGGTGGTGCTCGCGGTGTTTCGCGAGGCCTCGGGATCGGCGGTCGGCATCGAGGATCCGCTGGCGTCGAGCGCGGCCGATGTCGTGTCGACGTTGCCGGCGACCAATCGCGTCCAGGCGCGGGCCGCCGCGCTGCGCCTCCTGTCACGCGGCGACGGGCTCAACCTGTCGGTGTGGGCGCGCGCGCTGTCGCGCACCGCCGATCGCGCCGGCCTGCTGCTGTGCGGCGACGTCCCGGCGGCATTTGCCGGGGCCAAGGAGATCAGCGAGCTCGATCACGACCTCGTCGAGTTCGCGTACAGCGCGGCGCACGTCAAGCTGCGCGCCTACCTCGGCCTGTCGCGCGGCTGATCAGGCCGGGCCGGGCCAGCACCCTAGCGCCGGCCGCACAACGTCGCGACCACCTCCACGAGCTCCTTCATGTCCACCGGCTTGGTCATGTGCGCCTGGAACCCCGCTGCCAGCGTGCGGTGTCGCTCATCGAGGTGGGCGTGCGCGGTCAACGCCAGCGCGGGGATCGGGTGGCCGTTCTGGTCGGCTCCTCGGAGCTGCCGCACCAGGTCGTAGCCGTCTTGCTCCGGCATGGAGATGTCGCTGATCACGGCATCCGGCCGATCGGTGTGGATCGCCTTCATCGCCTCCGCCACCGTGTTCACGCTCGACACGCGCGCGCCCCGGCCCTCGAGGAACAGGCTCAAGATCTCGCGAATGGCCTCATCGTCGTCGAGCACCACGACGTGCAGCCCCGCCAGATCGGCTGCCGGCGGCTCCTGCTTGGTGGCCTCGAGCACCGGCTCGGCGGCGACCGTCACGAGCTTGGGCAAGTGGATCAGAAACGTGGAGCCATGTCCGATCCCCGGGCTCTCGGCAGCCACCGTCCCGCCGTGGAGCTCCACGAGGTGGCGGACGATCGCCAGGCCCAGGCCCAGGCCGCCGTGGCGTCGCTTGGTGGAGTTGTCGCCCTGGCGGAATCGCTCGAAGATATACGGCAGGATCTCGGCCGGCATCCCCTCACCATCGTCGCTGACCATCACCTCGATCTGGGGCCCGACCGGGGCGATCTCGATCTTCACGCGCCCGCCGCGCGAACAGAACTTGATCGCGTTCGATAGCAGGTTCCACATCACCTGTTGCAGCCGCTCGGGGTCACCGCGCATCGGCTCCAGGCGGGGATCGACCCGCAGCTCGACCGCGATCCCCTTGGCCGCGCTCGCCGGCACCAGGGTCTCGATCGCGGCGTTGGCCACCCGCTCGAGGCTGACCCACTGCATCTTGAGCCGCAGCTTGCCGGTGATGATCCGCGACACGTCGAGGATGTCGGCCACCAGCTGGGTCTGCAGCTTGGCGTTCGCGTCGATGGTCTCGAGCGCATGCTCGCGCTGCGCCTCGGTCAGGGTCTCGGTCCGCAGCAGCTGGATCCAGCCCAGGATCGCGCTGAGCGGCGTGCGCAGCTCGTGCGACAGCGTGGCCAGGAACTCGTCCTTCAGGCGATTGGCCACCTCGGCCTCGGCGCGCGCCTTCTGCTCGCGCTCGAGCAGCTCGGTGCGCTCGATCTCCGCGATCTTCTGATCGTGGAGATCGGTGTTGAGCCCGAACCACTTCATGATCCGGCCATCGGGGCCGCGCAGCGGCGCGGCGCGGCCCAGAAACCAGCGATACTGGCCATCGACGAACCGCTGAAAGCGGTACAGCATCTCGAAGGTCTCGCCGGTGATCAGGCACTGCGACCAGCGCTTGAACAGCTCGGCCTGATCGTCGGGGTGCACCGCCGCGACCCAGCGCTCGCCGGTCAGGTGCTCGGAGTCGACCCCGATGTAGTCGGCGGCAAACTGGTTGCTGAACTCGTTGAAGCCCTCCGGCGTGGTCGTGAAGATCATGTGCGGGATCAGGTCCGCCAGGAAGCGGAACTCATCGAACTCCTTGGCGGGATGACCGTGCCGGCGATAGTCGTGGATATCCACGCAGTAGCCCGCAAACCCCACGAACGCCTTGCGATGATCGTAGAGCGGCACGCCGCGATCGACGACATAGCGGTACACACCGTCGTGGCGCAGGCGGCGATACACCGTCTCGAACGGTTGCTGGTGAGCGCGGCGCTCCTGAAAGATCTCGAGGCAGCGCGCCGTGTCCTCCTGGTGAATCCCGCGCTCCCAGCCGTCGGCCAGCGCTTGCGCGGCGGTCCGGCCCGTGTAATGCAGCCAGGCCGGGTTGAAGTAGCTGTACTTGCCATCAGCGCCGCTGTGCCAGATCGGCGTGGGCGATTGCTCCACCAGGATACGATAGGCGGCGGGAGTGAGTGGCGACCCGTCTGGTCGAGGTTGCTTTCGAATCATAACATGACTATGTGACTGCCTTATTGGTAGTCCCAGGAGGGAGTGCGGTGGGGGTCGGCGGGGTTACTGCTCGCAGCTTGTTCATCGCCGTCGAGGACGCCGTCGCCGTCTCGGTCGATCCCGATGCGACGTCCCGAGCCGGGCGGTACACAGGTGTAGGTGATCTCGTGCCGGGGCAGCGTGCCCAGGGAGCGCAGGAGCAACTCGGGGAACGGCGAGAGCGACCGGCGATCGGGCTGGAAGGTGCCGTGCCCCACGTACAGAAAGCCGATCGGGTGATCCTCGAACGTCCCCTTGGCCACCAGATCGCAATCGCCCGCATCGGCGCGCGCGATCAAGAGCGCGATGCGAGGCGTCGCCGCCGGGGCGTCGGCGGCCGACAAGGTCACCTGCTGGCCGACGATGGGCTTCATGTTGCTGTCGAACGCGAGCAGGAACGCCTCGATGTTGCGGCGGATCAGGTTACCCGCCGGGGTGTCCTCTAGCCCGTCGGGGTTGTCGGGGAACGTGCCTTCGGCGATGGTGAAGCCGGCGAACGGCGAGAACCCCATGCCGCGCAGGAACCGGAACAGCGTGTCGAAGCTGCCGTCGTGCAGGAAGCCGAAGCCGCGGACCTGGTCGCCCTTGTGGTCGTTGTCGCCGGGCAGGATCCCGAACGGCGGGGCCGCCATGCCGAACATGCCGATCTTCTGATAGAGGTTGCGCAGGTGCGGGACCTTGATGAGCTGGGGTTGGAAGTCGAACGTGATGGCCCCGAAGGTACCGAAGAACCCTGGGTTCAGCGAGGTCGGGTTGGCCGCCGGATCGAGCACGTGGCAGCCGTTGCAGATGTTGGAGCCGTCCCGGATGACGTTGAAGAAGCTGTCCCGGCCGGCCGCCTGGGCGGGCGTCAGGCTGTTATCGAGGGCGCGGATCGGATTGGGCGGGTACGTCACCTGCAGGATGAAGCTGGCAAACGCGTTCATGTCGGCATCGGGGATGAACTCGCTGCGCCCCAGGAGGTCGGTGAACCCGGCCTGGAATTTCTTGAAGTTGGCAAACTCGTTGAACGAGCCGCCGTCGGGCTGCACCGTGGGTTCGTCATTGCCCGCCGTGCGGTCGCCCCGCCAGTGCATCGGGCCGGCGTTGAGCATGCCGCGCAGGCTCTGCGTCGTCGTCGGGCCCTTCATCGGGTGAAACTCCTTGGCCATCGGCTGGTGCGTGAACAGGTTGATGAGGACGCCGAGGAACGGCCCAGGATCAGGCGTCACGGGAGCGTCGGGGTTGCCGAGATCCCACGCGAGGCTGTCGAAGTCACCGAAGATATGACAGCTGGCGCACGAGGAATCGCCGTGGGCCGAGCTGTGGCGCGCGTCGTAGAGGAAGCGACGGCCATTCTTGACGCTCGCCGGTTCTGGATTGTACAGGGGAAACTTGCCGACCTCGCGGCGGTGCGTGGTGTCGAGGACGGTGATCGAGTTGTCGAACCGCGTCAGGACGAACAGCCGCTGTTCGTGCTCGTCGAGGACCAGGCCGGTCGGCCCGCCGCCGCTGACCTCGATCTGATCGGCCTGGTTCGGCACGAACATGTCTTGCTCCAGCTGGTGGGTGTCGTATACCCCGATCTTGCTCGAGCCCAGCGCGGCAACGTAGAGCGTAGCGCCATTACGGGTAATGGCCATTGCATTCGGCTGTGCAAGGCTGGTTTCGCTCTCCCGGTTGGGGAGCGGTGCACAACAGGTGCGATAATCGATGTGTTTGTTGAGGTGTCGCGGGTGGACGCTGCCGTCGGTGCCCAGCACGGTGATGCGACTTTCATGCAGGTGGCCGCGCAAGCTGCGCCCCGCGAACACGCCCGGGCCCTCGAAGCGCGTCTGGTTCAACGCCTCGGTATTGGACACGTAGACCTTGCCGTTCACCGGGTTCACCACCATGTTGAACAAGATGGTCCCGACGCTGGCGTAAGACCCGGCCGCGCCGGCGAGCTGCTGGGGAGGGTTCGCCATGGCGTCGATCACATGGACGTCCTTGTCGGGCAGCGACAGCCTCACCTGGTCGTCCCAGACCTGCCCCGCCTCATCGACCCAGTGGCTGCCGTTCCACTTGACGACCACGCTGACGCCCGGCGCCGGGACTCCCTGGGAGTTGGTGAACGGCGCGGGCGGCGTGCGCCCGGGAACGAAGCTGAAGTCGACGTTCAGCTCGGTGACGATCGTGGTCTGGTTGCCGGTGTGGAAACCCGCGGCATAGACCCGGCGCCCGTCGGGCGTGACCGCGAGCGCGCGGGGCGTGTCGGTGAACAGCGTGATGATGTTGAGGGGGGTGCCGCCCAGCGCCCCGCTGGTCTTCTGATGGGTGTCGAACACCCAGACGTCGGCGCGGCCGATGCTGGGGGTGGTCAGCTGCGGATCGTGCGGATTATTCTGACCGCGATGGGCCGTGGTGATGAAGGCGCGGTTCATCCCGGGACCGGCGAACACGATGTCGCGCGGCTCGTCGCCGACCAGGAGGGTGCGCACGACCCGGCCGCCCCCGCCGCCAGGATCGAGCTCGACGATGCTCACGCTGTCCGAGAGGTGATTGACGACCCACACCTCATCGTTGGTCCGCGCGGCCACCGCCACGGGCTCCAGGCCGACCGGCACCGAGGCGCGATGCTGCAAGCCATAGGGCCGCACCGCAAAGATCTCGAGTCGATTATCGGGCGTATTGACCGCATATAGCAGCTGTCCGTTGGGCGACAGCGCGAGCGGCCGAACCTGCCCACTCTCGAAGATCGTTATCGGTGGGCCGGCGAGTGCAGACGCCGAGCTGCACAGGATCACCGCGACCCAACCCCGGACCAGGGCGCCGAGGAGCGGTCCCGGCTTGCGCACCTGCCCCCCGCCCGAGCCCTCGGTTCCGATGCGCTGTCCGACCTTGCTGCTGACCATGTCCCCCCTCCAAAGCGTCATGCTAGCGTTGCCGCGTTGCGCCAATCAAGGTAAGGGATATCTCACCCCCTTCGTTTCCATCGGGCAACTCGATAAGCTACTCGATCGAATCATGGATTGATTTGGTGGAAGCCCGCTTACCATGCGATTCGTTAATCCTGCGTGACTCCGAGGAAACCGACCTGCCGGCCGGCACGACGCTGTGCGGCGCGGCTCATCAGGGAGCCGGGGGAGGGCCGGGGGCTCGATGACCCGCACCCGTCCGCGACGCGGTGGCGGTCCCGGCCGGTCGCGCGGGCGTGCCGGCGGGGCTAACTGTGCGAATCGCTGCCGTGGCACTGCGCCCGAGGCTATAGTGCGACGCGATGCCTGGGACGCCCATGACGGACGGCGCGCCGCTGACCAAGCCGTCGCACCTGCGCCCCGTCTTACCGTCGCCGTGGGCGTGGCTCGCACGGCGGCCGGCGGGCCTCGTCGCCGCGGCGCTCGGGCTCCTGGCGTTCATCGTGGTGGCGGTAGCCCAACCGAAGCTGTGGTCGACGCCCGACTGGCGGCTGAGCGTGCCCGGCCTGGCGGCGACCGCCACCGCGGCGTTGATCTCGCTCGCGCGGCGTGAGCACGCGGCCTATCCCTTGTGGCTGGTCGGGCTGGGGCTCGCGACCGCGGCGCTGGTGCTCGGGTGGTTCCTGATGCTGGCGATCGTGATCGGGGCGACGGTGGTGTTGAGCCTGATCCTTCATGCCCTGATGTAGATGATGTAGAGGATGCGATGACTGACCACGAGCTGATCTACGACTGGAACTCGACCGAGAAGGTCGCGCCGCTGTCGCCGCGCCGCCGCGTTCAGTTCCTCGATGAGACCTTGCGCGACGGCATCCAGTCACCGTCGGTGGTCGATCCGACGATCGAGGACAAGCTGCGGCTCGTCGAGCTGGCCAACGACCTCGGCATCGATACGATGGACATCGGGCTGCCGGGCGCCGGCAAGCGCGCGATCGAGGACGTCACGACGATCGCCCGCCACATCAAGGCGAACAAGCTCGCGATCAAGCCGTCGTGCGCGGCGCGCACCCACCAGCGCGACGTCCAGGCGGTGATCGACATCTCGCAAGCGGTCGGCATCGAGATCGAGATCCTGTGCTTCATCGGCAGCTCGCCGATCCGGCAGTACGCCGAGGACTGGGATCTGCCCCGCATGATGCAGCTGTCCGCGGACGCGATCGATCTCGGCCGGCGCTACAACCTGCCGGTCGGGTACGTCACCGAGGACACCACGCGATCGCGGCCGGAGGTGCTCACCAAGCTGTTCACCAACGCGGTCGAGCACGGCGCGCACCGCCTGATCATCTGCGACACGGTCGGCCACGCCACGCCCGACGGGATCCGGAATCTGCTCAAGTTCACCCGCAACGTGCTCGACGGGACGGGGCGGTCCGAGGTCGGGATCGACTGGCACGGCCACAACGATCGCGGCCTCGGGGTCGTCAACTCGATCTTCGCGATCGAGTTCGGCGCCGATCGCATCCACGGCACCGCGCTGGGCATCGGCGAGCGCGTCGGCAACGCCGCGCTCGATCAGATCCTGTTGAATCTCAAGTTGCTCGGCGAGCTGCCCGATCACGATCTGACCAAGCTCGTCGAGTGGTGCCAGACGGCGTCGCGCGCGACCCACGTGCCGATCCACCCGCAGTATCCGCTGGCCGGCAGCGACGCGTTTCGCACGGCGACCGGCGTGCACGCCGCGGCGATCATCAAGGCGCAGAAGAAGGGCGACGCCTGGCTCGCCGATCGGATCTACTCGGGCGTCCCCGCCGGCATGTTCGGCAAGGAGCAGGCGATCGAGATCGGCCACTACTCCGGTGAATCGAACGTCGTGTACTGGCTCACCAGGCGCGGCTACGAGCCCACGAAGGAGCTGGTCGCCGCGGTGCTCGACGCGGCCAAGCGCGGGGACCACGTGCTGGGCGACGACGAGGTGGTCGCGGTGATCGAGCGCGCGAGGTGACCGCGGGCGGCGCATCACGCCGCGTTCGCGATCGGCCAGCTCCGCCCGGCGGCGTCGAGCGCGAAGCCGTCCTGTGCGCCCGGCGCGCCGGGGACCTCGACGATGCGCTCGGCGATCGCGTGGTAAGCCGGCCCGGCGATCCGCCCGCGCAGTCGATCGTGGACCCGCGCATAGAGCGCGTGATCGGTGGCCTGCTGCAGGGAGCCGTAGTCGAGCTCGGCCTCGCGCTCGTCGTCCCAGAGGACCAGGCAGCGATCACTCACCCAGCGCGCCGAACGGGCGCGTAGATGCGCATCTTCGACGTCGATGTAGGCGTACCGCCTGTCGTCGAGCCGCACGATGTCACGACCGTCCTCGCGCACATCGAGCCAGCGCAGCAGCGCCTGGCGTAGCCGGGGGTGCGTCACCGCGGTGCCTTCGTGCCAGAAGGTACCGGATCGATCCAGGCGCAGGCCGATGTCCCGCAGCTTCTCGATCGCGGCTTCAGACAGAACCTCGGTCACGTCCGGCGGGTGATCCACCACCGGACTATGCCGCGTCAGGACAGCCGGGCGATGCGATCCTTGGTGAGCAGCTTTTGTTTTTTTAGCCGAGTGATCTCGACCTGTTCGGCAGGGCTCAGGGCACGGCGCCGCTCGAGCATCCGAAGTTGTTCATCGAGGCGACGATGTTCGGCGGTCAGTTGTTCCAGCACAGCCTGCTTCGAGCCCTCGGTCGTGGTCGTCACTGAGCCTCCAGCGCAGGAAACTTCATACCTGGCTCTACGATAATCTTCCGATTCGTCCTCGGCAATTGCCGAGGTGCGGGTCGCCAACATTTACCTTCGACCGGCTACCGGCGGCGCAGGGCGCCCGGGACACCATCGGGGTACTTTACCTCGGCCTCCGAAGGGCGAATGTACGTCGGTGCGCCACCGAGCGTGATATCGACACGGTCACCGAGCAGCGCGAGCCGTGCCACGGCGCACCCCGATGGCGTTCGCGCGGCGAGCCAGCGGCCCTGCACGGCCAGCGGGGCGAGCACGTCGGCGTAGGCCGTGATCGCATCTCCGGCGAACCAGAAGATCGGTCCGGACGTTCCGGAGGGCGCTACGGGCACAGCAGGGGCGGCCGTGTCGGCGCCGGCGATCTCCGCGATCCACGGCCCGAGCTCGCCGGGGGCCATCACCCGCTCGGGCGCGAGCAAGCCGCCGTGGCGAAAGCAGCCCGCGAACACCTCCCCGCGCCGTGCGTCGAGCACTGCGCAGATCACTCCACCGGCCTGCGCCGCCGGCTGATGGTTGGCGAGCTCGCGCATCGCGTCGTCGGCGAGCGCGGCGAGCGAGGACACCGCCCACAGGGGCCGGCCGGCCGCGAACGCGATCCCCTTCGCGGTGGCCATGCCGATCCGGAGCCCGGTGAACGAGCCGGGCCCGGCGCCGACCGCGACCGCGTCGATGTCACGGGGGGCGTTGCCGGCCTCGCGGCACACCCGGTCGATCGTCACCAGGAGGTCCGCGCCGCGCCCGCTCGTATCGTGCCGCGCCTCGGCCAGCACCCGGCCGTGCTCGTCGACGATCGCGACGCCGGCGGTCGCCGTCGCGGTATCGAGCCCGAGCACCCTCACCGCAGGAGGTAGCGCGTGATGTCGTTGCGCAGGGCGAGCACGGTGATGAGGCCGACGACGATCAGGCCCGCGAGTTGAACACGTTCGCGGAGCCGGATCGAGAGCGGCCGGCGCTGCGCCGCCTCGAGCGCGAACACCAGCAGGTGGCCGCCGTCGAGCATCGGGATCGGCAGGAGGTTGATGAGCCCCAGGTTGATGCTGATGAGCGCGAGCATCAGCAAGAAGCTGTCCCAGCCCTGGTTGCCCGAGACCGACGCCACTCGATACATCATCAGCGGGCCGCCGAGCGCATCCCCGGGGCTGTCGCCGCCGAGGATCTTGAAGAACCCCGAGACCATCGTGGAGATCGTCTCGCCGGTGCGTTCGAACGCCTTGTTCATCGCGAAGCCGAACCGCCCGTCGATCGGGATCGTCGCCCCGTTCCCGCGATCGACGTCGTTGCGCGCGCCGAACACCAGGCGGGTCACCGTGTGATCGTAATCGTCGAGGTGCTTGCGCCGGACCTGCGTGAGCTCGGCCGCCATGGTCTCGGTCTTGCCGGCGGCGGCCCGCCGCCACGTCAGCTTGAACGTCCGGTTCGGCTCGGCCTGCAGGCGCTGGTCGAGATCCACCCAGTGCGCGACCGGGACCCCGTCGAGCGCGACGACGAGGTCGCCGGGCCGGAGCCCGGCGCCGTCGGCGGGCGAGCCGGCATCGACGTGGGCGACGAACATCTCGGCGTGCTCGAGGCCGGTGTAGGTCTGGCGGTTCAGCCTGGCATCGACCTGGGTCTCGGGGACGAGGTCGGCGAACCCGGCGCCGAGCAGCTGGATCTGCGGCACGCCGGGGACCTCGGTGCCGCGGAAGTACACGATGCTGGTCCGGCGCGCGAACTTGCCGAGGTGGTGCGCGACGTCGCTCCAGTTGCGCACCGGCTGGCCATCGACGCTGATGATCAGGTCACCGGTGCGCAGGCCGGCCCGGGCGGCCGGGGACTCGCCGTCGATCACCCCGACCAGCGGGACGAACGGCTTGTGCATGATGCCGACCCAGCCCTGCAGCGTGACGGCTCCGTCGCGGTGCCGGATGGTCTGCTCGAGCGGCGTCACGTAGCGCTCGAACACCTTGCCGTTGCGCGCCACCCGGAGGTGCAGCTCGCTCGCCGGCGACGATCGCACCGCGGTTTCGATCTCTTCCCAGTAGCGCACCGGCCGGCCGTCGATCTCGAGCACGCGGTCCCCGGGCAGGAGCCCCGCGCGCGCGGCCGCGCCGCCGTCGAGCACGTCGCCGATCACCGCCGCGGGCAAGACGCTGTGGCCCGCGAAGAACAGGAAGTAGATGACCACCGGCAACACCAGGTTGGCCGCCGGTCCGGCGAACACGATCACGAGCCGTTGCCACAGCGGGCGGCTCGCGAAGCTGCGCCCGGCGTCGCCGCGCGATCCGGACGCCCGGTCGGCGAGCTTTTCGTCACCCTCGATGCCGAGGATCCGGACATAGCCGCCGAGCGGGAAGGCGGCGATCTGGTACTCGGTCTCGCGCAGCGTCACGCGGAGCAGCGGCCGGCCGTACCCGATGGAGAACCTTAGCACCTTCACGTCGAGCAGCTTCGCCGCGGCGAAGTGGCCGAGCTCGTGGATCAACACGAGCACGCCCACGAGCAAGAGAAAATACAGGACCGACACGAGGTGAAACCCAGCCGTCGAGGCTATAGCAGAAACTGGTATCCTTCCGGTACGTGGCGACCAAGTCGGGACAACCGGAGCCCGAGAAGGCGGAGGTGGTCGAGGAGCTGCTCGAGGCGCTCGACGGCTCCCTCGATCGCGTGAAGGTCCTGTACGAGCAGTACTTTCTGGGCATCCAGAAGCAGCCGCCGACCTACCTGCACACCGAGGTCGAGCGCAAGATCCGCGACATCATCCAGGTCCAGATCCGCAACACCGCGCTGCGGTACCGGTTCGCGACGCTCCAGCAAAAGTTCGGCTCGTACAACGCCTACTGGCGGCGGACGCTGCGCCAGATCGAGAACGGCACCTACACGCGAAACCTGTCCAAGATCGGCCGCCAGGCCGCCAAGACGGGCGCGGCCGTGCCCGAGGAGATCCTGGCGGCGATGCCCAAGCGGATGCGCGATCAGATCGCGCGCGACCGCGAAGCCGCCCTCGCGCTCGCCGGCCTGCGCAACCACCACGCCGACGAGCCGGAGTTCCTGACGCTGGTCGATGACGATCTCGACGGCGCCCACGACCTCGACCTCGAGGACGACGGCCCCGCCGCGTTCGTTCGCGAGTCGGCCGAGCTGCGCCGCAGCGTGGTGGCGGCCGGCGGCGCCCACAAGATCGACGAATCCGACGCCGACTTCGACCTCGACGCGTTCTTCGCCAAGGTCATGAGCGAGGGCGATCTGTCGTCGGAGCCGCCGGCCTGGGAGCCCCCGGCCGTCGCCGCCGCCAGCGTGGTTCCACCCGCCGGCCCGCTGCTCGACACTCCCGCCATTCGCTGGCGCACGCCGGCCTCGCCCGGTACGGGGCAACCAGCCGCCGCCCGGCCCATCACCTTCAAGCCGAACGCCGCACCGCCCACCGTTCGGCTGCGCAGCCCCAGCTTGGGGCGGCCGATCACCGCAAACCCGAGCAGCGCCGGTCCGGATACCGAGCGGATGATCACCAAGCGGCCGATCACCGAACCGCCGAGCGCTGGACCACCGAGCAGCGGCGCCGGCCAGCCGCTTGCCGAACCGCCGAGCACCCGACGGCCGAGCGTGGTCCAGCCGAGCAGCCCCCAGCCAAGCGTGGTCCAGCCGAGCAGCCCCCAGCCGAGCGTGGTCCAGCCGAGCGTGGTCCAGCCGAGCATCGGCAGGACAAGGACGGGCCCTCTGAACACCAGCGCGCCGACGGTCCGGCTGCGGAACCCCGGCACAGGAAGGCCGATCACCGAGCCTCCCACCGCCGCATCGCTAGCTGTCACGCCGCCGCCCGTCGCTCCTCCGAGCGCGCCGCCCCCGAGCGCCGCCCTGCCCAGCGCCGCGCTCCCGAGCAGCACGCTGCCGATCGTCGTACCTCCGAGCGCGCCGCCCCTGAGCGCCGCCCTGCCCAGCGCCGCGCTCCCGAGCAGCACGCTGCCGATCGTCGTACCTCCGAGCGCGCCGTCCCCGAGCGCCGCCCTGCCGAGCGCCGCGCCCCCGAGCGCCGTACTTCCGAGCATCGTACCCGCGAACGCGCTGCCGAGCGCAGCGCTGCCGAGCGCCGCGCTGCCGAGCGCCGCACCTCCGAGTCCCGCACCGTCGAGCGCCGCACCTCCGAGTCCCGCACCGTCGAGCGCGGCCCTCCCGAGCGCCAGGCCGCCCAGCGCCGGACCGCCGACGGTCCGACTGCGAAGCCCGGGCGCCGGGCGCATGCAGACCGTCCGAGGCATCGAGCCCCCGAGCCCCGACGAGGAGTCGCCGCCTGCCGAGCCTTCGCACACCGCCAGGCCGAGCGGCGAGCCACCGCGTCCTGCCGAGGGACCGCCGCCCGGGGTGGCGCCGAGCGCGGGGGCCGGACAACCACCAAGCCCGCCGCTCGGGATCCGACCGATCGCACCGAGCGTGGTCCCACCGATGAGGGGTGTCGTGCCGCCCACCTTGCCGCGCGCGGCGAGCCCCTTGCCGTCGCAGCTGATCAGGCCCAATCCGCCGAAGCCCCCCACGCTGGCACCTTCGCAGGCCACGCGCCCCCTCCCGATCGTCCCCGGTGCGGCCGCGGCGCTCACCGCCTCCACGGTGGAGACGCTCGCCGGGCCGTTTCCGCGGATCCCGAGCCCACCCACGTTTCCGAGCAAGTCGCGCACGGCGAGCGAGGTCCCGGCGGAAGAGCGGGGCGAGCGGACCGGCTCGACCGAGCGCCCGGCGCCGACCCAGGCCCAGGATCGCGCGGCGCCTTCGCGCCCGGCGCCGAACAAGCCATGACCGATCGAGGCTAGAATGCCTCATGGGGTTCTCGGCGGAGTTTCGCTGTATCGCCGGCTGCACGGGCGGCTATCCGCTCGATCAGGTGATCTACCGATGTCCGCGGTGTGGTGACCTGCTCGAGGTCGTCCACGATCTCGACGCGCTTCGCACCCGCAGCGCGGCCGAGTGGAAGCAGCTGTTCGCCACGCGCTGGCGCTCGATCGAGGAGCCGTGGGGCTCGGGCGTGTGGGGCAAGCACGAGTGGGTCGCGCCCGCGCTCGACCCCAGGCTCATCGTCTCGATGGGCGAAGGCGGCACGCCCCTCGTACGCGTGCCAAGGCTCGCCGCCGCGCTCGGGCTCGGCGACGTGCGCGTCAAGCAGTGCGGCACCTCGCACACCGGCTCGTTCAAGGACCTCGGCATGACGGTCCTCGTCTCGATGGTCAAGCAGATGATCGCGTCGGGCCGGGCGATCCGCGCGGTCGCGTGCGCCTCGACCGGCGACACCTCGGCGGCGCTCGCGGCCTACGCCGCCGCGGCGGGGATGCGCGCGGTGGTGATCCTGCCGCGCGGCAAGATCTCGACGGCCCAGCTCGTCCAGCCGCTCGCCGCGGGCGCGCTGGTCCTCGCGATCGACACGGACTTCGACGGCTGCATGCGCCTGGTCCAGGATCTCGCGACGCGCGAGGGCGTCTACCTCGCGAACTCGATGAACTCGCTGCGCGTCGAGGGCCAGAAGACCGTGGCGATCGAGCTGGTCCAGCAGCTCGGCTGGGAGGTCCCCGACTGGGTCGTCATCCCGGGCGGCAACCTCGGCAACGTCTCGGCGCTGGGCGCCGGCTTCGAGCTCCTGTGGGCGCTCGGCCTCATCGCCAGGCGCCCGCGGATCTGCGTGGCCCAGGCGGCCCACGCGAGCCCGCTGTTCGCCAGCTACCAGGCGGGCTGGGCCGACCTCGTGCCGGTCAAGGCCCAGACCACGCTCGCGTCGGCGATCCAGATCGGCAACCCGGTCAGCTTCGGCAAGGCGGTCCGCGCGCTGCGCGCGTTCGATGGCGTCGTCGAGATCGCGAGCGAGGCCGAGCTCGCCGATGCGTCGGCCCAGGCCGATCGCGACGGCCTGTTCACCTGCCCGCACACCGGCGTCGCGCTCGCCGCGCTGGCCAAGCTCGCCGCCCGCGGGCAGATCACGCGCGATCAGCGCGTCGTCGTGATCTCGACCGCCAGCGGCCTGAAGTTCGCAGACGGAAAGATCGGCTATCACGAAGCCACCCTCGCCGGTGTTCCCGCCCCTCGGCATCGCAACGTGCCGATCGAGCTACCGGAGCAGTACGACGCCGTCCGCGAGGCGCTGCTCCGCGGGCTCGACGCCTGAGCCGCATGGTCGATGTGACATGGCCAACATGCGGGCGGGGTGCCGGGACGTCATGTGGGGACCACACGTGAAGCGGCGGCCACAGGTACCGTCCAGCGATCTCGCGCGGTTGCAGGAAGTTCGCAGCGTCTCCGACCGCAGCGCAACGAACTCCGGGTCACGACAGCTGGTTCACGTGATCTTCCAGTAGAAGTTCATGCCGTCTTTGTAGCGCCCCGGCCGGAGCACGCACAAGTGACCCTGGCGCGGCAGCACGAGCTCGCGCGGGATCTTCTGACGCCCGGCCGCGGGCATGATTCCGTGCGGAACCCGACACCGAGCTCGTCGAGCTCGTCGTCAAGGTATTCAAGTACGCGCCGCGCTCACATAACGATCGTCTACGGGGCGGGCGCCGAGGAAACGGGTTCATCTAGGTCTAGGGCGCTTCGACGTGTTGCGGTTTCCATCCGTGATCGTTCCGTCGCTAACGAGCCGGTCGAGTCGGTCGAGAAGCGGCTCGTTGGGATCCGATTCGAGGGCCGCAAACTGCTCGAGCGACAGGCGCGCGAATGGATCCGGCCCCAGATCCACCGTCGGGGTCACACGCGGGAGGTGACCTGTCGTACGACACGCCGGACACCAGACCCAAACCGTACCGGTCCGCTTCGCGGGATTGAATACGTGAAAGTACGATCGCAGTTTGGCCGCGCCGCATTTCGGGCAGTCGATCTCCCGATCACCGCGTAGTGTACGGCTTGCGGCACCCATGAACGTGAACTGGTGCGGTCCTCCCGCGTCGGTCCATCGTGCCATTACTTCCCTATCTTCTTTTGTACAAGCTCCCACAGCTCCTCGCCCGCCTTTTCGGCCAAGGCTTCGCTTGAGGTTGTCATGCCCGCGGCGAAGTCCTTGATGTGTTTCGCCTCGTGGCCGAAGCTCTTCACTGCTTCCTCGAGTGAGGACAGTCCCTTCGCGGTGAACGTCATCACCGGGCGTCCCCGGGCATCCATGGCCATGACGTTGTTGCCGTCACGGGACACCCACGCATAGACGGATGACGGGTCGGTGCCAGCGGCGCGGAGAGCATCGAGATCGGCCTTGGTCGCTTTCCTGAGGTGATAACCGGACGGACTGACTCCTGACCGCCCCAGCGTCTCGCGCAGGCGCTTGAGCGAGACCGGACCAGTCTGTTCGACCTTACCGCCTTTGCGCAGGATCCGGCTAGCCCCCATCTCCTGTTCGGCCGCGCGGAAGACGCGCTGGTCGGCCTCGAGTTGCCGAACCACACGCTGGAGCTCGGCCACCTCATCAACGGTGAGCTTGCCTCCCGCCTTGAGGGTCGAGCGCCACTTCTCCACCGTGGCAGCCTCCACACTCTGCTTCTCGGCGGCGCGGAGCAACGCCACACCTCTTCTTCACTGCGCCCGATCTGAGCAGCGAGCTTGGCGAGGTTTGCGCCGGCTTTGGTCACGCCCTTCGCCAGAACCCCGCCAACCACCGGCAGCACCGCGGCGAGCCCGGATACGACACGCTCCGCCGTCGACATCTTGTCGCCAAAGATCGTGTATCCGCTGAGCGCCTCACCGAGCAGAACGACCTCGCCGATGACCGGGATCATCGTGATCGCCATCTCCCAGGTCGTCTTGGAGGTCAGGATGCCACCGAGGAAGTCGATAAAATCGTCCTTCTCGCGGCGCGGTGTGTTGGCGCCCTGGTAGCCATACTTCCACGCATCGTCCTGGATGAACCAGAAGTCAAACTTGTAGGTGTTCCCGGTACTCCTGGCAGTGAAGTTGTATTCGCGCAGCGTGTTCGAGATCGAAAAGTCGCATCGGATCCCGAACTCGGGCTTGGTGTCGCCGTTCCAGTCGAACGTCCAAACGGTCGCGGCTTTTTCGGGCAGCTCCTGCAGAAGGACCGGGTCGAACTTCGTCCGATCGGCGATCGTGACGTGCTGGACCCATGGTGTCGCGGCGGTGCCGACGTTGCCCATCGAGGTCCAGCTATCGTCCTTGTTGACCTCACGCCCCCGAACGTCCCAGTACTTCATCAGTGACTGGTAGGCGCGCGAGAAGTCTGTCGGCGAGATTACGACGCGGACATCGCCACCGCCGGCACCCGGCAGAAGCTCGAACGACACCACAAAATTGTCGTTGCCGACGTGCAAGACGAAATCGCTCTGCACCTCGGGCCTGGCCTTTGCCATCTGCTCGGCACCTGTGTCCGCGGCGGCCCCGACCGAGAGTGACACCCTCGGTGCGGCGAACGATTGGCCATCGGCCCATGCAAGGCCGATGTGTGCCGCCTCGGCCTCGGCTGCGTCACGGCCACTCGGCTGGTTGACATCTGGTGCGAGGCGCGATTGAGCGACGTGAGCGAGTTCGTGTGCGAGCAAGTAACGGCCGCGTTTGGTAGTGGGGTCGTACCTATCGGGTCCCAAGTAAACGATGCCGGCCTCCATGAGCCCACTTGCGCCAGCGCCTGCGACCCGGCGTCCGGCGTTAACGTCACACCGTATATCGACACTCCCAGCGTCCAGACCGAGGCGCGGCGCGAGCATCGCGACCGATTCCTCCGTCATTGCCGCACGCGCTGGATCGATGCCCGTTCGGGTCGATCGGTCCGATGTTTGAGACACGGAAGGAGCTGAAGGGGCCGGCATCTCGAGTGCTGCCATAGCATCGACGCGCGCGGCGGTCTCGTCGGCCTCTTGCTCGAGCGGCTCGCTCGGCTGACTCACCCGCAGCCCATCACCTACCAGGCCCGTGCGACCGCGCAGCGCCTGGGCTACGTGAGTCAACTCGTGCGCGAGAAGTGTTCGGCCTGAGCGCGTGTCCGGCGAAAACATGCCTTCCGCGAAGAAGATATCTTCGCCGACAGTAAACGCCGCGGCGGCGAGCGCGCGTGCGGCCCGTGCGGCCAAGGCGTCGGTATGAATGCGAACTCCCGAGAGCTCGACGCCGAGTTCGCGCTCCATCACGCGGCGAAGCTCCAGCGGAAGCAGCTCGCTGGCTCCGCGTTGCTGCAATGCGGACTCGACAGCGGGATCTGGCGGATCGACCAGGCCACTACTCACCGCGCGGCGATACAATGTTGTGGAGTGGCGCTCGGCGACTTGCCATAGAGCGTGACCATTCGGCGTCGGCGCCGTGACGCTCGGTAGCTGTTCTAGCCATGGCATCGCGCGTCCTGCGAGGGAGCGGTCCGTGTTGGCGGCGGCGGCAACGAGGTCCTGCCGTAGCGCATGGCGTGGTCCCAGCAACCCCAACAGGTCCTTGAGCCCGAGCACACGATAGTCATCGAAACCAAGACGAGGGATCTGGGCATCGGCGACTAGCGTCTGCCGCCCCGGAACCGACGGAACCACCATCCGCGGCCGTATCTCGGCCGTTACCAGCGTCTCCCGGCCGGGCACGCGCGACCTTCGCTCGTCGACGCTCCACGCAGTGGGATGACAGTCGACTCCGACACCCGCGCGCGTGACCTTGCCCACGTCGGGCAGCACCCGTCCGCCGGGTACAGCGGTGCGCATGACCAGCTCGTGGAACTGCTGCCGCGCCCGCTCCTCATCACGTTGGCCGGTGCTGTCGGTGGCCTCTGCGCACACGCGCTCCCAGAGCGCGTGTGAGACCTCGCGCGACAACCCACGGCGAGCGCCCTCGGTGGCCGGATCAAATCGATCGGGCTCGCGCCGGTGATCGAGTTCGGGGGGGCGCATCCAGCGCGTCATCACCTCTCGGTCCCGTCCTTCACCGCTACCCGACTCACGACGATCATTTTTACTGGGCCAAGTTCCCGCGCACAAGCACCGTGCCTGGACGAATCACCCTCCTCACGCTCTGTCGGAGGCTTGGGCATCCAAGGCTTCGTCGGGCTCAGGTTCTTGCGTCATTTCAAGACAAGATCTGTTCGATCGAAGGCCGCATGTGGGTCGAGTGAGCGGCTTGAGCTGAGTCCACCGAGTCAGGCGCCAGGCAGAGCGCGGAACGCGGGCTCGATGGCTGAGTCGTTGCCGATGTGACTCAGCCAACGTACCGGCGGGGTGCCGGGACGTCATGTGGGGACCACACGTGAAGCGGCGGCCACAGGTGTGGCACAGCGATCTTCGATGGTTACGCGTGGTCTCTTCATTGCATCACGTCCCGGCGTGCGTTCGATCGCCCTCCTCACCGCCGCCGTGATCCTGGCCGCGTGGGCCTTAGTCCGGCACCCCAACATCGCGGCCAACGCCGAGGCGGCGGTGGACCGGCCGATCGCGCGGCTGCAGGAAGTTCGCAGCGTCTCGTTCGACGGCCACAAGGTCGCGTCGGCGCGCCTGCGCGAGGTCATCGCGACCCGCCCGGGCGCGCAGCTCGACAGCGAGCGCCTCACGCGCGATCGCGACGCGATGGAGCGCACGCTCGCCGATCTGGGCTACCTCGCCGCGCGCGTCGAGCCGGCCACCGTGACGTTCGACGCCGCCGGCGCCGCGTACGTCAGCTTCGACGTCGACCAGGGTCGGCTGTTCCACCTGCGCCACATCGAGGTGACCGGGCCCGGCAAGGACGTCGTGGTCCTCACCCTCGTCCCGGGCGACGCGGCGATCCGCGACCGCATCGAGCTCGCCCGCCAGGCGCTCGCCGACGGCCTCGTCCGCCGCGGCAGGCGGGCCCCGGTCGAGCTGTCGGTCCACACCGATCTGGCCGCCGCCGCCGTCGACGTCGCCCTCGCGACCCGCTAAGTCGGGAGTGCTTGAGCCGGCTCTCGTCGCTCTTCCAGTCGAAGCGACGCTCCTGGGACTGGCGATCCAATCGGCTACGAACCCCACACGGTGAGACCGCGCCGGCGCAGGGACGAGCGCGGATCCGTCAGCGACCGTTCTGGCGGAGCCGTCGGCGGATCTCCGACGCCACGTCGGGAGAGAGCGAGCGAAGGTACTCCTCCGGCAGCAGCAGCAGCACCTCGACAGGCAAGGCAAGCGCCTGGTGATCGCGGTCCAGGCCGGCGAGGCGCTGCTCGGGGGACAGGCCGGCGAGGCGCTGCTCGGGGGGCAGGCCGGCGAGGCGCTGCTCGGGGGGCAAGCCGGCGAGGCGCTGCTCGGGGGGCAGGCCGGCGAGGCGCTGCTCGGGGGCATAATGCGAGAGCACCTGCTCGGGAGCATAGTGCGAGAGCACCTGCTCGGCGGGCAGCGTGTCGAGCATCTGATCCATCAGCTCCTTGTAGCCTTCCATGTCCTGCATCTTCATCGCAGCTTCCTTGCGATCCTACCAGCTCCATCCAGAACCAGCGAGCCTCGGGTGATCGGAGCGTCCCGTGACCGAACGAGTGTAGCAGATCGTCGCCCTCCGCGGGACCGGCGACGTCGAGCTCGACGACGAACAGCGTGAACAGGCCGGCGCGCAGCCGCAGGTAGCCGCCGCCCAGGTCGTCCCAGGTGAGGCCCATCGCTGCGACGTCAGCGTCGAGGCTGGGGGCGCGCCCAGCAACGACCAGTACGGCGCAGAGATCCTCGCGCTCGCGCACCTCCGGCCTGCCCTCGGCCGGCGTGAGCAACGTTCCATCGGCGCGGTGGCGCGGCAGGGCGCGCTGATTGGCGAAGTAGGTATGCACGTATCCCCACAGACGATCGAGCTGACCGGACCGATAGGGATGGCCAGGGCTCTTGTATTCGACCACCGACACGCGAGGCAAGAGCGGCCACAGGTGCCGCAGTGTCTGTGCGCTATTGTCGACGGGCTCGCTTCCGGCGTGAGCTTGCGTAGCAGCAGGTAATCGAGCCGGGGCGGCTCCTCGGAGAGCGGCACCTCGGAGCGCACCTCGAACGATGGTGGGCCGCGACGTCGCAGGTTGCGCTCGAAGCCGACATGCCAGATCACGCGTTTGGCGCCCACGGGGCGGTGTCCGGAGGCCTGGTTCGGTTGGTCCGGAGGATCATTCTCCGACGATCGTGAGCGATCTCGACGTGTGTTTCGCGGAAGCGTTGGCGTACACGGCCTCGCTGACTTCGGGTGTCTACACGACGTTTCAGCTCAAGACCGACATGCTCCAGCGCCTCGAGGCGATCCGGAGCCGAAGCCCCGACACCGTGAACCAGGAGCTTTGGGGGCTCTTGCTCGCCTACAACCTCGTGCGGCTCGAGATGGAGCGCATCGCCGACGAGACCGGGGTCGCTCCCACACGCATCAGCTTCGTCGCGGCCCTCCGCCTCATCATCAATGAGTGGAGCTGGTCGACGATACGACCAGCCCCGGTGCAATTCCTCGCCATCTCACCGATCTGCGCGACAAGATCCGCGTCTTTGTCCTCCCGGAACGACGATCCGAACGGGTCCAGCCACGCGCCGTGAAGCTCAAGATGAGCAACTACGCTCGCAAGCGCTCGGGCAAACCCTCGTCGAAGACTCGCGCAACGTGACCTGACCGGCATTTCCCGGTCATCGACGTCCGACGACAGGCCAACGCGAGCGCGAGGCGAAGGGCTCTCCGCGAGGCGTAGCTTCCACGCCACCCGCTGCGGGGCACAGGTGGTTGAGTGTTGCCACGGGCGGCAATGCAGGATCCCGCCGTCCGCTGTCTCCGAC